>Ga0307375_10000619_pt1 | contig 43074 bp, 21 predicted proteins | sample TR1MG_FD_202531 | JGI IMG/M metagenome (GOLD analysis project Ga0307375, IMG submission 202531) | Soil microbial communities from Risofladan, Vaasa, Finland - TR-1 | ecosystem: Environmental > Terrestrial > Soil > Coastal area > Acid sulfate soil | place: Finland: Risofladan, Vaasa | collected...
CAAAAGGTCCTAAAAAACCTTCTTGCCCGGCTGTCAAAGTTATTACAGCGTTTTCCTTAACTAATGTTCCTAATGAAGGATCTATTACTGTTGTTACCACTGGTATTACAGTAGCAGTTACTGATACAGCACTATCATTTTCTAAATGAAAGAATTCTATTCCTGTATTAGCTAATTTATCACCGGCTGCTGCAGGTGTTGTTGTTGTGGGCTTTAAACCCTCCTGTAATATTCTTTGTGCAATTAATGTTGCCATAATTAATTATTTACAATATCCACTTTTAAAAGCTTCTGATTGAACAGGTTCTGCTGCTCTAGTAGACTTTTGTGGTGGATTTAAGTTTGTTTTTTTAGCCATTCTAATTCTTGCTTCTACAGCCTTTTTATTCTTAGCATTTTGTATTGCTTGAGGAATAGCCGTAGGATTATAAACACCATTAGTTGTAGCTCTTTTATAGTTAGCTCCCTGCATAGGGAATGATATATTTTTTGCCATGATTACTTCTTTTTAGATTTTGTTCCACCATACATTTTATAGTCTATCACTGACCCGCCAGACATAAAACCTTTTAGTCCTCCGCTTTTAGCCATTGATTCCATTCCTGCTTTACCTGGAGTTATATCTCCATCACCAGCACCTTTTGTGAATCCACCGCCATAGTTGTAGTTTTTACTTTTCATGATTTTTAATTTTTATTATTTTTTAATTTTTCTATAGACCTTCCACCAAAGTAAGAACCTATCACTGTTATTAAGACTAATTGTAATAAATCCGTCCACTTGTCTTCTACTACAAACTCTATAACTCCAGCATCTATAAATACTAATAGTACTGTTGATACAACTAAGAATATAAGGACCAAAGGTCTTACATTTTTGCTGAGCCATGAATCTGAATTCATGTCTGAGGCCCATCTAGAAGTTATTTCTGTTTCCATTTCAACTTCATGCTTAGCTATTAATTCTTTAATTTTAAAAGCAGCTGCTAGCTTCTCCTCTTTTGATGTAATAAGTTCATCTAAGACACCACCTACTCCTTCAACTAATTTAGTTGCACCGCTTGAAAATAATTTTGTTATAAAGTTTGGCATATGATTTTATGATTTATGGATAAATTCTTATTTCTAAAACAGATTGTAAAAGTTGACTATTAAGTCCGGCACCGGAAGTATCAGTACATACTACATTAAAACCAGATGCAAAACTAGCAGTAACATTGACTATTGCTATCCCGCTTGATGTTTTTGTAGTTTGAGAACAAGTTACTGTTGCTTTATTTATATCTGCTAGTGGTGTAGCATATGTAGCTCGATACATTCCTGCTGTAGAATATGCCCAGTTAATTGTTATACCTGCAGAATTATCTAAAACAGGTCCTGTAGGTACATTTGTACCCACTTGACTTAATATTTGTACGTATGATGTATATGGTAAACCTGATGGACTTCCACTATTGGCTGCAGTTAATCTTCCTTGTGCATCTACAGTAATATTTGCATTAGTGTAAGATCCTGGATTGACAGTTGTATCATCTAAGGCTATAGTTATATCAGAACCAAAGCCATTGTTAAATTGCGTTGTTGTTATAGCTGTACCACCTTTTATATATATCGTATTACCCTCTATAATGTTTACAGGATTAGTTCCAGCATCAGCTGATGTATTAAAATTAGTGCTTCCACCGCTAGCAGCAGAAATAGTTATTTCATCAGCTGCTTCAGTAAATGATATATTATTTCCTGGTTTTAATGATTTAAAGTTAAGTGTCTCACCTACTTTGTTCTTCCATAAACCAGCACCTGTTCCTACATTTGCTGCAGTATTTGGTTCACCTTCTGTTGTGATTTCTACATAGTCATCATCTGAAGATAAATTTAAAGTTAAATTAGAACTTAATGATTTAAGTGTACGGAAATATACTGTGCATTCACCTGTATCAGGATCATTAACAGTTTTTTGGTAGACTGTAGCTGTATCTCCTTTAGGTACAAGTGGTGTATTTTCATTCGTACATCCCTTACCTTCTATCTTAAAGTCACTAATCTTAATAAGCTTAACTGCTTTATAAGGAATAGGAGATGCTATACCAGTCATATCTGGAGTTTCATTCCATTTACCTAGCACTAAGACATCATCTTTTTCAGCAACTTTAGAAAACTTGCCTTGTCTAATTAAACTTAATATGTCAGTTAAAATATTCATATCTTATTTGCCGTCATAGGTCCATCCACCCATTTTATATTTTTGCTTTTTATCTTTGCCGGATCTGTCCTGTACAATTCTTTCTGCATCACCTCCCTTACGCATTTTTTCTGTGTAAGAGCCTTGCATCATATCTTCTAGTTCACCACCAGTTCTCATAAGCATTTTACTTTTTTGCCTTGATAACTTCTGCTTTGGTAAACATGGTCTATTTTTTGCCATTTTAATTAAATTTAAATATCCAATGTAAACGTTACAAAGAATAAGTATAATTTCATAGTTGTATAATCATATTCTCCATCTGGTCTTATATAGTCCCACCCTAGGGCAAATCTATCATGCGGCCAATGGAATGCTATTTCTAGTGCCCAATCTCCCATTATATTTTACTTTTGGTTTTATTACATAGTCCTTGACGGCAGTGTCCTAAACAAACCTTACCTCTTGAAACCCACTGAATTAATAAACAAACTTGTCTCATCTTCCTTGTCCGTTGTATTTTTTTTTATAGTTCTTGCTTGTTTTTAAACTAGAACTTTTACTTTTTGCATGAACCCCCGGCCTCTTAGTCGTTGAGGGTTTTTCATATACAGCTGATTTTAGTCGTGACATTACTTTGCTTTTTTAATTACTCTTTCTCTTGTCTTACCTGCAACAGCTTTTGGTACATGACCCAACTGGTTACCTACCTCTTTTATTGCTTTACCTACATCAGCTAATTCATCTGCTGTGAGTTTATAGCGTTTTACAATTTCTACTAACGTAGATTTTGCTTTTTCATCTATTGTTGTTCTTGACCATATAGCTCTCCAATAATCTTGTAGACTATAAGTCCAAACAACGTGTATAATTTTCTTAAACATATCTATGCTTTTTAAAGTACTATATTAATAATATACAAATTTTGTCAGACTTAAACAAAAAGTTTTGACATATAAATATTATCTTCGCATTGCTTACTGATATATAAATAATAAACATTGGTTCTCTTTTGTATCTCAGTTGTATTTAGTAAATTGAATATATCTAGTGGCTTCATTTTCTCCTGTAGGAAATGAGGCTTTTTAATCCTTAACAATTAACCTTATGAACAAAAACATCTTTAAACCTAGAGTAAATATATTACCGTATGAGTACCCACAACTATTAGCATATAAAGATGCCATAAGACATTCTTACTGGATTGATACAGAATTCAACTTTACAGAAGACATTCAAGATTTTAAAGTTACAATTACACCTGCTGAACAAGATGTTATCAAAAAAACTATGCTTGCAATTGCGCAGATAGAGGTTAATGTAAAAACATTTTGGGGTGACCTATATAAAAGAATGCCCATTACTGAAGTTGGTGATGTAGGATTTACATTTGCTGAATCAGAAGTAAGACATAAAGATGCTTATGCTAGGTTGCTAAGAATTCTTGGATTAGAAAAAGAATTTCAAAATGTAGTTGAGGTGCCTGCAATAAAAGGTAGGCTTAAGTACTTAAAAAAGTACCTGGATGGTACACGTTCCAAAGATGATAAAATGTATACTAAGTCTGTATTACTATTTTCATTATTTATAGAACACGTAAGTTTATTCAGTCAGTTCTTAATCATGATGAGCTTTAATAAAGAAAAGAATGTCTTTAAAGGTATATCTAATGTTGTTGAGGCAACATCAAAAGAAGAAGATATCCATGGTAACTTTGGAGCTGAACTTATTAATATTATTAAAAAAGAGAACCCTGAGTGGTTTGATGTAGAGTTTGAAGAGTTAATTTATTCTGCATGTAGAAAAGCTTATAGAGCTGAATGTGGTATACTAGACTGGATCTTTGAAAAAGGTGAGCTTAGCTTTTTACCACAAAACACAATACAACATTTTATCAAGAACAGATTCAACAACTCACTAGAAAAGATAGGTATGAAACCAATCTTTGAAGTTGACTCAGAACTATTGAGCTCTACTGAATGGTTTGATATAGAAATACTTGGAACCAAAGAAGGAGACTTCTTTTACAAGAAGAGTGTTGATTATAATAAAAAAAGCAAGTCTATTACAGAAGATGATCTTTTTTAAACCTTTAACACCAAATGAAATGAGAACTCCGCCCGCTTATAGCGCATTAGGTTTCAGCAAGCGGCAAGCTACCGCCCTGATTAACGGAGTCTTTTTTCATATCCACTAAATCAGTTACAACCTTACAATAACCCTATGAAATGAAAACACCAACGCAAGAATTACTAAAACTTGAATCAGACCTAACACATATGTTTGATTCAGACCAAAGAGTTGCAATGGCTTTACTTGAGCATATTCGTAATAATAAGAAAGAAATGCTTGAGAAAGAGAAAGAGCAGATTATAGATGCCTATGAGGTGAGTCACATATCAATGATGACCGCAGAGCAATACTACAACGAAACCTTTAACACCGGAGAGAAATGAAAGCTATCTTAGAGTTTAACCTACCCGAAGACCAACCTGAATTCAACAATGCTATTAAAGGTGGTGATTGGAAACACGTTTGTTGGCAGATGGACCAATACCTTCGTAAGGAAATCAAATACAATAATTCCCTCTCAGTAGAACAACTTAGAGTATATGAAGGTGTAAGAGATGAGCTCTATGGTTTTATGAGTGAGAATAACGTAGACTTATATGAAGTAGAATGATGATGAAGTTTATAAAATTTTTTCTTATATGGTATAGTCAGCAAATGGCTATACCTTTTTGGATAATTGGTCATGTGCATTTACACTTTGCTACTTGGCACAACTTTTATGAATACGCACTGTCTATTTTTTTACACTTAATGGTGGCTATAGGCTTTTGGATAGATTGGAAACAAAACGGAAATAAAAATCAAAATAATGGAATATAATAATTACTACTGGCTAAATGCAGACAGCCGCACATTTTTATCAAGAGGGTACATTACAGAAACCCCTGAACAAAGAATCAAAGACATTGCTATTAAAGCAGAAAAGTATTTGAATATAAAAGGATTTGCAGAAAAGTTTGAACACTACATGGCTAAAGGGTATTACTCTTTGTCAACTCCAGTGTGGATTAACTTTGGTAAAGCAAAAGGATTACCTATCAGTTGTTACGGATCTAACGTAGATGACAACTTGGACAGTATATTAAATGCTGGCCGTGAAATTGGAATGATGTCTAAGTATGGAGGTGGAACTTCAGCTTACTTAGGAAACATTAGAGAAAGAGGTGCTCCTATTTCTACTGGAGGATTTGCAGATGGACCAATTCATTATGCTAAGATATATGATACTGTGGTAGATGTATGTAAACAATCTGAAGCAAGACGTGGAGCATGTGCAGTGTACTTACCTGTAGAGCATGCGGATATCTTAGAGTTTTTAGATATTGGGACAGATGGTAATCCTATTCAAAACCTTCAATATGGTGTCACAGTTGGTGATGCCTGGATGGAAGAGATGAAAGCAGGGGACAAAAGCAAACGTAAAGTTTGGGCCAAGATTATTCAAAACAGAAGTGAGATTGGTTTTCCATACATAATGTTTAAAGATAACTCTAATAACAATTCTCCTTATAAAGAATTAGGTCTTGAGATCACTGCATCAAATTTATGCTCTGAGATACAATTACCTACAGATAGTTATAACTCCTTTGTGTGTTGCTTAGGATCCATTAACCTGTTGCACTGGGATGAGATTAAAGAAACAGATGCTGTAGAAACATATGTGTATTTTCTTAATGCAGTAATGGATGAGTTTATTATTAAGGCAGAAACAATGCCTGGTATGAAGAGAGCTTATAATTTTGCAAAAAATCACAGAGCTGTTGGTCTAGGTGTTATGGGTTACCATTCATTATTTCAATCAAAGCTTATTGAGTTTGACTCACTACAAGCTAAAGGTTTAAACAGTGAAATATTTAGAACACTTAAAGATAGGAGTGAGATAGCATCAAGAAAGTTACATACAGAGCATGGATACAATTCTATTAGGGATGGTTATGCTAATACTACTCTTATGGCCATTGCTCCTACTAAATCTAGTTCGTTCATTCATGGAGCGGTGAGCATGGGTATTGAGCCTATTAAGTCTAACTACTTTATTAAAGATCTTGCTAAATCTAAAACAGTATATAAGAATCCTTTCTTAGAAGCTCAATTGGAAAAGCATGGTTTAAATAATCCTAAGACTTGGCAATCTATACTTAAGAAAGATGGAAGTGTACAACATTTAGACTTTCCTAATAAAGAAGTGTTTAAGTCTTTTGTTGAGATATCTCCTAAAGAGATTGTATTACAAGCGGCTCAAAGACAAAAGTATATTGACCAGTCACAGTCATTAAACTTAATGATAGATCCATCTGTCTCAGCTAAAGATATAAATAAACTGTATATGTATGCCTGGGAAGAAGGTGTTAAAACTTTATACTATCAATTTAGTAAGAGTAGTGCTCAGGATTTTGCACGTAACATATTAGAATGTTCAAGTTGTGAAGGTTAAAGAAAAAATACTCAAATTGTTAGCTTATAATAATAAGCTTACACCGTATCAGAAGGTTGCATCCCGTATAGGTTATATGGGTGCAGGCTTTTTGATAGCAGCTCAGTGGACATTGCATCCGGGATTATTTATACTAGGTTTTATATGTGTAATTGTACAGACTTCATCACGTAAGCAATGGAATCTTGTTCTTGTTGATGTAAATGGATTAATTGCTTGGACAGCACACTTCCTTAAATGCTTTTTGGCATAAACTAATAGTTTATTTTCTTAATCCTTTATGATTATCAATCCTATCTAGAATTTTGTTAAGCTCATCTGTTTTTATCAAACCTGCCATTGACGCATTCTTTAAGGCACTTATAATTTGAAGTACCATAAAGGGAACTACAATTACTTCTGATAGCCAGCCTGTTCCATCAAAACCTTTTTCTATCATAAGTATGACTGTTAGAATTGCCAGCCATGTAAAGGTGTTCTTGGTTATTCTTAAGGCTTTATATGTTTTAAAGCCCTCTCTTTTACAGCCTGCCCACACTCCAAAAATGCCATCTAACCATAATACTGAACAAACCGCCAGGTACTGTTCCATGTTTTCCATTGATAAATCAAAAAAGTACGTACATAAGTACGTGCAAAATGCTGTTATGCTCACTAAGAAGAGTTTAGTTGTCATTGTTAATTTTATTTTTTTTTGATATTCCAACTGGAGTAGCAATTCTGATAGGTTTATTTTTCATAGTTATTCTCAGATGTCTTTGTATCCTATATAATAATATACACTTTTTTTGTGTATATATCATACAAATTCCTTGATTTAACAAGAGAAACCCAATATTTTATTTAATATAGAAATCAGAATTGTTAAGATAAGAATCCCATTTTTGAATAGAATATACTATTGGAAACACATCTTTAAAGTTTTTATATAATTTTAATTCTCCTTTTCTATCACCTCTTTGATATACATAATTTGAATTAGCATAAAAAGCTTCTTCATTTCCAGTTACTTTGGCCATTGAATGTTTGAAACCTCCAATAAACAACATCTCAAAAAACTCAGACATTTCACTAACTGATCTTGATGCAGCAATTGGAGAGTTAAACATTTGTTCAACTTGCTCAAATCCTGCAAAAGACGGCATGAATAATACAAGCTCTTTATAAATTCTATCTGCTTGATACCTTGTTAAATTCTTAAATCTCTTTTCAGTATCACTGTCATCATCATCTCCGGATAGTATATCATCAAATAGTAAAGAAATAAACATGACACTAAACATAATACCTAAATCACCCATACTTCTATAGAAGCCAAACAACCTATTCTTAGCCCTTTGATCTATATTACCACCTTGACCATAGTCTCTAGCACCTTGCTCACCAAACTTAGCGGTTGTGTATTCTTGAACTTGTTGATCAAGATATGCTTTACCCATTGTTCTAAAGTTCATATTACCTTGGGCTAATTCTTTTCTTGCAAAATTTAAGAATGATAAAGCAGATCTATATCTACCTTCCATCCATCCTAAATTTTGATCAAAGTACTCTCTCTGGTATCTTGCTCTAATTGCTGGAGCTAACCACTTTTTAAATTGAATAGCTAAAGCGCCTAATGTATGAGATTGCAATACAATTCTATCTTCCTTAGCGTAGTTACCATGAATTTGTTTATTGACTTCTCTTATCTCATTTCTGATTTCATATCTAACCTCATCAGTATAAGTTGATTCTTGACCATTCCTTCTAATTACTGTATCAAAACCTTCTTTAATTTTATTACCATGTGTTGTTGCATCATATTCAAATGCATCATAAAATGATAATTGTTCTCCTGTTTTGCTATTCTTAAGCATAGTATCCATAAGTATGGCCATACCCACTTTAGTTTGTGAATTATATTCCGCAGCATCTTGCATTATATAACCCCATTCAGTTGCTCTATCAAACCAACTCTTACCATCATCAGTAGCTCTACTTTGTTCACGTATGTCAGACATATTATCCATCATTCTAAACATGTCAACAAATCCCTCATACTTACTATTAGGCATTTTTTTATTATAGTCTGCTTTAGCTAAACCTGGTATAATCCCTAATGTTACTACGTCAAGTAAATCTTCTGCACCACCATGTGCCGTTCTTTGAACTAATCCTGGGATAGCTCTTTTATTAAATTCCCAAGTTGCTCTTTTAAATGATTTTTGGCTGTAAAATCTTCCACCAATGGACTCAATATTATTATTTATTCTACCAATTAAGTAGTTATTAAAGTTACCAAATGGATTAAATGCTACATATGATAAAGATGATAGTTGAATAAGACCATCTGCAATTTTATCTACAGTACCCTTTGTAATGTTTTCATTATCATAATGAATCATAGACATAAACTTCTTAGCTCTACGTACTACATTTTTTTCTTGTGTACTTGTATTTGCTTTAGTCCCTAGATTTTCAACAACCTTATCTTTTATTTTTGCTGTTAAATTTAATCTCATGCCTGGAGCTGGAGTATACGTTCTTTGCTCTATAACTTTTACAAAAGCCTTTAACGTGTCATCTACAGCACCCATTGTTTCATAGTTTTGGGCCATAGCACTAAACTTAAGTAAACTAGATGCCATATCTGTACTAACTTGACCTCTACTTGGTGTAGCTCTTAACCTTACCATTTTACCATTTAATACAGCTATTTCCTTCTTGTATCTCTGATCTTGGATTTCATTCTTTTTATACTTTGATTGCAAGAGATCAATCTCTTTTTGCAAATCAGCCATATCAGAATCAAGCTTAGGTCTACCTGTATAGTAGATAGGCATCTGATCAATGATATAACCTTCATTATCTAGTATAACATTTTTTTGAGTAGAAGTTTGTTGAAACATATTCCATGCTCTACTCTCTGACATACTAGCGTACAACTTAGTATACAATGTTCCATTGTCTTTTACTTCAGACATTAATTTATTCTGTACTAATGGCACTCTACCAAGCATGTTTGATGCTTGACCAATTGGAATTTTCTTTAATAAGTCTTTCTCATACATATCTACGTATAAGTTATAGAACTCTCTTTGAGCAACAGACTTGGCATCAGTACCAGACATTATAGCATCATACTTTGGATTTGCCATATTACGTCCGTCAAGTGCAGTAAGAAGTATTTCTCTAAACTCTACTTTTGGAACCATCATATCTTGACGGTCTTCTATAATCTGTCCTGTTGCTACACCTTTTACTCTTACTGCTCTAGTATATTCTATTGGCTCATAGTATCTTGCAACATAAGCAGCATACTCTCCATCTGAAACATTCTTTTTCTTTTCCCAGCTTCCTCTAGTATTACTTTCAGCACCTGGTCTCCATACTTCATATTGGTTTCTTATATCTATAAACTTTTGTGTATATTTATGATATTGCCCTGAAGGACGCAGTGATCCATCATCTCTTTTTTCCTCAGCCATATAGAAGTCTCCATATGCTTTTTTCTTGGCAGCTAAATCTTTATTATATTCTATATCCTCTGCACTTGCTTTTTCTAAATCATATACAGGTCTATACTGATAAGGTGTACCTTCATTGTCATATAATACACTCCTAAGAGAGTTTTGTATAGCCCAGTATTGCTCACCTACTTTTGTTACATATCTACCGTTAAATGTACCGTCTGCATCAAACTCCAACATGAAATCATAAAGCTTATCAAGTTTTAGTTCAGGTGATAGTTTAGCAAGCTTTTGACCTGCCGCTCTAATAACTGTTTCCCTTTGAGCAACCAAATCAAGTAATTTTTGATTTTGTGCTTTTCTTATCTTATCCATTGTTGCCAACAAGATGTCAGGAGAAGTAGCCATATCCTTCGTTTGATATTCTGTATCACTTATATCTGCAGCTTTTTCCATTAAAAGCTCTAGATCTTTTTCAGTAAACAAACTGTTCTTCCCTCCAAAATCATTACTTGATTTTAACCTAACCATTTCTTTTACATAGTCTTTTAATGCAGTACCTACTATTCCTCCTGTGTCAGTACCAGCACCACTAAGTAAATTAAATTGTTGTTGTAATGATAGGATTAGATTCTTTTGAGATTTGTTTAATCCTTTCAAATCATTAAGTATAAACAAACCTTCAAATGTCTTCATGTACTTATCAAAGTTCAATACATAAGAAACATACTCTGGGGAGTTTATATTTTTAGGATCATCAATGTAATTTCTAAAATCTTTTACTTGTGATAATGCATCTAATAGTACTTCAGATAAAGCTGTGGATTGACCTTTCACACCTCCAGCCATAGCTAAATTTATATATGCTATTGTTTTAGATATTTGATCAATCTCATTCTCTTTTGTTGATTCCATATATATATTGGACTTCAACATAGGAATCATATCTCTTTTTTCAATAAGAGCTTTTTGATATGTATCTAATAAACCTGCGGCTGCATTATATTCATCATAATTTTCTGCTGCCTTTTTATCTGCTTCAGTAGTTTCATCTACTTGATCTTTACCATTCCATATTTTATTATATGATCCTTCCTGTTCTTGTTCTAACTTACTTTTTTGATAGGAAGTTATTGCTGCTGGTACAAGTGCATCAACTAAATTAAGGTTCTGGCTTATTGGATGAGGAACCCATCTATCAAAGTTTATTGAACCATCAAATACTTGATCAACTCCCGTGCCTTCTATACCTACTTTAAAATGTATTGTAGATGTTGCCCATTCATCATAAGATACTTCGTACCCCATGTTTTCTGCCATTCTTCTATAAACATTTACCTGTAAATTATGCTGTTGTTCTGTAGAAAGTTCAGTAGATAACCCTTGCTGTTTTAAAACACTATCATTTTCTAAAGCATAGAATCTCTCTTTATACTGATTTCCTAAACGTTTTCCTTTTTTATCATTAAGTGGAACCTCTTTGCTTAGTTCATTCTTTGTAGTCTTAAGATCCATGATATTAACTCTACCATGTTGATCTATAATAAATACATCTGCTGTACCTGCCATCTTAGATGCTTCATCAAACAAAACAACTTGAGATAAAACAATTGCTCCTTTCATTTTTAGACTATCCATAATACTACCTAAAGTATCATATGTGTCTTTGGCTGCCTCTTTAGATATATTATTTGTTTCTAATGCAGCATATGAATCTTCAAAAGAAAGATTTGCAATAACACCATCTAACAATGTATCTACTTCATTACCAATGTCTAAATTTATTTGATGGGCAATTTGTTTATCCTTTGAAAGCTTTCCTTTTATTGCTGTAGTTACTGATGTATATACTTTTTCAGAATCATTAGAGTTTATATATGTATGATTTTCTTTATTAAGTGTGACAATAGAATCTCCTTCAGCTGCATCCTTTACTGATGCTGAGAGAGAGTCAACCATACCTGAGTTCTCAGCCAGTGCTACATTAAACAGCTGCATTATAATAGGCTTCTGTGTATCATTAGCTCTTTCTAATGCATCTTTAACTTGTATTAATTTAGCTGGAGATAAACTATATCTAAGTTTACCATCCACTCTTTTTTCTAATTTAAACTGTATGCCTTCTGTATTAAGTAATTTAGCTACATCACTAAGTGTTGTACCTGGCTTAATAGCTGATACCGGAAGTTCTCTTCCAGTAATGTATTTGTTTAAGTTTTCTATTACACCTTTAAACCATTCAATAACCTCTTTAACTTTTGCTAAGAAGTTTTTTGTTGGTGTAGTTTCATATTCTTTTTTGAAGTGTCTTGATAATGCCTGCGTTACAATTTCAAGATCTCTTTCAGTATCACTGAAATTTCTTGTACTGCTGTTGTAAGCATCTTCAATTTGTGCGGTTAACTCAGGAAAATTCTTAACTGCTTCATCAAGTAGTGAATTAAACAGTTCTTCATTATCCATCTTTATTGCATCTATAAAAGGATGCAACATTTCTTCAATAGCTATTTCATCTGTAACTCTACCTTTTATTAGATAAGCTACACCATCCATATAAAAAGAATTTACTTCATTGAAAGCAACATTGTTGGTTTTAGTTTTTGGTAATGATTCATACATTACTTTAGCTTGAGCAACAGACAACATTTTAACTTGTACCTGCGGAAACATTCTCTTAAGATGCATGACTACAGCTCTGGATCTGTTAGTATCCCAAGACCTTGATTTTTCTAGTATATCTCTGGCTGAAAATATATCATTATTAGCTTCTATTCTATAACTCTTTGGTGTTCTAGTTACAGAGAAAGATTCTCTTGGTATATTATTAATGTCTAAATACCTGTAAAATCTTTTTAGATTACTTTCTAAAAAGGCTTCATCATATGATTGAGTATTAGGATTAGAATTATTAATTAAAAACTGACCAGCTAAATTACTTCCTATTCTTTCTCTTCTTAAATTGTCAAGAACACTTTCACCAAAAGCTTGAGTCTTTAGTGAAAATGCAATGTTTTGATCCTTAACCATTGTCTGAGCTTGGACAACACTAGGAAACACATCAGAATCATTAACACGTTGCCAGTCATTAATAACTTTAGACGTTTTGATATCAGAACCATATTCATCCTTTAATGCTTGGTATCCCGGATCATTTCTATTATAACATTTAGCCATTTGATTATTCTTTAATTATATAAGACATTTAAGTCTTTCAATTATATCTTGTTCTCCTTGTTCTGTTTGTGAAAATAACTCACCATATAAAGCTATTGCATCGTCAAGTGTTTTTATATTTTCTCCAGAAAGCTTTTCTAAAGCAACACTATTACCTTCTACATTTGCATCCCACCATTCTACTAAACTTGAAGCTTCTGAAATTTCTTCTGAAGCAAAAAGGTCAAGTTCTAGTTTCTCTTGCTCTTGTTGTTGTACCTCTGTTGCTTCTGGTATGCTCATATCTGTATCTTCTATGATAGCATTACCCGTTTCATCAAAGATAAGACTATCTGAGTTCTTAGACAACTCAGCCATTATTTGTGCCATGTCAGCTATATTTGTTTCTGCTGCATCTACATCCGCTTTAACTGTTACAGAGTCTGTAGTTTGATTTACTATTGCTGACTCAGAGTTCAGTACTTCATTAACGTCTTGTATAGCACCTTGATTAGTGTCAACTGGATACTCAACAAGTGGAGCAAATTCATCTGGTGAAAGTTCAGTATCTAAAATTGGATCTGCTGCTCTTTCTTCAGGTAAACTATTTTGTGTAGTCCCTTTTCCAACTTTTCTTGCTTGCTCATAAGTTAATCTTGGTCCTCCTACAAAACCACCACCAAACTGCTGGTTAGATCCCATTGATGAAACCTGAGAGTATTCAGTAACTTTAGCGCTAGGGTCATCTTTTGCAAGCAGTCTAAACAATTTATAAGTATCTATACCATTTATTTCTGTTTTGACTCTTACAAATTCTTTTGCATTCACATGATCAAAACTTTCAGTTGTAATAGTAAGTGTATTAGGTGTAGAAATAGGATCAAATTTAACACCATCATCTAAATTACTAGCTTCATACGTGAGGAGCAATGGACCAACAATATTAGATTGTAAGTATCCATATTTAAATTCTTTCATTACATCTTCCTTAGATATACCAAAGACACTTTCAAATTCTACTTGTCCTTTAAGTGCACTCTCTACAGCACCAACATTCTTAAGATATTTATTCATGATAAAAGGACTCATTGCACTCATAAGACTTCCGTACTTAAGTTGCAATCCATCTTTAATCATCATGTAGTGTAGAATATCTTCTGCTACTGCTCTTGTGTCAAGTGAACCATATAGTTTTGCAAATGATGTTTGCAAATCAATTTTATTAGCTTTATTTAATCTTCTCCATGTATCTGCCTTTACAATATTTAATCCTGTATTATTACCATCAGTCCCAGCATACTGTGTACCTATAAAATTATCTAAGAAATAATTAGGTTCTGCACCTTCTTTGGCTCTTTTAAATTGCAGGTCCTCAATTGTTTTTATCAATGATAAGTTTGTGACACCTACAACATTTGGATAGAGCAAAGTATTCTCTACAGAAGAATTACCAGAACTATTATTAAGAAGATGTTGATATGACTTTATTGTTAAGTAAGATAACAAGTCTTGTTCAACACCGTTTTTTGTTTTGTTATTAAACCCTTTGTCGTCAGTATTCATTTCTTTATAAGTAGGCTTCAAAATATCATTGAAGTCTTGACTCATAGTTAGAATAGTGTTAGGTAAAAGATCATTATGTATTTGACCAAATATCTGCAAGTACTTACTTTGCCAAGTCTTACTATTCTTTCCATATATAGGTCTAACATCCATAGGTGCATCTTTATCAAACAAAGAAGTGATGGTTTCAATATCATCTTTCATCTCTGGTATAGAGCTTGGTAAACCTTGTGTAAGACTTGTTATTTTATTTATCTTAACTGTAAAATCTGCAACTTTATTAAATCTATCAAGTAAAAATAATATTTGCAATCTTTCATTAGGTGTTAAATCTTCTGTGCTGTCTACTGCTGATTCTAAAAATTCATCAGTTAGTTTTACAAATGGAGGTTTATTACCGGTCTTTTCTTTTTGTTGTTGAGCTAATGCAGCTACAGATTTTATACGGTTTGCTAATAATTTATTAAAGCCAGCATCAAATTGATCATCTTTGTTTAATGCTTGATCATAAAGATCTCTTACTTCAGCTGAATTTATTAAAAGAATTGCCGTTCTTAAAGGCACCCCTAAAGATACCATATTACCAACAAGCCCAACAGCTTTTATATTAAGACCAAATTTTGCTATTAAACGTTCTTTTGCATTATCAGTCTCCATTGTAACTAGAGTAGAAATAATATCTTGTATTCTATCTCCGTTTATTTTGTCCTTAGTAAAGCCATCATATGTATTATCATTAAATTTAATAGGTCTATGTAATTTAATATTATACTCACGTAGTAAACTCAATGCTAAATTAGGCTTAACAATAGCGCCAATTGCAGCACCTTTATTTGCTTCAAAAGCTTTTATCATACCATGAAGTGTGTCAATATCTACATCAGAATCCTTTCTACTTGCAAATAATTCTACACCCTCAAGGTTAGAAAGCTCATTAAATAATTCTTCTAGCATTTTTAAGTCAGCTGCTTGATAAGCTACAGGTAAATCTGACTTGCGTTCTCCCTTATCTTGATCAATAGACTTTAATGATTCACCAGTTACACCAGTATTACCAGCTAGAGTATATCTATAGTCTAAAATATTATTGTTTAATACTGCTTCGTTTGGTGACCCGTGTTTTTTAACGTATGATTTGAATTGTGCCTGAGTAACAGGTAAACCCAATATCAACATTGCTCTAAGAGCTTCTTCATTAATCCTATTTACACCTTGATCATCAGTGACCCTAGTCTGTTCTGCGTCACTTAAAGCGTTATCTCTTCTTATAGCAAGTGTTTTATCTTTATATAATGAAGATGCTGTACTAAATATGTTATTTGGTTCAGATGATTTTAAGTTCATGTATTTCACATACTCAAAATAACTATTCCCGTCTCCGTAAGCTTTAAAGTTTTTATTACTATCTAAGTAGTATTCTTTCATTAATGCATAAACCTTATCAATATCAAAATCTGCTCCTGATATTTCTACAAGTTCTTTAGGAAATATAGCTGTAGAACCATAATACACAGGCATAAAATCAACAACTCTAATATTTACAGCAGAGTGTTTATCTTGTGTAGGTATACGTACTCCAAACATTTTGGCTATCACATCTGGTATAAGAGCATCCTTATTTTCTTGAATAAGTTCCATTACATCTCTAGACATAGGAGGCATAATAGTTTCACTATATCTTACTCCTGTTGGCTCACCATTTTTAACATCATTGTTTTTATATTCCATCACCCCAGTTCTAAGTACATCTAGAACAAGAACTCCGTCATGCTTACCATCAACAAGGTTATTTATATCTTCTAGGCTTTCTCCAGCATAAGAACTTTCTCTTACTACTTCAGACCTACTTGGCATACCATTTTCCATTTCATAGACACGTCTATAAATTTTATGACCAAATGAAGATAATAAAGCAACTGATGTTCCAGGCACCTTTTCTCTTATTGTACCTTTACTGAAGTATGTCAAGAACATTTGTTCAAACTTCTTAGCAGTAATTGGACTATTTAAATTATACTTTTGAACTCCATTTTCAACAGCAAAAAATTCAAGTAAGTTTGATGCTGCTCCTGATGCCATCAATCCTTTTTGTGCTTCTAATAAAAATGCAGCAAGGTTAGGCGTTATGGCACCTTTTTGTTTAGATATTTCAAACTCATCAAGAGCTGTGTCAAAACTAAATATTAAGTTCCTTTTATTCTTATACTTTAGGATTACCCTTTGTCCAACTGCATTATTGTATGCGTCTCTGACATCACCAACTGTTTTAAGTTCAGGGCTTCCTTCTATAAATATTTCTGTAGAACCATCTTGTTCACCAGTTATAAGCTCTTTGATCTGATTCATATCAGTTACTATAAGCTTATTAGATGGGTTAACAACCTGAAGACCTAGATATGAAGTATCTAAATTTATAGATGTTAAATTTTGTGTTGTATCAAATACACCTGACTCAAGTGGGTTTATACCTTGCTTCAACATTTTTATTGCTGAAACTGGTGCCGCCATAGCAAAGTTTTGATTTGCTTCTTCATTAGCTTCCATTTGTTCACGCAAATAATGAAGCTGCTGCATATTAGGTTTGGCTTCCCATATACCGGTTTCTTTATTTCTATTAGATGTATACTCTTTAGTTAGTACAGTAACAGACATTTTTAAAGCTGTCTTACCATCCATGTATACAAACTTCTTAGAGTTTATAAAGTCTTGTTTTTTTGCTAAATTAATTGAGTCATTTTGAGATCCCCATGCTCTGTCTGCATTAATGGTTTGACCCATATCAATATCATCCAACATACTTGCCATTGCAGGACTTAACCTTCCAAATGCAAATGTTGAATAGCGTATACCTTTAGAAGTAATATAAACTTGTGCATCAGCTAATTCAATATCATTTCCTGTAAAATCAGACTTTGCTGTTGGATCCTGGAATGGATACAAATCAAAGTTAGTACTAGCATGTGTTATCCCTTTACTTGGATCAGTGACTTGGCTATATGCACTATAGTATGCTGCATTTTGTAGCTTGGCTCTTTTAACTTTATCAACCATATCTTTTAAAGAAACAGCTTGATCACCAAGTAATAAATCATTTATTGACTTAGAGTTGATGTAGTTATTAAAAAATATTTGCTTTAAGTTATATGCAGCATCATTAGTAAGATTTAGTTTAAGTTGTGATAATTCAACAGCAGATCTTGAAACACCTGATGCAATAGTCAACCCTTGCAGTACTTGAGTAGATAAATTATCTTTTGCTTTTAAAGATGTGATTACATCATTAAAGTCTTTAAAACTATCTTCTAAGCTATTGTTAACTTCAGACCTGATAGATGAGTTACTTACTCCAACAGCCAATGAAACAGCTTCTTTAAATGAAACAGTTTCACCCAGTTTAGCTTTGTCTAAAACTACTTTTAGCAATGCTTGCTTAGTTGTTTCAGAAAGTAGTAGACCGTTATTAGTAAATTTAAAAGCTCTTCCTTTATCTGCCCTATCACTTTTTTCATTATTAAACCCTTCAATATTACCTGGCTCAGTTTCAAATGCTAATGTTTCTCTGCTTATTCTATCAAACTCAGCTTCTATACTATCTATAAATACATTTATAGCTTGAGGCGTAAGAACAACATTACCATTAACGTTTGTCACTGCTTTTATTACAGGTAAAGGAACAAGGTCTCCTGTATTTGCTGCTTCCATTACTCTTAAAAATACTGGAGCTATAGCAATTTCTTGTGCTCCCTGACCAATTACAGTTTCAACCTTACCTGTTCTTCTGTTAAAGTTTGATACATAATTATTTATTAGGGATATTGCAAACTCTTGTGGGGTAAATTCCCCAAAGCTTTGAGTTGATTTATTCTTTGATACAGATTCATTTAATATATCTTCACTTGCTTGATCAGCTGCACTATTAGAAATCTGCTCTTTAATTTTACTACCAGCAACTCTTATTACCTTAAGTCTATTTGTATTAGATAGATTTAAAAAAGCTTCATTTTTAAGCAAATAATTATTTGATAAAAACTCATCATTGCTTAACTCATCAATTTTTGATTTGTTATTTAATGCAGCAACACTCTTTAAATGATATGTTGGCAATTGATGTGCATATACTATATCACCATTTGGATTTATAAATGTAGATGAACCAATAGATTCATCAAATGCAGCATTGGAAAGACTTAATTTAGTAAGTCTTGATGCCATACCATCTTCTTTAGTAGAGAACAGATCAGCTTTTTTATTCAACCCATCATATAGTTGATCTAGCAAACTGTTTGTAATGCCATCCTCTGTATATCCATCAGCTAATGCTTTTAGCTCAGGGCTATTTTTTAGATCTTCTTCAGTTTTACTTTTAGCAATACTATAAGCAATATAATTAGGACTTAATCTAATACCTATTAGGTCAAACATCTTTTGAGAAAACTCTCTTGACATTTGATATACCATAGATGTATCTTCTGGATATGATGTCATAACTTCCTTCATATCCTTTGTTAATCTTAGAAAGTCTTTTACTCTGTTTGGATTAGCTGTAGCAAGTTTCTTTTTTGTTATGTATGCTTGGGCCCATTCATCTAGTTGAGCATTAATATCATCACGCTCAGAGGCAGTATATATTAATAAGTTTCCATTTGAATCTCTCTCATTAAATATATAATCAACCTTATAGTTTTCAAACCCTTTTAATATTGATATCAGTAAAGAACCATCTTTAACATCTCTGAAAGGTTCAGTAGAAGTTAATGCTTCTATTGTTAAACCAGTATCATTAAATAATTTATCTACAACTGCTTTACCTTGTGGGTTTAATCTAGAATATGAATACATTCTTTTAAGCATAACCACAGGATCACTTTCATTTGAAACTGATTTTAATATAGTAGTGTATGCCTCTAGAAACTTAACCGGTACTATTAAAGGTTCTCCCTCCGTTAACTCTGTCTTTCCAAAAAAGTCAGTGTCAACCATAGTTGTAGTTGCTATATAAGATCTAACTTTATATGACAAAGAATTAAAACCACCTATCTCAGCTGCGTCTTTATTAAAATCACTTGTACTTCTTACACCTGATGTTTCCTCAACGTTTTCTATTTTTAATTGATTAGCCTGATCCATATCAGAAATAACATTAACCAAACCAAAAACTTCTTTTTTAATATCTTCTGGGTAATTTATAAATGCCATATCTATCTGTTCAAGATATAGTTTTTTGGCACCAGAAAATCCTTTATTAGCTTCTCCTTCCGGATCAAGCATTGTCATAAAGTCTGCTTCCAGTTCATTATATATTTCAGTAGGGTTATATGACTTTTCAGTTAATGAAAGTTCATTTACTCTTGTTATAAACATACCCGCCATTGATCTAATCAAAGGGTCTATTACATCTGAGTCAACATATAATTCACCTGATGGCTCACCTGCATCAACTACTTTAGAAGCTGTATCATATCTCACTAATGCATTAGCAATACTTAATGACCCACCTAATGAGTCTTCTAATTGAGTAAATTCATTAAGTTGTACAGGTGCATTTTTAAATTTACCAGCATCTATGTTTTCATATAATGTAAGTAACTCTACAGAAGAGTACTTAGAGAAAACACCTTTAATCCATTCTATTAACTTAGTAAAGAATGATTTTATCTCAGTATTAGTTTTAGAAGATCTTGGGTTCTTTTTAAATGCCTCAAACTCATCCGCTAAATATTCTTCAGCAAATTCATTTTCTAATTCAACATCAGTCATTTCCTGATATTGCTCAGCTGAATTTCTAAATCTTTGTAATTCACTCTTATATTTAGATCCGTACTTTGCTTTTACTTCTGCTTTTGCAATGCTTCTATATTTATTAATTTGTTCTTGGGTAAGAACAGTTCTAAAAATACTGTGAAACGCTTCATGATACTTGTATGGGCTAAGTGGACTTGTATATATAATACCGCTTACATCTACACCATTAGCTATCCTATCTAAATTCAAAACAAATGCACCTACTCTTTCATATCCGTTAGAAACACCATTATCAGCAAGAACTATTAAATCCTCTACACCAATTATATCCGGCAGGTTTTCACTTGCCCAATCTAAAAATTCATTATAGTCTTCTACACGTTCAGTCTCTGATGTAGCTTGTACTAATTTGTTAGCACCACGCTCTAATTTTTTTCTTTTAGCTAATAGATCTTGATACTCTTTACTTCCTCTAATAGCTTTTACTTTATCTTTTTTAGTAGTTAGACCTTCTTCTAACTTTTCTTTTAGAGCTATTAGTTCATCTTTAATAGTTTCAAGTTTTGTTTTTCCTGTAGGCTTTTCAATAGCCAATGCACCAGGTCCTCCTTGAACTGCAACAGCATAAGTAACTGATTGACGGAAGACATCATTTTTCATTAACTCTTGTTCACGTGGACTTAGCTCAACACCTCTCAGTATTGCATTTACAATATGATCAAGATTTTTTTGATAGTCTCCAAAGTTATTACTATCAACTCTTTCAACCATTTCTTCAAATTCAGCATCTTCCATATCAGATACAGACTCATCAGCTTCTTCAGCTGTAGGTCTTTCTCTACCCATTGCTGATTTCAACTCTATCTCATCACTTCTAGTTGCATTAGGTATGTACGCTATATCACGTGATAGTTGTATAGCATCTGACTCAGCTGAAACTTCTATTGTTTGATTTTCTACTACTTCTGGTAATACCTCTGTAGTACTATTATCATATATTTCTTGAGGTGCAACACCTTGAGCAAAAGACTTTCTGAAGTTTTTATTTTTTAAATCTGCACTTAATTTTTCTACAGCCGGATCAGTATTATAATTTGTAAGTAAAGTTTGAATTACATCTTTAGCTGATAGATCTTTTGCATTAACTTCTTCAGGCTTTAAACCAACGTTCATGCTTGTTTTACTGCCTTTATTATCTAAAGAAATAAAGATAGACCCATCAGGACCCACATTAAGTTCAATCAAGTTACCAGGTCTGCTACTTAAAAATAATCTTTCTGATAATTCTTGATTATACTTTGCAGCTTCCTCCATGCTTTTTTCTGAATCCTTAATAGCACCTATTCTTTTAGCTGCCTCAACTACATCTACATATAGTTCTTCTAATTCAGTATTAGTATATTCAACCGGTTTTAAATTTACTTTTGCATATGTTCCATTTGGCAATCTTACCATAGCAAGATATCTATCTGTGCCTTTACCAGCATCCAATAGATTATCCCATTGATTTTGTTTTTTTAATTGTGTTTCAATTGCATCTTCCAAAGCATCTCTTTCTTTACCTTTTAAATTTGTAGTAAAGTCATAAGTTCTTTCACCAGTTTCTTTATCATATTTTAAATCAAAAATAAATAAGTTACCCGCTTCATCTGCAGTATTATATAACAACGCATCCATTGGTAGAGGATATACTCTTTCTCTTGCTTTAGCATATGCAACTCTTCCTCCTTTAAGATTTAAGTTTATACTAAAAGGTATATCTTTTGAGTCTGCCATAAAGTAAACAACCGCATCTCCCACATTTAAATTATCAAATGTTTGAACAACTAATGCATTCAATGCAAATGCTCTATGTACTTGTTCAAGAGCTTCTGCTTTTTGTTCTTTATTTAAACCTTTTTTTGCTAGAATAACATTGCTTGCTTGTTCTGCAGTCATAGATCTTGGATCTATAGGGGAGCCTGTACGTTGATCTCTAATTAAAAATGATTCATTATTTAAATAAGCAAATACTCCTTCCGGACTATTAGATGGTTCAATACCCATCTCAGCTAACTTTGCATTAATAGTTTCTTGTAATACAGGATTAGCTATACGTATACCAACAACGTACTTACTTACTAATCTATCTATTAATGGATTAGCTTCTTTATATACTTCACCTTCTCTATTTTTAGCAGTGTAAGATCCAGTATTAGTTCCTCCTCTTGAATCAAGAGATACAACCAACTGTAAACCAGCTATTTCTTCTGGAGATAACATACTAAGAATAGCATTATATCTTTCTCTTGCTTTGGCATTATCAGATGATGAACCACCTTCAGTGTAATTAACATGAGGGTAAAGGGTAGTCAAATCATTAGTTTGAATTTTTGTTACCGTATCTGGAATTAAATTAAATGTAGTTTCTTCTAAAGTAAATCTACCTTTAAATTCTCCTTGCGGTATATACAAAAACTTTCTTTCTGCAAAAGGTCCTGTGTTATCAGACTCTTTGATTACTTTAAGTTTTTGGTTTGCACCATACTTTTTAGAAAAGCGTGGATCTTGAACAACAATATATTTTACACCGTCTTTATATATAACTTGACCATATGTTAATCCTGTTACTCCATCAAAATCAAAAGCAGTTGATGAATCTACAAGGTTTGCATTTAGTGCATCTAAAGCATTCTTAGCTATTTTACCTTGGTCTGCTAAGAAAACTCCTTGAACAGATTTAAAGTTGGTATCTAAAAACTCAATAATATCATCTGAAAGTTCATTGCCTTTTTTATCTAAAAACTTGTACATCTTTACAATTTCTCCAGTCTGATTATCTACTACAGATATTTTATATATATCTGCAGTAACACCGCCTTTATAGAATTTTCTTTGTGGTGTGTTTTCTAGAGCTTGACCTTTTTTTAACTTTACATCAGCACTCTCAACTACATCAGCCATATCAACTCCTGATTGGTTTAATATAGATGTTATAACTGGATTATTAATTAATACTTCAGGGTCCATTAAAAACTCTTCTAATCCTACATCTTCTTTTATTACATCTGTTCCAAGAGGATTATTAAATTCTAGTGTGCCTTCTACTCCTACCTCTGATTTTCCTGATGCCCATACTTTTTTAATTGCATTAACAACATTTCTAATGTTAACTGCTTCAGCAGAACTCATCCACTCAGTACTATCTAAAATAGGTAAGCCTAATCTTGCTTGCTTAGCTCTATAATTTTTATAGGCTCTCTCCAATGCCTTAACTAATAAAGGACTATTAGTGCTTACATCAATTTTTATATCTATACCTGCCTTTTCTAAAAGTACATCAAGTGCAGATCTTGTTTCTTCAGTTTCTTCAATTGCAATTTCTTCTTCGGTTTGTGGTGCATCATCCTCTTTAGTATTGTCTGCTCTAGTTTCTTTATATGTAGTTAACAATCTTTGGACTTGACCAAATGCTACTGTATGAATTTCAGGTTGTATTTTACCATTATCATCATAAAAATCTGTCAAGAAAGCTGCATTACCAGTCTTCAAAAACATTTCTGTTTGTGCTATTGCTGGATAAACACCCAACTTACCTAACTGATTTATTAGTTCATTTGCCTCAACTATATCTACATACTGCTTTAACATTTCTTCTGTTATCTTAGCACGTTGATTATATATCTCTTTGTTTACTTCATACTGTCTTTGTTGAATCTCAGAAAACTTTTCTGGATTTTGCATGTACTGAATAGCTTTATCATATACACGTGCTCTTCCTTTTAATGCACCGTAGTCAACAATTTGTTCTAAGGCAGCATCAATTTTTGCTTCATCCGCAAATGAACCAGCAGAAGATGCCATAAATCTTATATAGTTTCTAAACTCATTTCTAAGGTTTCCTTTTAAAAGTTTGTTTCTTTTAAAGGTTCCATTCTTAAATCTATTTTGTGGATCAGAAATGATCTTTTGAATAGCTTTTAATCTTTTAATTTTTTCTCTTTTGGTTTTGTTAGATTCCCCAATACCTTCAGTTGCACCTTCAGTTGCAATCACTTCAAGGTTAAGCATGTCTATCTCATTCTGAATTGATTTCTCATCAAGCAGATTAGTTACATCATTTGCAGACATTTTCTCAAACAAAGGATCAGATTGTAATTTATTATAGATACTATCTGCTCTTTCTAATGCTCTAGTAAATCCATCATTTGTAAACATGTATAAATAACGTACATGTTCATATGCTTCTTCATTAAGCATTTCCTTAATGTATTCTCTTTGCTGTGTCTTAGGATTAAACTTGTTTTTGTTAAATGGGTTTTTAAATTTGTCCTTGTTTTGATTATAAGAATCTTCCATCTTATCAATACCTACAAGCATATTATTAATACGTCCTCTTAACTTACCATCTTTTTTATCTTTATTAGATACTCCAGGAAATGCCTGAGCTAATTCTACATCACTTAATTCTAAAAATCCTTTTAACTGATCTTTAAAATGCTGTGAACCATTACCTGCAAACATTGTATAATATTGTTGGAACTTAGATCTATCTGCATTGTCAACAAAATTAAATATGTCAAGAGCACTCCTCATATTCTCAGCAGCTTCTTTTTGAACCATAAAGTTCAATCTGTTTAAGTCAAATAAACTAGATGGATCTATAGCTTGTGAATCCCATGATTTGTTATAAGACTCAACAACTTTATTAATCATTGTTTCTCTATTAGTCTTATACTCAGCATATGCTTCTTTCTGAGACTTACTTGCTAAACCAATTCCAGCTTCCTGCAAACCATAATTATATATAGAAGGAACACCTTGAAAGAATAATTTTTGAGGACCACTTACTAAACCACCCATTAAGAAACCAGATAAGAATACACCTGCTCCTTCAGAAGAAAACTGATCACCCATTGCTGATAGTATCATTTGATTCTTAAGAGCTTCTCCCCCTTGCGCAGGGTTATTTAATATTTCTGTATAGTATCCTACAGTTGCAGCTGAGATAGCTTCTTGACCAATCTCTTGTATACCTTCTGCAACATTAGCAGCAAAGTAATCAAGCATTGCTATACCCCCACTACCAGCAAGTCCTTTAAATCCACCGGCTTTAACTTTTGCTACAGTATTTTTAAATCCACCACCTATATACTTGAATGGGCTTTTGATAACTTCACCTGCAGCATTTACAACTTTTTTACCTGCGGTATTAACAATGTTTTTATTAATCCCCTTTTGAAACGTAGCACCAAGAGATCTTTGTATACCTCTTTGAAAACCACCCATTGCATTACCAATAACAAACCAGTTACTAGCATATATAAGAGGTGCATTACCTAACATAGTTTTGAATGCTGCTTGATTAGCTGCAGCACTAACATCTCTATTATCAGTAATACCTTGACCTCCACTAAAATTATTAGCATCTGTAAGACCTTGCTTCATAACTTTATTATATACCATCCCTGACTCCAGCTTACTTTCAGCCATTGCTAAGTTTACTGCTCTAAGATCTCTATAGAAACCTCCAAAGCCAGTACCCATTTTAGCTAGGTTGGTCATGTTTTGTCCAGCATTTTGTGCTGTCTTCATATTTTGGAATGCCTTCAGAGTATTTGGTGTAAAGCCTTTACCTAATGTATTAAGAGTCATTTTTCCACCTGTAACAGCAGCATTATAAAAATCTCTTGCTGTCTCAAGTTCTTTTGCTTTTTGTAGTATCTTTCTTGTTCTATCAAATAGCTTAGTAAAACTATATAAAGCTTTCCCACCTTTACCAACATTTGAAGCAGTCTTTACAGCTGCAGGTGCAGCTAAAACTCCTCCTGATAATCCTGATGCACCAGCAAGTATAATCTCTTCAATAGCAATAGAACTTAGTATACCAAATGTATATGCAGAGTTAGCTGCTAAATTATTGAAGAAAGCAAGGCCACCACCTCTTGTAGATGATGAAATACCCATAGTGTCTTCAAACTCAGTTGCAGCTTCAAAATCAGGAGCAAGATAATCTCCACCACTAAACAATGATCCATATACAGAATTTAATCCTGTACCAGCAAGAGACATCCATTGACCTCTCATTCTAGTCATGTCATCCCAGATAGTAGAATTTGCATTATAGTAATTCTCCATATTAGAGTATGGAGAAAATCCTAACTTATCAAACTCAGGATGATTATAATATCTCTCAAATTGACCCTGTCTCATTCCTGAAAATATAGGAGCCATTCTAGTTTCTGAAATTGGTTTTTTTTCTAAAGTTAATGCTTTTTGAATCAGGGTAAAATCATTATCTGCAGGTTGATCTTGAGATCTTGGGTTATATGTATCAGATGCAAAACTAGGTACAGCTACTCCTAATGAGGCCATAGCTCCTATGCCATACTTATCTATTTCAGCTTTGTATTCATTTACACCTGAAACATCATCAGCTGCTAAATCACTACTTAATAGATAGTCATTAAAGTTTTCCTCCGGAGAGTCAAACATTTCTGCAATTGGCTCAAAGCGGAACTGCCCTTCAGGTATTATACTTGGGGCAGGTCTTTCTTGATTCTTAATCTCTTGCGCTAATGGCTTATTAGATTCGTTTTCCATCTACTTTTGATTTATTATTTACCTTGTATTGCCTGATCCTTTTTTCTAAGAGCCTGATTGTTTCTTCTAATTTCTTCTAGTGTTTGTTGTACTTGTCTAATACTTGCATCAATCCCTGGCAAGCCTTGTGAGAAATCCATTTTATGAGTATTTGTTGATGTTGTATACTCACTCCAATTAGCTTGTAGATCTTTGTCTGTTGGGTAAGGGTTATACCTATTGATTTCTGTTATTAAATCATAATCACCTGTACCATTTTTTGAAACTCTATATGTAGCTGTAGGTGTTATACCATTATCATTAGGAACTGTGTATTCAGCGTAACTACTATTGTCACCACCAAGAATATCTATTTCTGTTGAAGAAAAATAATCATTCTTTCTTGCTTTAATGTTTATATCATCTGACTGTGGGAATACTATAAATATACCTGTACCATCATTGTTTTCTCCTAATCCTTTTAATGTAGCAATTTCATCTGTAGTTAATGCACCAAACTGTTTTGCAACATCTGCTGAAGATCCTTGTACTTTTGATGCTAACCACTCTGCCATATTACTTATTTCAAAACCAGCATGAGTTTTATCTCCTTTAGAAGCAATATCATAAACTGATTTATATGCAAGATCAAATATAGGTGCTATTGCAGCTGTGTTAGATCTCTTAGGATTACCAACCCAGGTTTGTGCATCTTTCATTAAAAGATTAAATACCTTCATTGCTAATGGATCTTTCTGCACTAACTGGTCTTCTTTAGTTAAGTTACCTATACCAATACCATAAGGTGTACCTGATTTCTTTAATGAACCTATCTGAAGCGCCATATTTCTTACTTCATTAAAAGCATCTGGATCTGGAGCTAATGGATTAAATCCATATTCAAAAGTAATATTATTTGTTACATCAGCATAGCCACCATCAATACCAAACTTAATTGATTCAAATGATGCTGATTTAGTTCCTGCATCCATTCTATCTGTTAAAGCTGCATTTAAATTTGTAGTTAAAGCATCATAAACTTTCCCTGCTTCTTCTCTAAGTTCACTCTTTAAAATTCTGTTTGCTACATGAGGCATATCTATAGGTCTAGCACCTCTTATTGCTTGTACTGCAGGTATACCAGTATTTTCAGTTGTGAACATTGTTCCATCTTGATCTGGACTATCTACATAGAATAAAGGCGTGCTGTTATTAAAAGCTGCTCTTACCTTATCCATATCATACCTATTCAAATTTTCTGTTACCCTGTAATTTTTATCGGCTCTACCATCTATTGTCCAGGCTTGATCAGTATTAGTTAATTCACCAGCTTTAAGTCTTTTTAAAGCTTCTTGATAATGTTCTTCTTTTGTATATGGTATACCGTTCTCATCAAACTTGCCTGGCATACCTGCTTCAAGCATACCCCCTATGTTTTCAGCAGAAGTTGATCCTGTTGTAGTTGCTTTTAGAATATCATTATTTTCAAAGGCTTCATTATAAACTTCATATGCCTTACTTATAAAAACATCACCCGCCTTTCTCTTTGTTTCAATTCCATTTGGCCCAACCATTTTAGTATATAATGCATCATACCTAGTAGACGTGTCTGCATCATCACCCTGAGTTACTCTTATATCATCTTTTGTTTGTTGTCTAGTATTAATAAAATTAGTTTTATTAGTATTATAAAGTTCTGTTATACCATCTAAATACTTTAATCCTCCTGTACCATCAGCATTTGCAGTGGCAGATAACATACGTCTTAGGTCCTCAATAGATCCATTTACTTCTCCTCTACCAGGAATATTTACAGTATATGTTTGATTTTCATCTGCAGTGTTCCCCTTTGGATTCATTATTTGTAGCATACCAGGTTGTGTAGCAGTTCCTAACAATGCATTTATCTCATCTTTACCAACACTTTGTATATGTTCAGCATAAGCTTTTTGTGTATTACCAATAATATCTGAATTTGCTGTTGGGTCTCCATCTTCATCCACTGCAAATGTTGTTGTATTATCATCACTTATACTAAATTCAGGACTACTCAATACACTAAATAAATCATTTGCGGCACTACCACCATTGACACCCATACCCTCAGCCCAAGGTAATGCAACAAGATTACCCTCAGCATCATATTGATAACCTTTATCCAACATTGTATTAGCATCTTTTCTATTTGCATTATAAATTGCAAGATTAAGTTGATTAGTTGCACGTGCTCTGATTTCAGCCATATTCCACATAGACTTCTTTTCATCAACAGCAAACTGATTTGGATTCATTTCATAAATGTAATCTCTTGCACTCCAAGCCTGAGCAGATTCTTTCATATCTGACATAATATTACTTTGCATATATAAATTATATGCTTTATTAATCAGATTTTTATTTGTTGGAGTTGGTCTACTTACTTCTTGAGCAATTTGTTTTTTTGCTTCTATGTCTAATTTATATTTTTCAATATCAGATAGTTGTTCTTGATTTAATTTATCTAATTCACTACCAGGAACAAGACCATTTTGACCTTTATAATTAGACCATGTTACTGCAGAAGTTTCTAACTTACGTAAAGTTTCAACATCATTATTTAATTCTGCTATATTTCTTTCTTCAATTCTTTTGATAGTTTCTGTAGCCCATAGTTCTTGACCATTACTAAGAGATGCAGCAGCTCCACTTTCAACAGCTTGAGTAGCCCAGTCCATTCCTGCAACATAAGCCTCCATTTGATAAGACTTCTGTACAGATGGATTATCTAATAGTGTGTTTCTTATTTGTTGTAACGCTGCACCAGTAACTAAAGAACCATTTTGTTCAGTAATAATCCAATCAGTATTAGTTATTTCTTTTCTGTTGTCACGTGACTCTGGTAAATTCTTATTAAAGTTTGGATTTGGTTGCTTAGCAAATCTATCCATCTTCATTTTTAATGGGGGATCCATGTTAGCCAACATTTGCTGACTCATTTTAAATAAGTTAGCTTTTGGTACATAATCAGGAAGAGCCATACCTAATGCTTGATCTGGATCAGCATTAATAAATTCATCCATTTTGTATTGCATACCTCTTACACCAACATCCCAATATTTTTCTTGTACTGTTTGGTCAGGAGAGTTTAATAAGTTCTGTGCTCTTTGAGATTGGTCTCTAAACCTTGAAGTAAAGACCATATCTTTGACAGTAATATCATCATCATAGAATGGTGCAAACACACCTTTAGCTGCATCTACATTAGAAGCTAGTGATAAATCTAATCCTGATATTTGTTCTATTTGTGGAGCTATTTGTTCAGCGTACTGATCTCTTCTCCCTTTAGTATCCTCTCTTGATAAGTCAGCATAAACAACTTTATTGTATAAGTCATTTGTAGCTTTATAATTGGCATCATACTTATCCGTTCTAGTTTGTAGAACGGCAGACAGAAATTTATAATCCGGTGTGAACGGTTTAATGTCTGGTAAGTAAGTATCTGCTCCTTTAACGTATGTTGCCATAATGTAAAATTAATATAATTATATAAGTTTACAAAGTGTTTTGTATAAACCCTTTAGGTTTATATTCCCATCTTACCACTGTAAAACGGCACTGCCCACTTTGATAGTCTTTTTATTTCTTTTCCTTTTTGTGATTGATTCAACATTCCTCTTGCTGCATCATAACCTACAGGTGCACCTTGATTGATTAGCTCTTGTTGTGCATTTGTTCTTGTGTTAGTATTAGATGAGTTAGGACCATATATTCTTTCCCACATATCTTTTGTAACTTCTCTTTGAACACCTTTTTCATCTTTACCAACAAGTTCCTGTAATCTTTGCCACTTTTCTATATTTGCTTGAGTTTGATCTCCTTGAGAATCTTTCATCAATCTTTTACCATTAGGACCAAATTCAACATCACCACCTTTTAAAGGGTTAACATTATAATAATCATACAACTGGTTCATATTATATGTATTGGCTGCGTTTGTTATACCAGCATTATATAAATCATTATATCTACCAGTTTTCCAATTTTTAAAATTCTGAGCATTCTGTAATGCTACAGTGGTATCATCATATAATTGTTTGTTTGTTGCATTGTTAGCCATGTCAACTTTCATATCTAGTTGTGGTTGCATTGTTGCAACTTGATTCATAGTTCTAACATTGTTCTGGTTAACTTGATTTATAGCTTTAGCATTAGCATCTAAAGTGTTACCTTGAATATTACTACGTGCAATTGCTTGTGGTCCATATGCACCTAATGCATTTGCCATAGTGTTTTGTGCTGCTAAATTTGCATTGACTCTTCCTGTATAATCATCTAATACATAATCAATTTTTTGATCTTCTAGTTGAGGAGCCCAAGGCAGGAACAATTCATCATCAATAGCATTTAATGCAAGTATGTTATTAATATCTTGTTTCCACCACTCTTTTTCTGGGCCAGGTTTAACTGGTGGTGGTGGTGGTGGCGGTGTTTCTGGATCATCTGGTAAATCCATAAATTGCTCATCTCCAGGTTGATAATCCATATCAAACCCAGGAGCATTTACAGTATAACCACCCCTCTTACCATCAAATCTTCTTTTAGTCCATTCACGATCTAACTTGCCATCACCATCTTTATCATAAGTATCAGGATCATTTTTAAGTCTTTCATCCAATACTTCATCGGTAAAGAAATAAGGAATGTACTGAACACCGTTTTTATCAAAGTATGCTTTTCTTTTTTCTTCATATTTATTTTGGAATCCTCTCCAGTTTGCATCATAGTTTGGATCACTCATCTTCATATTAAACTTGAAGTCTATACCATCTGCTTTTAAAGAATCTATAACAGCCTGATTTCTGTAATAAAAATCTTCTTCTGATTCTTTACTAGAAAACATATCTGAACCATATCCAAAACCATCTGTATTTTTAGACTGAGTATCAGGCAATTTATTACCAGAAAACTTACCACTTATAAAAGTTGCTACGTCACCTACATCTGGATCATCATTTAACTCTTGTTGAGTTCTTATTTCAGGAGTATAAGTCTCAGCTAAACCACCAACCCCAGATATTTTATTTTGATCAAACACCTGAACTTCAGTAGCCTCTTTCATAGTTCTACCATCAATAGGCCCTCTAACAAAAGATATTTTATTTTTACCGTCTTTCTTTACTATTGTAGGAGAATATCCATCTGCTATATACTTATCATACTGTTTAGCTTTTTCACTTCCAGCAGCATAAGGATTTTTAGCACCATCGCTATTAACAACAGTTTCTACTTGTTTGTCAGTTGCAGTTGTAGTTTTATCTGTTGTTACAGCATCTGTTTCTGTCTCAGTAGTTGTCTGAGTAGTTGTCTCAGAAGTTTCTTCCATGAGTCTATATGCATCTGGCACTTGACCACTTTGAATTGCAATAAGAGCTTGTCTTCTTAATTCTGATTTGGGTATTGGATCAGAACCATCTTCTAGATACCATGCCTTACCATCCCAAGTAGCATCTTTCATGTTCTTAGGATACCCAATATTTTTTCTTTCATAGTAATCTCTTGCAGTTTCTCCTTTCTTTTGATAGCTTTCTAATTCTTTACCATAACCAGCTTTAACTAAAAAGTCTCCAAGCTCAGTTCCATACTGTGCCATAGATCCCATCATAGCATTATTTTCCATTGCTAACCCTGGCTCTCCTGGTTGAGGCATAAATGCTTCCATAGGTGCTGGCATTCCTTGCTGAGGCATCTGTTGTTGCATACCTTCTTGCTGTTCTTGTTGAGCCATCATTTGTTGCATCATCATTATTTGTTGCTGTTGCTCAATAGGTAATGCTGCTAAAGCTTTAGCTTCTGCTTCTTTCCTTGATATCTCTTCTACTTTAGCTGTAAACTCAATAGGGTCTTCACCTATAGAAACTAAATATGGATGAGATGCTAAAGGTACACCATCAGAAAAATTCTTTTTGGCTTCTTGTACAAAAGCAAGCTTTGATAAGTCATTCATGTTTTTCTTCAACATAAGCTCTGCACTTATAGCTGATATTTTATCTGCATACTGTGAATCTAATTCACCATAATACTCTTGTAACCCAAACTTCCTAGAAATTTTAGCAGGTGTTTTTTTACTTCCACCTACTCCAAACTCACTCATTTCATCTTTTGTAAACTTAAGTTTTCTTGTGTCAGAAAAAACAAAAGATTGTTCTGGCAAAAACATTGGTACACCTCCACTACCGTGTCTTGGTCCTTGTATGTCATACAGACCAAATGTACCGTCATTATTTAAATCAGTTAAAACTGTTTCTCCACCCTCTGCTTCTAAATTAGCATCTTCTCTGGGTACACCTGATAAACTATATCTAACAGATTCATCACGTGAATTATTAAAATTAGTATTACCATAATATGCTTGTGGAGTTGTAACCAAACCATAGTTAGATTGATCACCTGTTACCATACCACCATGTTCCATAGACATTGCATCTTCAACAACCTTTCCATTACGGATGCTAAAACCTTGTGGTAATTTGTTTATTTTAATTTTTGCCATAATTATAATTTTTCTATGTCAGCTCCAGCTGCAATTAGTTTTGCTAATATTCTTGAATCAACACTCACTATTTCTCCTCCTGTTTGTGCTACATTAGCCAGATAAGCTTCTGGACCTGTAGATCCACCATAAGCAAGATTGCTAAGTATGTTATACTGAACAGATGCAGGTAATGCTTTGAAGCCAGGGTTGTTTACACCACCACCTTCTTTACTCATATATAATCCTGTTGTTGCGTCACCTTCACTACCCATCAAACCAGAATTAATATCAAACGTTCCTCTTTTATTAAAGGCATCTGTCTTAGTTCCATATATATTATCTGCAACTAAATCACCTCTTAATTCTTCTTGTGCTTTCTTTTTATTAATTTCATCAAAGTAATCGTTAGCCACATCTGCTGCACCAACAGCAAAGTTTGATAAATCACCATATGCTGTGGCAACTGTACTATTTAAAGCTCTATCTAAAAATCCACCTACACCACCATAGTTTGCATCAACTTCAGGACCCTTTATATCTGTAAATAAATCCGCTGCTGATCTTTGTGCAGGCACATCATTTGTTTGAGCTACTGGTGGAGTTGGGTTAAAAGGATTATCAAACTCAGCTACATATTCTGCATACAACTGTTGAGCATTAGCACCACCTCTTGTAACAGGGTCTTGCATCACCCATTCTTTAAAGGTAAGCTTTTGATTTGCTACTGGACCTGCCATTTGCATATTAGGTATTTCAGCTCCATACTTAACTAACATGCGTTCATAATCAGAAAAATTAGGCATGCCTTGATCAAACCTTGTATCTAAAGGACCATCATAGTCTTTTGGTATAAACTGATCAAACCCAGGATCATTATTTTCAATAGACTCTGGTAATTTCATATCAAAGCCAGGATCTAAATCTACTTCTTGTGGATCTTTACTAGTAGCACCTGGGTCTTTACCGCCAGCTGACATTGGATCTACTTTATATTCAGTTGGTATTTCTTGTCCTTTCCTTTTTAATATAGATTCAATATATGCTTTTGTTTCTGCTGATCCACTTTGCCACTTTTCTAGCAAATCATCAGATATTTTTTTTACGGCACTTGGAGCATTTATATCATCTAGTACTTTATCTGCTTCTGTTTTTATAATATTTCCTAATGCATCTTTTTGTTGAGCTGCATCTGGATTTTCAATTTGAAATTGTTTAAACCAAGTTGCTGCAGCATTTTTGTTTTCATCACTTAAATCTAACTTAATATCATAAGTGGCATTAGCCATTTTTTGCTTTTTGTTATTGATGTGCTTACCACGCCAGTCTCTAAAGCTACCATCCTTTACACCATCACCATCTTTATCTTTACCACTAAACATATCTTCATATCCAGACATAAGCACGTTTGCAGCTTTCCCTAAATTGAATTCATTGTTGTTAAAAATAGCAGGGTTAATATACATTGGCCCTGGCTCAAGTATACCTTCATCTTCTAAATTACTTATAAAACCTTTATTTTTAGTTTTAACCGGGTCCTTGCTTGTATCTGTTACAGTTGTATTAGAAGCATTTAAAAAGGAAGACATCATGTTTAGATTATCATTGCCTTGTTCAGAATTTTGTACTGCTCCTGTCTCTACTCCATCTGCTGCTTTAGGTGCTTCATGATTGTAACCAGCTTCTTTAAGTCTAAGATGAGTAGCCATATCTCTAGCTCTAATCTTTCTATCACCTTTATACATAAAGTGTGGTTCAAATTCACCACCCTCTTCTTTTTTCCATCCAGCTGCATTCTTTGCAAAGTTAGCCATCTTAACTACTGAAGCAGGATAGTTATCTGTACTGCTCATAACTTTGTTATAAGCTTCAGATACTGACATACCTCTTGCTTTAGCCCATCTAGTAAACTTACCTTTATTTTCAGGTTTAATTTCTATACCAGATTTAGCCTGATCAATAGATGTTATATTAATATCCATACCAGGAGCTTCTTGTTGTATTTCTTCTGCTCTTGCTAGTTGTTGTGGATTATTTGTAATTTGCTGTGGACTAGGTTCTTGTGGTTGTTGTAGTTTTTGTACATCTTCAAACAAACTTATAATTGCTTCTTCTTCATAACCCAACTGCATAAGAGCTTGACCTATAATATTTTGATCAACTTCTTGCTGCATTAAACCCATCAATACTTCTTGAGGTTGCTGACCTTCTTGAATAGCTGCAGTAAACATTTCACTTATCTGCATAACTTGCGGATCAACTTGAGGTTGCTGTTGCATACCAGGTTGTTCAGGAATCATTGCTCCTCCTTGTTGTTTTACACTTTTTTTGTTTAAATCCACGTTGATAATATTATATTATTAATATACAAATAATTAGGGAGATTCGCTAATCTTTAGGGTTTAAGCTTGATAAAGATGAGTCAAAATATAGTTAGGTGGTGACATATTACCTAACTCTTTTGCATCTTTATAATGCTTTCTATTTAATTTATCATATAAACTTTTAGCTTTACTCTCATTGTCAGTTCCATCATAGACACCATCTATATAATCTTTATACATTTGTATTTGTTTTTTCTCTCCTCCTACTGCATAGTTTGGCATATACTTTCCTTTTTGTTGAAACTTTAAATACTTAGCATGTTTTTTAACGTTTTCTGTATATGTTTTACCATCATCCTTACTTGATCCTCCCCAGTGTTTAGGAAGTGTGTTAAATAAATCATTTCTATCTACACCCTTTCTATTATTAGCTAAGAACGCTAATCTTAATACAGTTGCTATAGCTGCTTTTTCAGGATCTAATAAATCTTTATTGGATGTTATACCAAACTTCTTTAATATATTTATTTGTTTTTTGTCCTCTGGTAAATTCTTATCTTCCTTTATTATATTATCCCATCTAAGTTGAGTTAAACCAACACTGTTATAATCTTCTTTTGAATTTTTTTCATAAACAGGAAGATCAGCCTTCAAACTATCTTTTACAGCAAGAGCTATTAAAGGAGAAAGAGATGCTAATCCATCTAATGTATTTATTGTATAACCATCATATTTTTTAAATACATCAGGTGAAGAAGTAACTTTAGGTAAAAGATCAGTTGAGCCAACTATTGGTAACTCACCTTTTCTATTTTGATCAGCTACAAATTTTGTAACACCTCTTGTAAAGTTTCCACCAGCACTGTGTGTATCACCAAAATTAGATTCATTACCATAAATACCAAAAGCAATTCTAGCAATATCATTATATACATCACTAGGTATACCTGCCTCCACCATTATTTTTTTCTTGTTATCTACTAAAGCATCTATAAATGGTTTAGTTGAGTTTTCTTGTTCTTCTTTATCTGAGGAGTCTGAAGTAAAAAAATCACCAATAGACTTTAGAGTACCCGTTTCATTATATACTTCTTCTTCAAAAGCTTGTTGATCAAACACTGGACGTATAGGTTGGTAGTTTAATGTATTTACTGAATAATTAGATCCTTGTTGAGTTTGCTCTCTGCCTTTAGAATCTATATAATTAGAAGTATATTTTTCTCTATTATCTTCTGACATTTTTAATACAGCTTGTCCATCAACCCATTGAAAATTATTACCATCATCTTCTGGTAATACATATACCGCTGTACCTGCAGGCATTCCTAGATCATACAATGCTTGTAAATCAGTACATTGACCATTTATACAACCATTACTTGCTCTATTGTTTTCAACATTCCCATCATTAAATAAACCTTTTCTACCAGAAGTAGGCCCATGAATAGCAGTAGCTACATCTATGTCAGTACCATCTGTAAATAAATTAAATGAAGGAACTCCCTTACCACCATATTTATCTGGTGAGTCAGCATAACTTTCTTTTATATAATACTTACCTGCACCAGTGTTTTTGTTTCCAGCGCTCCAGTTAGGAATCCATTTACCATTTCTTTTATCTTCATCTGTTATCTTACCATCTTGGTTAAAATCCCACATCTTTGTTACAGTCAAAGCATCACCTTCATTAGCACCTGTAAGAACTTCAAAGTCTAATATTGACTTTCCACCTCTCCAAACTTCTAATCTCTTTGTTTTTTTATTTACTATAACATAATGACCATTAGGATCATTAACCATTTGAGATTTCTTTATTATATCCTCATCAGCTGAATCATTAATATTCTTTCTGTCTTCATCTAATAGATCAACGTCCTGCCATGTTTCTTCAATTTCTTCTACTTCCTCATAGTTAGATTGAGGTATAACAATATCTTGACCAGCAAAAATTTCATTAATATTTTTAATTGAACTATTAGCTTCTACAATTTTTCTAACAGGAACACCAAATCTTGTTGCTATCCTACCTAATGTATCTCCTGACTTAATATCATAATTAAGAAATTTAGTTTTAGACTTAGGTAATTTTAATTCTTGATTGATATATATTTGACTAGGATTATCAATATTATTTAACTTTGCAATTTCATCTACAGAAGTACCAAATTGTTCTGCTATTCTTGTCAGGTTATCCCCTGACTTAATTGTATAAGAAGTCAGGTTGTCTTCTTCTTGTTTTGGCTTTTCCTCAGCTTGTCTAAAAGGCCCCATATAAGGAATAGGTGGTTCCTGGACATAATTATCTTGTTGCCACATTTCAGGAAGATAAAAACTTTGTTCTTCTTCTTGTCTAATAGGACCTGCATATTGTTTTACTGGAAGACTATCTTGGTCATTTATATCTTTATAATTATATAACTGCTTATAATAGTCATAAGCTTCATCAGTAGTTGTCTTTAAAAAGTTTTCCTGTACATTAGGTCTGCCTTCTGTATTTTTATCATACAGAATCATATCAATGTAATCTTGAGTTTCCTGTGGAAGTCTAGATACCCATTTAACATCATTGTATATATCTTCACCCTCTTCTTTCAATTTATTTAATAAGTCTAATGTATTGCCTCTGCCCCAGTTATATGCAGCTAACGTTTTAATTAATCTTACATCATCATCTTGATTTTCTTTATTAATAAATGAAGAGTTGTATAACTCATTCATTGACCACTCTTGAACTTTATAATTTTGTTCAGGGTCATAAGGATCTATTTCATCTACCTTATTTGCTTTTTTATAATCTGTTATAAGGCTATCTCCTATTTGACCAAGACCCATATATCCTTTATTGCTTTTAGCTTTTGGATCTAGATTAGATTCAACAAAAGCTTGCTTATATAAAATATTAGAGTCTACCTTATTTTTTGTTTTTTCTTTTTTATCAGAATCTTTAGGTATGTAAATCCTATCATAAAATTCATATGGCTTTATACCTGCATTTGCTATGCTGTTAAAATCATATTTATCATACATAGAAAGATACTTCTGATCTCTTTCTTTATCATAACCAACCTGTACCTGAAAGTTTTGAAGTGGATCTGTATCCATAAACGTACTATCGCTTTGTCCAGTTGCCTCAAAATAAGCTTCTTTCATATATGGTAATAAACCATCTACTGTTTGTTTCTCACCAATAGCCATGTCTTGGAAATCCAATAAGAAACTTTCTTTATCAAATATCTCATCAGATATTTTATAGTACTGAACATCACTATCTTTAGCCGTAGTTGGTTTGTATTCTGTTTGCTGTTTTATATACTTATCCTTAGTTGGAATTTTTAATGCACGTGCCCATGCCTCTTCAGAAAAATCAAGATCCCCGTCTTTATCAAGTGAAGGAGACTCAGGATCTGTTAAACCTAATGCATCACCTATTAATCCAAATCCTTCATTAACAATACTTCCAAACCCCGGATAAGAAACAGGTCTTACTTGTTCAAACATTTTTAATCTAGTTTCTATATCAAGATCTGGACTCATTAAATCCTTAGTTTGTTTACCTAGCCATGTAGAAAATTCATCTGCCTTTTCAGCTGCTCCTTCTAAAACAGGAATGACTGCCTTATCTAATGTATTATTACCTCTATTACCTGTTTGTGCTTTTGGTAATAAACCACCACCAAGTTTCATTTTAGGTTTCCAAGAACCTTCTCCAAACTTAATAGCAGATTCTGAGTCATCACCAAACTCTATAACTTCACCTCTGTTTAGTGCTTCATTATAGATATTCATCCAATCTTTCTCACCAGACATATCTATCCATTTACCATCTTCATTTTGAAACAAAGAAGGGAATCCTACCCATGTTCCATCTTCAAGCTGTTCAGCTTTCATAAGATGTGTAGACTCACTAATTACATTTCCTTCTGCATCATAGTTTAATCTAACACCTTTTCTTTTTGGAACTCTAACATCCCCACCTTCTTGATAAACTCCACCACCAAGCTTTTTATAAAAAGAATCTAAGTTTTTCATAATTGATTCAGAGTTACCTATCATAGTATTATATCCTGGACCACTGGTACCTTCTCTCATAATTTTAACTAAAGCTGGTGGCAAAACATATTCCCCTTTTATAGGAAGATTACCCACACCCCCGCTCATATTTCTAGCAACTGATGTACCTTGTGAACTAACATCAAAAAGTTTTGCATCTGCAGGATCTAAATATGCTGACATAACTCTTTTAGGATCTGCAGGATTTAATAAACCACCCTTCAAAGTATTCTTTGCATTGTTTAAATAAAAAGGTTGAATTTCATCACTAAACCAATTACCATCTTCATAGTTTGTAAATGTTTTATTGTTTACATTTGCATCTTCAATTCTATTTAATCTTACAGCATCTGTTTTCTTCATAAGTTTTTTAGAACCATCTGAAGTAAATACTTCTACCATGTCATCAGTTGGTTTTATTACTTCTTTTACTTTTTTAATTGTTTCTTTGATTGGTCCTTTAAAGTTTTTACCTTTACTCATCCATGCAGGTACAATAGGTATAGCACCTAATGCATCAAAACTTGCATCTAGATATTCTCCTTTTTCTACGTTATCACTAGCATTTTCTGCATACTGCTTCCATGCAAAAGGATTAATCATATCTATTACTGAATCAAAAGCATTTCTCTCAGGATTATTTACATTTAATCCTTTAGGAATATTTTGATTACGTGCACTATAACCAAATGAAGTCATAGGACTAGCTAATATATCAGCTAAATTTTCAAAAAATCCTGGTGGATTATATTGCCTTATCTCACCAGCCTTTTGTTTAATAGGAATAGCTTTTATGAGTTTACCCATTACATCTCCTTCTTGACCAATAAATTGTGGAAAGTTTCCATCCAATACATTTATACCTTCTGTTCTTATTGGAAGATCAGGTCCAAATCCTCTTGCATTTCCTGCGTCATAAAAAGTTTTATAACTAAAGTCTTTAGATCCAGTATTGTTCAAAACTTCTTCATATAACTTTCTATTCTGTTCAGCAGACATATTACGCAATGCAGGATTAGGTTTTACTTTTAAAACATACTTTTGACCATTAATAAAATCATCTGTATTACCCAATGTGTAAATTGAATTTGGGTTAGTAAATTTTCTAACATGATCTGCTGCCATATCAAAATCTCTACCAAAATTCATAGTTTGATTCCATTGTCTTTTTCTAAAAGTACCTGTAGAGCCGGGTATTTGTGTACCCATAATCTCTAAAATCTCATCATCTGTTTTACCTAAAAACTTTTCTAAGTTTCTTATTTCATCATTTAAATATACACCTCTATATATTGCATCAGCATCCTTAGTTTGTAAAAAATCTTTTAAATACTTAATACCTTTCTTAGCATATGGTTTTACCATTCTACCTAAAGCACCAAATTGTGCTACTGGTAAAGACTCACCACCTAATTCTTTATACCTTTGCAAGTCAGTTATAATACTTTTATCTAAAGTTACTACCTGGTATGCGTCTCTTATATCTGCCTTATCATAAGTAGTTATAATAGCATCATACCCCTGACCCATTAATTTTTTTATTTCATCAACATCATAAGTTTTTGGACTATATTCATAGTATGGTTTTTTAGGATTAATCTTTGCACCCCATTGTTGAGCACCATAATCTTTAAATGCTGAATTACTTGGTGTAAAAAAACTTAAATTTTCAGGAGCTTTCCAATTTGAATACACTCTTGGATTTTCAAAATCAAGAGATTTCATTATACTTTCTGGATTACTTGTATTTCTGTAAAAAACATAATCTTCAACAGGTGGTCTATTTAATTTTTTTGGAGTATTTGCTACTGATTCTGCAATTGGGTTTTTCTTTACTACTTCTTCAACTACGTCATCTGTTACACTTACTGCATCATCAAAAAAAGATTTAAGATACTTGACTCCTTTTTTTATAAATGGTTTAGCCACCTTACCCATTGCTCCTAATTGTGCTTGTGGTACTTCCATTACCATATCACCTGGAAATTGGTATTCATTCTCAGGGAACATCATTTGTGAATTACCTAAGTTATCTGTACCCATAACAGGAAAATCTACATCCTCCATTGTTATTGAACCTGACTCAATGATATTAACCGGATTGGTTTTATCAACACTATCACGTCTATATCCATCTACAGATATATATTGTGTTATATCTTGAAGATATTCATTTGGTCCTCCCGGTAGTCCTATGCTTTTTTTACGTGCCATTATCTTTGTGATAGTAAAAGTTTAGTATTATTTAATCTCAATAACATCTTTCTGTTTCCAGATACATTTCTACGTAAAATAACATTATTAGAATAATGTCTAAACTTCTTACGTTGAGTAGCACTCTTTGCATAATTAATGTTAATGTAATTTAATGGTCTTACATATCCGTTACATGATGTATCAAATATTGGTTGTTCAGCATTAGTAAATTCTCCCCTATCGTTAGTTACATCCCAAAATTGATTAAATCTAAATTTGTGTTCTACTTTAGAAACTAGTATTTGTATACCATTAAATTGTAAAGTTGGAAAGTCTAAGTTTGTCCAAGGACTATTAACTGGTTGTGGATTTAATAATAGTAAACCTGATGTTTGATCATTATTATAAATAATAGAAGCATCAAAGTTAAAATCTAAATCTTCCCATTTATCTCCACCGCACATATTATATTGTGGGTCTCCTTTATATACATAAGTTTCTAATTGATATTCAAAACTTCTTACTGTATTAACAGATTGACCTGTATTAGATATTAAATCTATTTCCCAAGGATAGTCTTCACCATAATAATTTACAAATGAATCACATCTTACGTTGTGCCTCCAAAATCCACCTACATTATAATTAGGTGTTACAGAATCAAAATAAAAATAATTACATATTAATGGTGTTGGATCTATCCAATTTGGATTCCCTATAAGAAATATTTCAGGATCTGTATCAGGACATGTTCCTGATTGAGTTGTTGTTGATCCTGGAACTGTTGATGTTGGACATTCACAAGTTACCTTTCTACATATTGGAGGAGTTATATCATCA
>Ga0307375_10000621_pt1 | contig 42985 bp, 25 predicted proteins | sample TR1MG_FD_202531 | JGI IMG/M metagenome (GOLD analysis project Ga0307375, IMG submission 202531) | Soil microbial communities from Risofladan, Vaasa, Finland - TR-1 | ecosystem: Environmental > Terrestrial > Soil > Coastal area > Acid sulfate soil | place: Finland: Risofladan, Vaasa | collected...
CTGCTGCTGGTGGCCGGCAACGATCTGCTGGTCGACCCCGCCGGCAGCCGTGACTTCTCGCAAGCCGCCGCACCGACCCGGCAGCTGACCACGCGCTTCTTTGCCACGCTGTATCACGAGCTGTTCAGCGAAACCGAGCCGGGGCGCAGCCAGGTGTTGATGCAGCTCAGCGACTGGCTGGGCCGGTACGCGGTGGGTGCAGGCAGCTGACGACAGAACGGGCTTCGGCGGTGCGGCAATCGCGTCGATGCGGCCCGGAACGGCAACGAGAATCTTCGCGCCCGATCGTGCGCCCCGCCTCGCGCCCCCATTCCGCAGCGCCTGTACCTGCTCGTTGCCGCCTGCCGGCGCGGTCGTGACGATCGAGCTGGTCCGCTGGTCCGCGCTCGCCACTTCTTGGCTGAACGAGGACGACCGAGCGCAGTCGGTACTGCCGCCACTGGCGCCCGGCGGCCTCATCGAATCACTCGATGAGGCCGCCGCGATCTGCTTATCCGGACTTGCGCCAGGCACCGAACAGCCCCACCCGCTGCACGTGCCCTGCGCGCCAAAGGCGCGCAGGGCACGTGCAATGGCTGCTCAGCGGACAATTGCAGGGCTTGTCTGCATCCGGTGCGAGTCAGTGCACCGCCTCGTCCTGCTGGCTTTCCTCCTGGAACGCCTTGGGCGTGCAGCCCAGCTCGCGGCGGAACACGGTGTAGAGGTATTGCACCGAGGTGAAGCCGCAGCGCACGGCGATGTCGGTCATCGCCGTTTCGCCGCTGCGCAGCAGATCCTGCGCGATCTCCAGCTTGTGTCGCAGGATTTCCTGGTGGACGCTGCGCTTGAGACTGCGCCGGAAGTGTTCTTCCAGCAGCGAGCGCGAGACGCCCACGTAATTCGCCACCTGCTCGGTGCGGATGCCGAGGCAGCCGTACTGGCGGATGTAGTGCAGTGCGCGCATCACGTACGGACTGCGCACGGTCTGGTGCAGGCTCGACGCCGCCACGTGCAGGCCTTCCGGCGGCACCAGCACGCGGGTCTCGCTGCATTCCGCGCCATGCAGCATGCGATGCAGCAGATGGGCGGCGGCCTTGCCCATTTCCTCGGTGCCCTGTTGCACCGAGGTCAGCGGGATGCGGCACAGCATGCGCGCCAGCGGGTCGTTGTCGATGCCGACGATGGCGACTTCGTCGGGCACCGGGATGTCCGCCATCATGCAGGCTTGCAGCAGCTGGCGCGCGCGGGCGTCGGTGGCGGCCAGCACGCCGACCGGCTTGGGCAGGGAATTCAGCCAGGCGATCAGCGCGTCGGTCGCCTCGCTCCAGCCTGCCGCGCTGGTGGCATGGCCGTGATAGATGAAGCTGGTCAGGCCGTCGCTGGCGACCATCTCGCCGAACAGCCGTTCGCGCTCCTCGGCCCAGCGGTGGGCCGGCCCGACCGGCAGCGAGTAGAACGCGAAGTTCTCCAGGCCCTGTTCGATCAGGTGGTCGTAGCCCAGCCGCACCAGCTTGGCGTTGTCGGTGGCGATGTAGGGCAACCCTTCCGGGTAGCGCGACACATCGGTGTAGGAGCCGCCCACCGCCACCACCGGCACGTTGACCTCGCGCAGCGCGGCGCAGACCTGGGGGTCGTCGAAGTCCGCGATGATGCCGTCGCCGCACCAGTCGGCCAGGCCGGTCAGCCGGCAGCGGAAGTCCTCCTCCATGAAGAGATCCCAGCTGACCCGGGTCGAGGTCAGGTACGCGCCGACCCCGGCGATGATCTGGCGATCGTAGATCTTGTTCGCATTGAACAGCAGGGCAATGCGATGTACGCCGTGTGGAGTGCCCATGTCATCCGCCCATGTGGTTGTCGGGGCGCGAGGCAGCCATTCCGTCACGCCTGATCCGGGACAAGTCGAACATTGCCCGGCCAGCGCCGGGTTTCCTGTCCGAGGCTAGCACGAGCGAATGGTGGTGCAGGGGCATTTGCGGCGGGTGCAAAAGAAGAAACGTCAGTCGCTCTGGGCAATATCGTAATTGCGCGGTCCCGGCCATCGCCGCAGCATGAACCGGGAAAGGCGGCGGCGCCCGGGCGACCTGCCCGGTGGCGTCGGCGACGTCGCCGGACCGCACGCGACGGGCGGCGCGGCCGCCCCGGGCCGGCTCCGGGTGATGCCGCGGTACGGAGGTTTCGGGAATTCGGGTCGGGGCCTGCGCTGATCCGCGGGCCGCGCGGAAAGGTCACCGGCGGCCGGGAAAGGCCGCTCGACGAGGCAACGGCGCGGGCTCCGTGCCGTGAGCCGGAAAGTTCATCTTTGAGGAAGTCACATGTCATATTTCGATTCCATCGCACCGGTGCGTTACGAAGGGCCGGACAGCGAGCAGGCGCTGGCCTTCCGCCACTACGATGCCGGGCGGCGCGTGCTGGGCAAGACGATGGCCGAACACCTGCGCTTTGCCGTGTGCTACTGGCACACCTTCGTCTGGCCGGGTGCCGACATGTTCGGCCAGCCCACCTTCGAGCGTCCCTGGCAGGCCGGCGGCGACGCGATGGCGAACTCGCTGGCCAAGGCCGACGCGGCCTTCGATTTCTTCTCCCGCCTCGGCGCGCCGTTCTACACCTTCCACGACACCGACGTGGCGCCGGAGGGCGGCAACCTGCGCGAGTACGTCAGCAACTTCGCGCAGATGCTCGACGTGCTCGAGCGCAAGCAGGAGCAGACCGGCATCAAGCTGCTGTGGGGTACCGCCAACCTGTTTTCCCATCCGCGCTATGCGGCCGGGGCGGCGACCAGCCCGCAGCCGGAGGTGTTCGCCTATGCGGCGACGCAGGTGGCGCATGCGATGGCGGCCACGCAGCGCCTGGGGGGCGCCAACTACGTGCTGTGGGGGGGGCGCGAGGGCTACGACACCTTGCTCAACACCGACATCCGGCGCGAGCGCGAGCAGCTGGGCCGCTTCATGAACATGGCGGTCGAGCACAAGTACAAGCTCGGCTTCGGCGGCGACATCCTGATCGAGCCCAAGCCACAGGAACCGACCAAGCACCAGTACGACTACGACGTCGCCACGGTCTGCGGCTTCCTCAAGGACTTCGGGCTGGAAGGCGAGATCAAGACCAACATCGAAGGCAACCACGCGACCCTGGCCGGGCACTCGTTTCACCATGAAGTGGCCACCGCGATCGCGCTGGGCGTGTTCGGCAGCATCGATGCCAATCGCGGCGATGCGCAGAACGGCTGGGACACCGACCAGTTCCCCAACAGCGTGGAGGAGTGCACGCTGGTGATGTACGAGATCCTCAAGGCCGGCGGCTTCGGCAAGGGCGGCCTGAACTTCGACACCAAAGTGCGGCGCCAGAGCAACACCCCGGCGGATCTGTTCCACGGCCACATCGGCGCGATGGACGTGTTGGCGCTCGCCCTGCTGCGCGCCGCCGGCATGATCGAGCGCGACTTGCTCGGCGAGCTCAAGGCGCAACGCTATGCCGGCTGGGACGGCGAACTGGGCCAGCGCATCATGGCCAGCTCGAGCAGCCTCGCCAGCGTGAGCGACGAGGCGCTGGCGCAGCAGTTCAATCCGCGCCACGTCAGCGGCGAGCAGGAGCGGCTGGAGAACCTTGTCAACCGCTTCATCCATGGCTGAGTGCATGCGCCTGTCCGTGTGCCGGCGCGGGGGGCCGCACTGATGTTCGTCGGCATCGACCTCGGCACGTCCGGCGTGAAGGCCGTGCTGCTGGATCGCGCCGGTGCGCGGCGCGCCAGCGCGACCGTACCGCTGACGCTGACCCAGCCCCACCCGCGCTGGTCCGAACAGGATCCCGAACAGTGGTGGCAGGCCACGCGGGCGGCGATGGACCAGTTGATCCTGCAGGCCGTGCAGCAGGGTCTGGCGCCCGCCGCGATCGAGGCGATCGGACTGACCGGCCAGATGCATGGCGCGACCCTGCTGGACGCGCAGGGGCAGGTGTTGCGTCCGGCGATCCTGTGGAACGACGGCCGCAGCGAGGCCGAATGTGCCGAGCTGGAAAGCCTGGCGGAGTTCCGCGCGATCACCGGCAACCTGGCGATGCCGGGGTTCACCGCGCCGAAGCTGCTGTGGCTGCGCAAGCATGAGCCTGAGATCTTTGCGCGCATCGACAAGGTGCTGCTGCCCAAGGATTACCTGCGCTACCGGCTCAGCGGCGACTTCGTCAGCGATCCCTCGGACGCTGCCGGCACGCTGTGGCTGGATGTCGGCCGGCGTTGCTGGAGTCCACTCATGCTTGCAGCGTGCGGCCTCGATCAGGCGCAGATGCCGAGCCTGGCGGAAGGCTCGCGGGTGACCGGCTACCTGCGCGGCGACCTGGCCCGGCGCTGGTCGATGGGCGAGGTGGCGATCGCCGCCGGCGGTGGCGACAATGCGGCCGGCGCGGTCGGCATGGGCGTGGTGCGGCCGGGCGAGGCGATGCTGTCGCTGGGCACCTCCGGCGTGTTCTTCGCGGTATCCGACGGCTTCCACGCGCGGCCGCAGCAGGCCGTGCACAGTTTCTGCCATGCGCTGCCCGATACCTGGCACCTGATGTCGGTGATGCTCAATGCCGCCAGTTGCCTGGACATGGCCGCGCGCTGGGGCGGCCATGACGGCGTCGGCAGCATGCTGGCGGCCGCCGAGGTCGCGCCGATGCAGGCGCAGCGGCCGTGGTTCCTGCCCTATCTCAACGGCGAACGCACGCCGCACAACGATGTGCACGCCGCCGGGCTGTTCTATGGACTGACGCCGGGTACGCGGCGCGAAGACATGGTGCACGCGGTGCTGGAAGGCGTGGGCCTGGGCCTGCTCGACGGCATCGAGGCGGTGCGCGCGGCCGGCGCGGATATCGGGCCCGTCAGCGTCATCGGTGGCGGCACGCGCAGCACTTACTGGCTGCAGATGCTGGCCGACATTCTCGGCCGGCCGCTGCAGTTGCACAGCGGCGGTGACGTCGGTCCCGCGCTGGGGGCGGCGCGCCTGGCGCGCATGGCGGTGGACGGCGACGAGGATCCGTCCGCAGCCTGCCCGCAACCGCCCTTGCGGCAGGTGCTGGAACCGCGCATGGAGCGCCACCACGAATATCGCGCGCGGCGCCAGCCGGTGTTTCGCGAGCTCTACGCGCGGCTCAGCGGGTTGCGTCGCGACGATTTCGCTGCCGATGGCAGCGGCCACGCGGCATGAAGGCCGGCCCGATCCGTCGCGCTGGTAGAGTCGATCCTTTGTCGGCCACAAAGAAATTTCATCCAGGGGAACAGCCATGAACGTTGCCGTCGCGACAGTACAGAGCAGCGAAAATACCGGCTTCATCGTGCTGATCAGTCTGGTCGCCACCATCGGCGGCTTCCTGTTCGGCTTCGACAGCGGCGTCATCAACGGCACCGTCGAGGGGCTGCAGAAGGCGTTCCACGCGGACTCCTTCGGTACCGGCTTCAATGTCGCCTCGATGCTGCTGGGTTGCGCGGTCGGTGCGTTCTTTGCCGGCCGCATGGCCGACATGTACGGCCGGCGCAGCGTGCTGATCGTCGCCGCGCTGTGCTTCGTTGTCTCCGGCTGGGGTTCGGGTATCGCCGACAGCTCCAGCGCCTTCGTGATCTACCGCATCATCGGCGGCCTGGCGGTCGGCGCGGCCAGCGTGATGTCGCCGGCCTACATCAGCGAGGTGTCGCTGGCGCGCTATCGCGGCCGGCTGGCCACGGTGCAGCAGATCGCGATCATTTCCGGCCTGTTCATCGCCTTCCTCAGCAACTATCTGCTGGCGGGCATCGCCGGCTCTTCGGTGAAGGTGCTGTGGTGGGGTTTCGAGGCCTGGCGCTGGATGTTCTGGGTGGAGATGGTTCCGGCCGTGTTGTTCCTGGCCGCGCTGATGGGCATTCCCGAAAGCCCGCGTTACCTAGTGGCCAAGGGTCGCCGCGAGCAGGCGCTGTCGGTCTTGACGCGCCTGTACGGCGCCGGCCCTGCGCAGCTGAAGCTGGATGAAATCCAGGGTTCGCTGGCAGCGGACCACCGGCCGCGGCTGCGCGACCTGTTCGACCGCGCCCGCCGCCGCATCCGGCCGATCGTCTGGGTCGGCATCGGCCTGGCCACATTCCAGCAGCTGGTCGGCATCAACGTGGTGTTCTATTACGGCGCCGTGCTGTGGCAGGCGGTGGGCTTCTCCGAGAGCGACGCCCTGCTGATCAACGTGCTGTCCGGTGGCCTGAGCATCGGTGCCTGCGTGGTGGCATTGCTGTTGATCGATCGGATCGGGCGCAAGCCGTTGCTGTGGATCGGCTCGGCCGGCATGACGGTGACCCTGGCCGTGGTCGCCGTCGCGTTCGCCAGTGCCGGCACGGGGGCGGGCGGCCAGCTGGCCTTGTCCGGGCCGATGGGTGTGCTGGCGCTGGTGGCGGCCAATGCCTATGTCGTGTTCTTCAACGTGTCCTGGGGCCCGGTGATGTGGGTGATGCTGGGCGAGATGTTCCCGAACCAGATCCGCGGTTCCGCGCTGGCCGCCGCCGGCGCGGCGCAATGGACGGCGAACTTCGCGATCACCATTACCTTCCCGATCCTGCTGGCCGGCATCGGCCTGGCCAGCGCCTACGGCATCTATGCCTTCGCCGCACTGCTGTCGGTGGGGTTCGTGCTCAAGTACGTCGACGAGACCAACGGCAAGGAACTGGAGCAGATGCAGGGCTGATGGCGCGCAGGCCGCCGGGCCGGATCCGGTCGGTCGATGAGCAGGTCCAGTAACGATGAAACCAGAACCCGAGGAGTCCGCGCGCATGGTGAACCACTCTCGTCGTGACGCCTTCAAGGCCATGCTGATCGGCGCGACAGCGGCAACGCTTTCCATGAAGGCGCCTGCCGTCGTCGCGTGCAGCCAGGAGAACGGCAGGGTGGCCCGATGGCGGACAGGCATCGAAGGTCAACGCCGGGCCGATCTGGGTGATGGAACCTATCTGAATCCGATTGTTGCGGGCGACCATCCCGATCCGACCATTCTCAAGGACGGCAACGACTACTACATGACGTTCACGTCCTTTTTTTCGTGTCCCGGCCTGGTCATCTGGCATTCCACCGATCTGGTCAAATGGACGCCATTGACGGCAGCCCTGACCCAGCCGCTCGGCAACGTTTTCGCGGTGGATCTGTGCAAGCACGAAGGCAGGTATTTCATCTACATCCCCGCCAGCGTGGGCGACAAGGGTTGGTCGATCCATGTGATCTGGGCGGACCGCGTCGAGGGTCCGTGGAGCGATCCGATCGACCTGAAGATCGCCGGATGCATCGATCCCGGGCATGTGGTGGGCGAGGACGGGAAGCGCTACCTGTTCGTCAACGGCATCCGCATGATCCGGCTGACCGATGACGGCCTGGCCACGGATGGGGCGCTCGAGCATGCCTACACTCCCTGGCACTATCCCGAGGATTGGGTCGTGGAAGACTTTGCGCCCGAGGGCCCGAAGTTGCTCCGCCATGGTGGCTGGTTCTACCTGATCAGCGCCGTCGGCGGCACCGCGGGACCGCCCACCGGGCACATGGTGATCGCGGCGCGATCGAGGTCGGTGCACGGCCCGTGGGAGAACTGTCCGCATAACCCGCTGGTGCGCACGCAATCGGTGGACGAGCCATGGTGGTCGCGCGGCCACGCCAGTCTGGTGGAAGGGCCGGGGGGAGACTGGTGGATGGTGTATCACGGCTACGAAAACGGCTTCCGCACGCTTGGCCGCCAGACCTTGCTGGAGCCGATGGAGTGGACCGCCGACGGCTGGTTCAAGGCCACGGGGGGCGACCTGTCGAGACCCTTGCCGAAGCCACGCGGTGGCAGCAACGGGCCATCGGGCCTGGCCTTGTCGGATGACTTCTCCACCAACAAATTCGATGTCCAGTGGAGTTTTCACCATCCCGAGCCGGGCGAGATGCGGCGGGTTCACTATCAATCGGATGGGCTGCGACTCGACGCCAGGGGAAGCTCGCCGGTGGACAGCACGGTACTGACCTGCATCCCCGGGGATCGCAGCTATGTCGTGGAAGCCACCTTTGACCTTGTCGGTCATGCCGAAGGGGGCCTGCTGCTGTTCTACAACCCGAAGGCGTTCGTCGGCATCGGATTCTCGCCGTCCGCGCTGAAGACGTTCGAGTATGCAGCGGAGCTGGCATGGATGCGTTCGCCGGTGTCGACTTCCAGCGTGCGCATACGCATGACCAACGACAACAACGTCATCACGTTCCACTATTCGCACGACGGTGGGAAAACCTGGACATTGCACGGGCTTCGCATGGAAGTCTCCGGCATCCATCACAATGTTTTCGGGGGGTTTCTCAGCTTGCGGATCGGTATCTACAGCGCGAACGAAGGCAGCATTGTCGTACGCGATTTCACCTATCGTGCGATCGGCCTGAGCTGAGCGAGCTGCCGGGCCGGTGGACGATCGACGTCTATGCCTGCCGGCAGATCGTCGTGAAGGTCTGATCTGGTGGTTGGCGTTCCGAACCGGCACCCACTTTCCGGCATCGCGTCACCTCCGTTTTGCTGGCATGCAGCACCACCGGGTTGCAGCGCTGGCGGCGCCCACAGCCGATCAGCGGCGGTCGTGCTGTGTGACACGCAGCTGATCGCGACAGCGCGTCGGGTGACGGCGAATTCTCCAGTGTCGGCGCCTGATCGCCACTCCATTGGTGCGCGTGTCGGCTGGCCTGCGTGCGCTCATGGCGGGATTGCGTCGACTCATTGCGACGGAGCGAACGCGTGCACGGGATGACCGGAATCGCCGCTGTTTTGCGGCAAACGCAAAAGAAGAAACGTGAGTCGCGCTGGACAATTTCGTAATTGCGCCTCCTGCACCCGCGACCGCAGCATGCAATACGTAACGCATCGCCGAGACCACATGGCGTGTTTCCGAGAGAAACGGGTGGTGCGTTCGCAAGAGTCATCCGGGGAATGCCGTTGCAGCGGGAGCCATCGTCGATGCGCCGGCCCGCGGTGAGATTCCCGCGGTCAGCGAACCATCATTGGGAGGGGCAACAGGTGAACGATCGGTCCAGCAACAACGTTCGGCAACAGGCATCCGCGCAGCTGCGGCGCACGGGTCTTTCGATGGCCATCGCGATGAGCGTGGCGCTGCTCTATGTGCCGGCGCATGCCTGGGCACAGCAGGCCACGCCCACCGCCGCCGGCAGCCAAGGCGCGGACCAGGCCGTCCCGTCGAAGGCGGCCGCCAAGAAGGCCAAGGCGGACCAGAAGAAGGCAGCGACCCAACTCGGCGCGGTCGTGGTGACCGGCATCCGCGCATCAATCGAGATGGCGCAGGACATCAAACGCGACGCCGACACCTTCGTCGATTCGTTATCCGCCACGGACATCGGCGCGCTGCCGGATCGCAGCGTCACTGAAACCCTGTCGCGCATTCCCGGCGTCACCATCGACCATTTCCTCTCCCAAGGCGATCCGGAACACTTCTCTGCCGAAGGCAATGGCGTGCAGGTGCGCGGCCTCACGCAGGTGCGTTCCGAGTTGAATGGCCGCGACAGTTTCTCCGCCAACGGCGGGCGCGCCCTCAGCTTCCAGGACGTGCCGTCGGAATTGATGTCCGGCGTCGACGTCTACAAGAACCAGACGGCCGAGATGATCGAGGGCGGCCTGGGCGGCACGGTGAACCTGCGCACCTTCATGCCCTTCGACTTCCAGGGCCAGAAGATCGCCGCTTCAGTCAGCGAGAACTACGGCGACTTCGTCAAGAAGTACAAGCCGTCCGCCTCGGTGCTCTACAGCAATCGCTGGCATACCAGCCTCGGCGACATGGGTTTCCTCGTCGATGTCGCCGATTCCCGCCTGGCCACGCGTACCGATGGCCTGTTCGTGCGTCCGTTCTTCAAGAACGCAAGTGGCATTTGGGTACCGCGCGGCGCCGACTGGCGCACCTTGCTCTACGATCGCAAGCGCGATGGTATCTACCTGGCCTTTCAGTGGCGTCCCAGCGACAGTCTTGACCTTTACGCCACCGCGTTCCAGAGCAAATACCACGAAGTCTGGGACGAGGACGCGATCTTCGTGAGCAACGACCCGACGCAGGTGATGGTGGATCCCAGCCAGCCGAGCCAGATCAATGGCGGCGTGTTCCAGTCCGGTCGCCTCACGCAGAACGGCGGCATGCCGATGGGCACCGACATCCGCGCATCCAATAGCCACTCCAAGACCACGGACTTCTCCACCGGGATGAAGTGGCAGCTGGGCACGGGCACCGAACTCACGAGCTCGTTGCAGTTCGTCAAGGCCACCACCAAAAGTCTGGATTCCACGGTATCCCTGGGCACCAACGTGCCCTACATCGACGTCGCCCTGAACGGCAGCAGCCCACCGCGCATCGGCGTCGATTCCGTCTTCACCACGAACCCCGCCAATTACTACTGGGGGTTCACCATGGATCACCAGGACCAGAACTACGCGAAAGAACTGGCCTGGCGTGCCGACATCTCGCATACCTTCCTCGAAGGGTTCGTGCAGGGAGTGAAGGCAGGCGTGCGTCTGACCAACCGCTATGCCAACAACATCGATACCGGCTACAACTGGATGCCCGTGTTCCAGACCTGGATGCAAGGCTGGGCTCTGCCCGGCGGCGCATTGCCCGGCCTGGACTTGAACGGCACGGTCAATACCAGCCTGGTGCACCTGGACACGTTCAAAAACTTCTACCGGGGCGGTGCCGGCATACCAGGTTCGTTCTATGCACCGGTGCCGTCGACCGCGCTGGGCTACCCGGGCAGCTACGCGGCCATCCACGACGCCGCCATTCCGTTTTATTCCTGCTGCTATGCCAACCCGTACCAGCCCACGCTGCTCGATGCCGCGCACACCAATGTTCAGCACGAAAAAACCTACGCGGCGTACGCCATGCTCGAGTTCGGGGTGGACGATGCCAATCTGAGCGGCAACATCGGCGTGCGTGCGGTGAAGACCAGGAATGCCGGCCAAGGCTTCCTGGTGTATCCCAACCAGGCGTTGGCGCCCTATCTGGGCACGGGCCAGACCGCGCCCATCACGGCCCGCAACGAGTACACCGACATCCTGCCCAGCTTCAACGTGAAGTGGGAGTTCGCTCCGAACGTGATCACGCGTTTTGCCTTTTCCAAGGCGATCGCGCGGCCGGACTTCAGCCAGATGCAGGCCTATCAGGTTCTCAATGCCGCCGTGCTGTCAGGCTATACGCCGCCGCCCGGCACCACCACCCTGCCGATCGACAAGCTGACTCTGACTAGTACTTCCAACAGCAATCCGTACCTGACGCCGATGAAGGCCAACCAGTTCGATCTGTCGCTGGAGTGGTACTTCGATCAGGATCGCGGCGGCATGGCCTGGATCAACCTGTTCCACAAGGGGATAAGCGACTATTTCCGCAACGAGTCGCGGTTCGTGACGTATCCAGGTATCGACGGCAACAGCTATCAGTATCTGATCACCCGTCCGGTGAACGTCGGCAAGGCGACGATCGATGGCGCGGAAATCGGCTGGAACCAGTTCTTCGATTTTCTGCCGGTCAAGGGCTTCGGCATGTCGGCAAACTACACCTACATCCGGAGCAGGACCCATGTGCCGAACGACACGACTGCGGTGCCGGTGGATACGGATGGCTCCGGATACGGCAGCCTCCCGGCGGATGGCCTGTCGAGGGATTCCCTCAACGTCGCCGGCTTCTACGAGCACGGTCCGTGGCAAATCCGGCTGGCCTACAACTGGCGCAGCCGGTATCTGCTGTCGATCGGTCCGAATGGCTACAACGGTACCGACAACAGCATTCCGTGGAAGCTGCCGGTATTCGCCGATGCCTACGGACAGCTGGACGGTTCGATCTTCTACTCGTTCAACGAGCACGTGAAGCTCGGCCTGGAGATGAACAACCTCACTAACGCCGAACAGCGCACGATCATGGACCAGAATGCATCCGGCAAGCACGTCACTTCCTGGTACGTGAACGATAGCCGTTATGCGCTGACGCTGCGCATGGCGTTCTGATCGTGCAGTGCCTGGGCAGTCGATGGGGGTTCCGGCATGGGGCAAGGCATCCAGCGTTGGGTGCCTTGCCGGGCGCCAGAAAACCTCCCCGCGTTCCGGCATGTTCAGCGCGCTGGCTGGGATGGCGGCAAGGTTGAGAAAGAGTTTCTTCGACATATTCAGAAACATCGGCGTCATTGCTGCGGTATTTCGCCATTCCGCCTCGTACACGCTCGTGCGACCTGCGCGTGCATGTGTCCACGCGATGCGGTCAGTCGGGTGGAATCTCGCGCGGTAATCCGGCACGCAAGAGGGAAGCGGAATGAAACGATTCATGCTTGGCGTGATCTGCACACTGGTGTGCCACATGGCTGCCGCATCCGTCGTGGTGAAGGAAATCAGCTATCGCGGCGACGATGGCGGCCCCGTGCCCTCGGCGACGCAATACCGCAATCCGGTGCTGACGGGTTTCTATCCCGATCCGTCCGTCATCCGGGTCGGTGATGATTTCTACCTGGTCAACTCCACGTTCGGCTACTTTCCCGGGCTTCCCGTCTTCCACAGTCGGGATCTGGTCGACTGGACGCAGATCGGCAATGCGATCGACCGCCCCGACCAGATCAATTACGGCCATGGCGAATTGACCGGTGGATTGTTCGCCGCATCGATCAGCCATCACGACGGTACGTTCTACATCACGAATACGTGCTTCTATTGCGACAAGGGCAATTACCTCATCACGGCGAAGAATCCCGCCGGGCCGTGGTCAAACCCCGTCTGGCTGGGATTCGAAGGGATCGATCCCTCCCTGTTTTTCGACCAGGACGGCACCGCGTGGGTGGTGAACAACGGCATGCCCAAGGGCAAGCTTCGCTACGACGGGCATCGCGCCATCTGGATCCAGCAATTCGACGTGGCCTCGATGAAGATGGTCGGGCCGCGCAAGGTGCTTGTGGATGGCGGCGCGAATCCCGCCACGCATCCGCAATATGTCGAGGGCCCCCACCTGTTTCGCCGTGGCGGCTATTACTACCTGAACACGGCCGAGGGCGGTACCGGCGAACAGCATGCCGAGACGATCTATCGCAGCCGCAAGGTCACCGGCCCTTACGTGCCGTGGGATGGCAATCCGATACTGACCCAGCGCGACCTTGCGCGCGGCCGGCCGCATCCGGTGACATCGACCGGGCATGCGCAGTTGGTCGAGTTGAAGGACGGGTCCTGGTGGGCGGTATTCCTGGGAACGCGGCCGTATCGCGGGAACCAGTACAACCTGGGCCGCGAGACCTTTTTGCTGCCGGTGACATGGCGCGATGGCTGGCCCGTGATCCTGCCGCACGGCAAGTCGGTTCCCCTGGTGGAACAGCGACCCGACCTGCCTCGCGGACCACAAGCCGTGCCGATGAGTGGTCCCTTCCATTGGACCGAGCGTTTCCGTGCGCCGACGTTGCCCTTGCAGTGGACGACGCTCCACCCTCCACGCAAGCGCTGGTATGCCAGCGGCAGTGAAGGCCTTCGCATCGAGCCATCGGCGGTGCCTCTGGGCGACGACACGTCCGCCCAGCCAGCCTATGTTGCGCATCGGCTGCAGCATCACCGGGCCACGATCGATGCCCGGTTCGATGTGCACGGGATTAAGCTCGGCGAACAGGCGGGACTCGCCATGTTGCAAAACGAAACCCATTTCTATGCGGCGGGCATCGTCCGCCACGAGTCGGGCGATGTGCTGGAGTTGTATCGGCGCGCGAGCAAGGACGATCCGCTTGCGGGTGTCGCGCTCGGCCATGTCGACTTGCCCGGCAAGACCACCGCTGTCTCCATCCGTTTCAAGGTGGATGGTCCGCGCCTGGATGTCCTTTACGCCGTCAACGCCGGCGGCTGGCACGTAATGCTGCGCGGGCTGGACGCCAGCCTTCTGAGCGCCGCAACGGCAGGTGGTTTTACCGGCACCACGTTTGGTCCCTACGCCTATCTGCAGTCAGCGGCCAGCGTCGGCTCGCAGAATGCACATGGTGAGTGAGCGGTACTGTTGGTCCGTGGCATGGCAGCGACGACGCTGCCATGCCACGCGGCGTCGCCGAAGGCTCACGCCGCGAACTGCAGGGTAGAAGGAGGAGGCCAGGCAAGGCCTGCACAGAAGCTGCTTCCATCGCGTATCGTCCGCGCACGACGCGAGACTCGTTGCGAGAAGCAGATCGGTCTCACTTGTCCGTGTTCGGCAGCCACGGCGTCCGGATTGCGAGCATGGCGGAACGCCGGGTACATCAGGTGATGCTGGTCGAAGGCGGGCGGCAAAGGCGCCGAGGCCGTGGTCAAGGGCGGCCCATACCGAACGAACTGCCGAGCGTGTCGAGGGCGGCCACTATCGCAATGGCGACGAAAACGCGGTGGCCCGGTGGGAAGTGCGGGCCGTTGCAAGCGCCCGACGCAAGCAAACGGCCGCCTATTGCGGCAAGCGCAAAAGAAGAAACATCAGGCAACCTGGCTGATTTCGTAATTGCATCTCCGCGCCCGCAACCGGAGCATGCATGTTGCGCCGTTCATTTCGTGTGGCGCGTTTCATGGCAAAGCAGGTCGCGCGCACGGACGAGCCATCTCGGGGACGCTGTCGTCACCCCAGCCGTCGCTGGCGAGCGGGTCGGCATGTTCAAGCCCTGCAGTCAGCAGACAGTCATCGGAGGGGAGCGAAGTGAACAACCGGTTCGGCACTACTGCTCGACAAGATGTGCATGCACGCTCACGGCGCAGGTGCCCATCGCCGACTATCGCCTCGAATCCGACCCACCCCCGGCGGGCCAGCGAATCCGGCAACCAGATACTTCCGCATGACGTGCAGATCAATGAGCGCATGTCGAGCGTGAAGACCCGGATCGACATCCCTGATCCTCGCCCGTCTGCCGGCAACATGTTCCCTCGCGGGTTGCCGGCCCACCTTGGCTGACGAAATGATGCGCCTTCCAAAACCGACCGCCATTCCTCGCCTGGTTCCCCGCTGCCTGTTGCTGCTATGCATGTCTGCATCGTTGCCGGTGGCTGCGCAACGGGTCTCCTATGCCTGGCACAACGTGCGCATCGGGGGTGGTGGTTACGTCAGCGGGCTGGTGTTCCACCCGACGGAGCAGGGTCTCTACTACGCGCGCACCGACGTGGGTGGGGCCTACCGCTGGGATGCGGTCGCCGCGCGCTGGGTGCCGCTGACCGACTGGATCGCGGCGAAGGACCAGAACCTGATGGGCATCGACAGCCTGGCGCTCGATCCCGCCGACCCCGACTGGTTGTATCTCGCGGCAGGCACTTACACCGTGCCGCAGGCGGGCAACGCCGCGATCCTGCGCTCGCATGATCGCGGCCGCAGCTTCCGGCGGGTGAACCTGCCGTTCCCGCTCGGCGGCAACGAGCTCGGCCGCGGCAACGGCGAGCGGCTGGCGGTGGATCCGAACGATGGCGGCATCCTGTTTCTCGGCTCGCGCACGGCGGGTCTGTGGCGCAGTGCCGATCACGCGGCGCACTGGTCGCACATGGACGGCTTTCCGGCAGTGGCGACGTCGCTGGCCGCCACGGCGACCAACCGTTGGCGGCGGCAGTCGATCGGCATCGTGTTCGTGGTATTCGATCCGGCCAGCGGCGCAAAGGGTCGGCCGACGCAGGTCGTGTATGCCGGCGTTTCCACCCGCCGGACCAGCCTGTTCCGCTCGACCGACGGCGGCGTCCACTGGAGCGCCGTGCCCGGCCAGCCGACCGGCCTGCGCCCGAACCACATGACGCGCGGTCCCGACGGCAACTATTACCTCACCTACGGCGACGAGCCGGGCCCGGACCAGATGCACGATGGTGCGGTGTGGAAGTTCACGCCGTCCGATGGCCGCTGGACCGACATCACGCCGATCCCCCGCCACGGCAAGCCCAGCGGTTTCGGCTGGGGCGACATCGCGGTGGACGCGCACGACCCGAATATCCTGATCGCCACCACGTTCTGCCACTACACCCCGTACGACGAGATCTACCGCAGCACCGACGGCGGCCGGCACTGGGGGGCGCTGTTCCCGCGCTCGTCGTTCGATCATTCGAATGCGCCGTGGACACGCGACCATCACCCGCACTGGATGAGCGACATCGCGATCGATCCGTTCGACCCGGATCACGTGATGTTCGTCACCGGCTACGGCGTGTGGGCCTCGCGCAACATGCGCGCGTTCGATCGCGGCGGTACCGTGGACTGGTGGTTCCAGGACACCGGCCTGGAAGAGACCGTGCCGCTGGGCCTGGCCAGTCCCGCCAGGGGCGCGCACCTGCTCAGCGCGGTCGGCGACCTGGACGGCTTCCGTCATGACGACCTCGCCGTGGCGCCGCTGCAGTTCGCCTCGCCGCCGCGCTACGCCAATGGCTACAGCATCGACGTGGCCGGGCGGGCACCGCAGGTGGTCGTGCGCACCGGGCGCATCCGCGATGGGTCCGGCACGATACGCGCCGCGTACTCGCTGGACGGTGCGAAGAGCTGGCGCGTGTTCGCCAGTGAGCCGGGCGGACGCGGCGAGGGCAGCATTGCGGTCGCCGCCGACGGTGGCGGCGTGCTGTGGTTTCCGCGCGACGCCGGCAACGGCTATGTCACGCACGACTGGGGCCGTCACTGGAGCGCGGCCAGCGGCCTGCCGAAGGCGGCACGGGTGTTCGCCGACCGCGTCGATCCGCGGCGCTTCTATGCGCAGGACCTGCACGACGGCGCGCTGTTCCTGAGCCGCGACGGCGGGCTGCATTTCGATGCGATCGGCGGTGAGCTCGGCGCGATCGCGCCAGGGTTCTACCAGCCGGCGCACCGCCCCACCGACGCCGTGGCGTACGCGGTGCCGGACCATGCCGGCGAGCTGTACCTGATCAGCGCGCGCGCCGGCGTGATGCAGGGACGTGCCGACGGCAGCGTACTGTGGCGGAGCACGGCGATCGACGCGGCCGACTCGCTGGGCTTCGGCAAGGCCGCGCCGGGACGCGACCAGCCCACCCTGTTCCTGGCCGGCAAGGTCGCTGGCCAGCACGGCCTGTTCCGCTCGACCGACGGTGGCGCGCACTGGCTGCGGATCAATGACGACGCGCACCAATACGGCGAGGTCGGTCATGTCACCGGCGATCCGCGCCGGTTCGGCCGGGTGTATTTCGCCAGCGGCGGGCGGGGGATTTTCTACGGCGACCCGGTCGTGTCCCGGCCGGGCACTGCCACGAAGAGGGAAACACCATGAGCCACATTCGCACGACATCACTTCCCGTTCGCTGGCTCGTCGCCTTGCTGCTGGCCGTGCCGGTGGCCGCCCAGGCGCGCGTCGAGCTGCCGCTGATTTTCGGCGACAGCGCCGTGCTGCAGCGCGACCAGCCGATGCGCGTGTGGGGCTGGAGCGGGCCGCGGGCCCACGTGCAGGTGCGCTTCGACCACAGCAAGGCCGACGTCACCGCCGACGCCGAGGGTCGCTGGCATGCACAACTACCGGCGCACGCGGCCGGTGGCCCGTTCGAACTGAGCGTGCGCAGCGGCAAGGATGAGGTCGTGTCGCACGACCTGCTGGTCGGCGACGTGTATCTCGCCTCGGGCCAGTCGAACATGGAGTTCGAGCTGTACAAGGCGCGCAACGCCGCCGCCGAAATCGCCCACGCCACCGACGGCGCCATCCGCCAGATCAAGGTCCCCGACAGCTGGAGCATCCGGCCATCCGATCACCTGACCGCCAGCCACTGGGTCGCCGCCTCGCCCGAGACGGCGCGGGATTTTTCGGCGGTGGCGTATTTCTTCGCCCGCGAGATTCGCGCCGACCAGCACGTGCCGATCGGCATCATCAACGACAACTGGGGCGGCAGCCGGATCGAGCCGTGGATGGATGCCGCCACGGCCGGCGTGCAGCCGGCGGCGATCGAGGCGCGTATCCGGCGCGAAGGCGCGGCGCAGACCCGCTTGCTGGCCGGCACTCGGCAGCGCCTCGCGCGCTGGAAGGGCGTGCTGGAGGCGACCGCGGCCGATCCCGCACAGGCGCGCTACGCCGCCGCCGGTCTGGACGAGCATGACTGGACGCCGATCGCAGTGCCGTCGCTCTGGGAGTCGCAAGGCTATGAGGGCATGGACGGGGTCGCCTGGTATCGCACCCATTTCCGGCTCAGTGCGGCCGAAGCCGCGCGGGGCGTGACGCTGGATCTGGGCATGATCGACGACTCCGACTTCAGCTGGGTCAACGGCACCCTGATCGGCCAGACCGACAATGCCTGGAACCACCCGCGGCACTACCGCGTGCCACCGGGTGCGCTGCATGCGGGCGAAAACACGCTGGCGATCCGGGTCGAGGACCTGGGCGGGGGCGGCGGCGTGTATGGCGAACCGGCCGATCTCGCGATCCGTCCAGAGGGCGGCCAACCGCGCCGCCTTGCCGGGCCGTGGCTGTTTCGTCCGGAAGCGGTGCGGCTGGTGGCGACCGACCAGAAGAACCAGATGCCGACGCTGCTGTACAACCGCATGATCCACCCGCTGCTGCCCCTTTCGCTGCGCGGGGTGCTCTGGTACCAGGGCGAGGCCAATACGGCCGACGCGGATGCCTTCGTCTATCGCGACCAGTTCAAGGCGCTGATTCGCCAGTGGCGGCACGACTTTCAGCAGCCGGACCTGCCATTCCTGTGGGTGCAGCTGGCCAACTTCAAGCAGGGCACCGACACCGCCACCACCAGCGGCTGGGCGATGCTGCGCGAGTCGCAGTCCGCCGCGCTGGCGCTGCCGCACACGGCGCAGGCGGTAACCATCGACGTGGGCGACCCCGACACGATCCATCCCACCAACAAGCAGGCCGTGGGCCACCGGCTGGCGCTGGCCGCGCGCCATGTGATCTATGGCGAGTCGCTGGTGTACAGCGGCCCGCTGTACCGCGCGATGACGGTCAAAGGCCATGCGATCCGGCTGCACTTCGCCACGGCCGGCAGTGCGCTGCGGGTGCGCGGCGAGGCGCTGGCGGGCTTCACCATCGCCGGCGCCGACCGGCACTTCCACCCGGCCCGGGCGCGTATCGACGGCGACGACGTGGTGGTGCAGGCGGCCAACGTCGACGCACCCGTCGCGGTGCGCTACGGCTGGAGCGAAAACCCCGCCGACGCCAACCTCGTCAACGCCGCCGGCCTGCCCGCGTCGCCGTTCCGTACCGATTCGTGGTGACCAGGACATGCCGATGACCTCTCTGTTCCGATGCCGGCTGCTGCCCGCGCTGTTCGTCGTCGCGCTGGCCACCACTGGCTTCGCCCATGCCGCCACGCCGCTGCCGAAGATCGTCGGCGCGCACGGCCGTCACGAACTGCTGGTCGACGGCAAGCCCTACCTCATCCTCGGCGCCCAGGTGAACAACTCCAGCGGCTGGCCGGCGATGCTGCCGCAGGTGTGGCCGGCGATCGAGGCGATCCACGCCAATACCGTGCAGGTGCCGATCGCTTGGGACCAGATCGAGCCGGTGGAAGGCCATTTCGACTTCAGCTTTCTCGACACCCTGGTGGCCCAGGCGCGCGAGCAGAAGGTGCGGCTGGTGTTGCTGTGGTTCGCGACCTGGAAAAACAACGGGCCGAACTACGCGCCGGCGTGGGTGAAGTTGAACAACCAGCGGTTTCCGCGCATCTTGAAGAAGGACGGCAGCATGCTCAATTCGCTGTCGCCGTTCGGTGCGCATACGCTGGCCGCGGATCGCGCCGCCTTCGTGGCGCTGATGACGCATCTGCGCCAGATCGATGGCGAGCAGCACACCGTGATCATGCTGCAGGTCGAGAACGAGTCGGGCACCTACGGCAGCGACCGCGACTATTCCGCCGCCGGCAATGCGCTGCTCGATGCACCGGTGCCCGCAGCCGTGCTGAAGCAGACCGGCAAGCACGCCGGCAGCTGGAGCCAGGTGTTCGGCAAGGACGCGGCGGAGTTCTCCTACGCCTGGGCGATCGCGCACTACATCGATCAGGTCGCCGCCGCGGGCAAGGCCGTCTACGACCTGCCGATGTACGCGAATGCGGCCTTGCGCGACCCGTTCCATCCGGGTCCGCCGGGCGGTTACGCCAGCGGCGGCCCGACCGACAACGTGCTGGGCATCTGGCGTGCGGCGGCACCCTCGCTGGACCTGCTGGCGCCGGACATCTACATGCGCGAGTACGCCAAATACACCACGGTGCTGGATCGCTACGCACGCGCCGACAACCCGCTGTTCGTCGGCGAAACCGGCAACGACCTGCCGTACGCACGCTACCTGTTCGCCGCGCTGGGCCACCAGGCGATCGGCTACTCGCCGTTCGGCATGGACTACACCAAATATTCGAACTGGCCGCTGGGTGCGCGGGCGATCAACGCGGACACGATCCAGCCGTTCGCCGCCAACTACGCGTTGCTGGCGCCGATGCAAAGCCTGATCGCCCGGCTGAGCTTCGAGGGCAAGGTGTGGGGCGCGGCCGAACCGGACCAGACCCACGAGCAGACCCTGGACCTGGGCGATTGGCGCGTGCACGTCGGCTACGGCCAGCCGCAGTTCGGCATGGATCCGCCCAGGGGCAACGACCACCCGCTGGGCGGCGTGTTGATCGCCCAACTCGGCAAGAACGAATACCTGGTCACCGGCTACCACGCGCGGGTGAACTTCATGCCGCCGAAGGGTCGCGACGGCGAGCGCTTCCTGTTCGAGAAAGTCGAGGAAGGCCGCTACGAGCAGGGCCAATGGCACTTCGTGCGCGAATGGAACGGCGACCAGACCGATTACGGACTCAACTTCACCGGCCAGCCGCAGGTCCTGCGGGTCAAGCTGGCGACGTACTGAGGGATGCACTGCATGCGCTTCAAGTCACTTTTGCCGACCCTGCTGCTCTGCTTCGGCGCGAGCGCCGCCGTGCAGGCCACCACGTCTGCCTCCACGGGTCCGGTCGCGGATTCGCCGGCGATCGAGCAGCGCGTCGACGGCCTGCTGGCGAAGCTGAGCCTGGCGCAGAAGGTCGAGCTGATCGGCGGCGAGGACAACATGTTCATCCGCGCCGAACCGGCGATCGGCTTGCCCCGGCTGCGGATGTCGGATGGCCCGTTCGGCGTGCGCTCGGTGGGGCCGTCGACGGCGTACATGGCCGGTGTCGGGCTGGCCGCTTCGTGGGACCCGGCGCTGGCGCAGCGAGTGGGTGAGGCGATGGGCCGCGATGCGCGGTCGCGCGGGGTGAATTTCTTCCTCGGTCCGGGCGCGAATATCCACCGCGCGCCGCAGAACGGCCGCAACATGGAGTACTACAGCGAGGATCCGTTCCTCGCCGGCCGCATGGCCGTCGGCTTCATCGACGGCATCCAGAGCCAGGGCGTGGTGACCACGATCAAGCATTTCGTGGCGAACAACTCCGAATACGACCGTCGTCACCTCGACACCCTGATCGACGAGCGCACCCTGCACGAGATCTACCTGCCGGCCTTCGAGATGGCGGTGAAGGATGCGCATGTCGGCGCCGTCATGAGCAGTTACAACCTCGTCAACGGCGACTACATGAGCGAGAACCGCAAGATCGACGATGACATCCTGAAGAAGGACTGGGGTTTCAACGGCATCTTCATGTCCGATTGGGGTGCCGCCCACGACGGCATCAAGGCGTTCAATGCCGGGCTCGACCTGGAGATGCCGTCGGCCGACGCGATGTCGCCGCAACGGCTGTTGCCGCTGCTGAAGGATGGCAAGCTGTCGCGCGCCGCACTGGACGACAAGGTGCGCCGCATCCTGCGCACGGCGGTGCGCTTCGGCTTTCTCGACCGGCCGCAGAAGGAGCTGTCGCAACCGCTGTTCAGTCTCGCCAGCGACGCGGTGGCGCTGCAGTCCGCCCGCGAGGGGCTGGTGCTGCTGAAGAACGCGCAGCACGTGCTGCCGCTGGATGCCGCGAAGCTCCGGACCATCGCGGTGATCGGTCCCAATGCGTTCCCGGCGATCAGCAGTGCCGGCGGCAGTTCGCACGTCGACACGTTCGAGGCGCAAAGCGTGCTCGGCGGCATCACCCATCAACTCGGCGACAAGGTGCGCGTGCTGTACAGCCGCGGCCTGCCGTCGCCGGACGAGGTCTTCAAGCAGTCGAGCTTCGTCAGCCCGGACGGCGGCAAGGGCCTGCGGCGGCAGACGTTCGCCAATGCCGATTTCCAGGGCAAGCCCGGCGCGACCGTCATCGACGAGCATGTCGATCAGTGGAAACCGGAGCTGTGGACGACGTCGGCGACCGAGCGGCAGAGCATCCGCTGGAGCGGCAGCTTCGTGCCCGGCCACAGCGGCAAGTACCTGTTCCTCACCGCCGCGGCCAGTCTCGATACCTATCGGCTGCTGGTGAATGGCCAGCCGGTGATCAGCCAGCCGCGGCGCGAAGGGCAGGCGCCGCTGTATGCCACGCTTGATCTGACTGCCGGCAAGCCGGTGACGATCCGTCTCGATTACCGGCCCGACGTCAGTTACAGCCGTATGGGCCTGGGCGTGATCGCCCTGGACGACCTGATCTTGCCGGACGCCAGGAAGATGGCGGCGATGGCGGACGCGGCGGTGGTCGCGGTGGGCTTCGACCCCACCTCCGAAAGCGAGGCCTTCGATCGCACGTTCCAGTTGCCGTGGGGCCAGGAGGCACTGATCGAGGCGGTAGCCGCGGTGAACAAAAAGACCATCGTCACCGTGAACTCGGGCGATGCCTATGCCACCGATGGCTGGCTGGACAAGGTGCCGGCGCTGCTGCAGAGCTGGTATCCGGGTCAGGAAGGGGGTCGCGCGATCGCCGAAGTGCTGTTCGGTGCGCATGCGCCGGAAGGCAAGTTGCCGATCAGCTTTGGTCGCGAGTGGAAGGACAATCCCACCCATGATTTCTACGACGCGCCAGCGCATCCCGCCGGCACCCGCCCCACCGTGAGATACGGCGAGGGCGTGTTCCTCGGTTATCGCTGGTATGCGACGTACCCGAAAAAGCCGCAGCCGCTGTTCGCATTCGGCTACGGCCTCTCCTACACCACGTTTGCTTTCAGCAAGCTCAATGTATCGCCAGCACCGGCCAAGATCGGTGACACCGTCACTGTCTCGTTCGATGTGACCAACACCGGCGCGCGTGACGGCGCCGAGGTGGCGCAGGTCTATGTGGGCGATCCGTCGGCGAAGCTGGCCCGGCCCGCGCGCGAACTGAAGGCGTTCCGCAAGGTGAGGCTGAAACCGGGACAGACCACGCATGTCAGCCTGACCCTGGACCGCCGTTCGTTTGCCTACTATGACGTCGGCAAGCACGGCTGGCAGGTCGATCCGGGTCGCTTCACCGTCTACGTGGGCGACGCCTCCAACCACACACCGCTGTCAGCCAGCCTGACCCTGGGAAACTGAATCATGCAACGCATGTCCATGAACATGATCGCCGCCGCATTGACCGTCGCCCTGATTTCGGGCTGCAGCGGCCATGCCGATCCGGCCAAGGTGGCCGCGCCGGTCAGTGCCGCGGCGAGCAAGGCGGCATTCCGGCAGATTGCCGATGGGGTGATCGTCGATGTCGGCAACACTTCACAGCAGGTGCGCCTGCAGGTGGTCAGCGACAAGATCATCCATGTGACCGCGATCCCGGCCGGCAATTTCGATTTGCCCAAGAGCCTGATGGCGGTGAAGAGCGGCGGCGACAAGCACTTCAGCGTCAGCACGGATGCCGGTCATGTGCGCCTGAAAACGGCCGATGTGACGGCCGCCGTGGCCACGGCCAGCGGCGTGGTGAAGTTCTTCGGCAACGACGGCAAGTTGATTCTTGCCGAGCAGCCGCACGGCCGCACGTTCACCCCGGTGACCGTGCAGGGCCAGTCGTTCTACGCGGTACGCCAGCAGTTTGCCTCGCCCGATGACGAGGCGTTCTACGGCCTGGGCCAGCACCAGAAAGGCACCATGAACTACAAGGGCAGGGACGTCGAGCTGGCCCAGCACAACATGGACATCGGCATCCCGTTCGTGGTGTCCAGCCGCAACTACGGCCTGCTGTGGGACAACAACTCGATCACCCGCTTCGGCGATCCGCGCCCGTACCAGATGCTCGACAAGCAGCTGAAGCTGTTCGATGCCGGCGGCAAGCCCGGTGGCTTCACGGCGAACTATTACGTCGACGGCAAGCTCAAGCTCAGCCGCGACGAGGCCGAGGTCAATTACGAGTACATCAAGGATCTCAAGCGCTGGCCCGCCGCGCTCACCGATGCCAAGGGCATCACCGGCGGTCCGGGCCAGACGGTGGAGTGGAAGGGTTCGGTGGCATCCGACGTGGCCGGCCTGCACAAGTTCCGGCTGTATGCGAGCGGCTATTTCAAGCTGTACGTCGACGGCAAGCGGGTGCTGGATGACTGGCGGCAAAATTGGAACCCTTGGTACCGCAACTTCTTCGTGCCGATGAAGCCCGGCGAGAAGCACGCGATCCGCATCGAGTGGACGCCGCAGTCGGGCTACATCGCGCTCGATCACCAGAACCCGCTGCCTGCCGCCGAGCAGAACGAGCTGTCGCTGTATTCCGAGATGGGTCATGCGGTCGACTATTACTTCATCGATGGCAAGAATCTGGATGATGTCATCGCCGGCTATCGCGACGTCACCGGCAAGGCGGTGATGCTGCCGCGCTGGGCCTACGGGTTCTGGCAGAGCCGCGATCACTATGAAACGCAGGCGCAGCTGCTGGGCGTGCTCAAGCGCTATCGCGATCTCAAGCTGCCGCTGGACAACATCGTGCAGGACTGGCGTTACTGGAAGGACGACGCCTGGGGTTCGCACCGGTTCGACGAGTCGCGATACCCCGATCCCAGGGCGATGATCGACCAGGTGCATGCCGAGCATGCGCGCCTGATGATCTCGGTGTGGCCGAAGTTCTACCCCACCACGGCGAACTACAAGGAGCTCGATGCGGTCGGTGGCATCTACCGCCGCAATGTCGAGGTGGGTGACAAGGACTGGGTCGGGCCGGGCTATCTCAGCTCGTTCTACGATCCCTACTCGGCGAAGGCGCGACAGATCTACTGGCGGCAGATTCGCCAGAATCTGGGCGACCTCGGGGTGGACGCCTGGTGGATGGACGCGACCGAACCGGACATCCAGTCGAATCTCGACATCGCCGAACGCAAGCTGCGCATGGGGCCGACGGCGCTTGGACCGGGTGCAGCATTCTTCAACTCGTATTCGCTGATGACCACCACGGCCGTCTACCAGGGCAGCCGCCAGTCCTATCCGGACAAGCGCGTGTTCATCCTCACCCGTTCGATGTTCGCCGGCGAGCAGCGCAACGCGGCGGCGGGCTGGAGCGGCGACGTGGTGGCGCGCTGGAGCAACTTGCGCGACCAGATTTCGGCGGGCATCAACTTCTCGCTGTCGGGTGTGCCGAACTGGACCACCGATATCGGCGGCTATGCACTGGAGGCGCGCTACGAGAAGCCGGATGCGGAGAACCTCGAGGAATGGCGCGAACTCAACCTGCGCTGGTTCCAGTTCGGCAGCTTCATGCCGCTGTTCCGCTCGCACGGGCAGGGCGTCTATCGCGAGATCTTCAATCTCGCGCCCGTCGGTTCGGACGTCTATAACGCGCTGGCCTGGTACGACAAGCTGCGCTATCGGCTGATGCCGTACATCTACACGCTGGCGGCCGACACCTACTGGAAGGACGGCACCATCATGCGTGGCCTGGTGATGGATTTCCCGCACGACGTCAAGGTGCGCGACATCAATGACGAGTACATGTTCGGGCCGGCGTTCATGGTCGCGCCGGTGACCGAATACCGGGCGCGCAACCGCGAGGTCTATCTGCCGGCCGGCAGCGCCTGGTACGACTTCTATACCGGCAAACGCTACGACGGTGGCGCCACCATCAAGGCCGCCGCACCGCTGGCACGGATGCCGCTGTTCGTGCGTGCCGGCGCGATTGTGCCGACCGGCCCGGCGATCCAGTACACCAACCAGAAGCCGGATGCACCGATCACCCTGACCGTCTATACCGGCGCCGATGGATCGTTCTCGCTGTACCACGATCAGGGCACCACCTACGACTACGAGCACGGCGCGTACTCGCGCATTCCGCTCAGCTACGACGAGGCCAGCGGCACGCTGACCATCGGCAAACGCGAGGGCAGCTATCCCGGCATGCCGGCGCAGCGTCACTTCAACATCCGCTGGATCTCCGGCCCCACGCCAACGGCAGTGGATTTCGATGCGCCGGCGGCCCAGGGCGTCGACTACCGCGGTGCGGCGATCAGCGTCCACAGGAAGCCGCCAGCGCAATGAACGTCTGTTTGCCACGAGCGGAATTGATCGGCCTGGACTGGGGCACGACCAGCCTGCGCGCCTATCTGCTGGATGAGAGCGGTCGGGTGCTGGAGATGCGCGCGCGCGACTGGGGGATCCGCCAGCTGCCTGCCGGCAGCTTCGACGCGGCGCTGGACGAGATCCTGGCCGGTTGGCCGGCCTGCCTGGTGCTGGCCTCGGGCATGGTCAGCAGCCGCGACGGCTGGCGCGAGGTGCCATACGTCGACCTGCCGGCGAATCTTGTCGAGGTCGCCGGCGCCTTGAGCTTCGTCGACAGTGCCGCTGGGCGGCGCGTGCATCTGGTGCCGGGCCTGCGCAATACCGTGGCCGCCGACGTGATGCGCGGGGAGGAGACCGAGATCTTCGGTGCGCTGGCCCTGCAACCGGTGCTGGCGGCGGGCTCGACCCTGCTGTTGCCGGGAACCCACAGCAAGTGGGTCAAGGTGCGCGACGGCCGCGTGGTGGATTTCGCCACCGCGATGACCGGCGAGCTGTACGCCGCGCTGCGCCATCACACGATTCTCGCTGCCGGCCTGCCCGAGCATGATCCGCCATCCGATCAGGACGCGTTCCTGCGCGGTGTGCAGGCGGCCCGCGACAGCGGCGCGGCCGGTGCGTTGAGCCGGCTGTTTTCCGCTCGTGCGCTGGTGCTGGCAGGGGCTCTCGATCCGCTGGCGGTACCCGACTATCTGTCCGGCCTGCTGATCGGCGAGGAACTGCGCGGCGCCCTGGCCGCCGGGCGCATCGATCGCGCCACGCCGCTGCAGCTGATCGGCAACACCCCCCTGTGCCGGCGCTACGCGGCCGCCGCGAGCTGTTTCGAACTGGGCATGGCGTTGCCGCCGCAGGGCGCCGCCGCGCTGGGCCTGTGGCAGATCGCGCGCGCCGCCGGCCTGACTTCGCTGACGCTTCACCACGCCGCCGGAGTCCACCCATGATCGCGCCCTGGCTGCAACCGCTGCCGCTGATCGCCATCCTGCGCGGGCTGACCCCGCCCGAAGCGCTCGCCATCGGCGATGCGATCGCCGGGGCCGGTTTCCGCTTGCTGGAAGTTCCGCTCAATTCACCGCAGCCGCTGCAGAGCATTCGCCTGCTGCGCGAGCGGCTGGGCGCACAGTGCCTGATCGGTGCCGGTACCGTGATGACGCCGAGCCAGGTCGAGGAGGTGGCGGCTGCCGGCGGCCAAGTGATCGTGATGCCGCACGCGGATGCGACGGTGATCGCTGCCGCCAAGCGCGCCGGCCTGCTGTGCACGCCGGGCGTGGCCACGCCGACCGAGGCCTTCGCGGCGCTGGCGGCCGGTGCCGATGCGCTGAAGATTTTCCCCGCCGAGCAGGTCGCTCCGGCCGTGATCAGGGCCTGGCGCGCGGTGCTGCCGCGCGAGCTGGCTGTGCTGCTGGTGGGCGGCATCACGCCGGACAGCATGGCGGCGTACACCGCTGCCGGCGCCAGCGGCTTCGGCATCGGCTCGGCGCTGTACGCGCCAGGCCGCGACGCCGCGGAGGTCGGCCGCCGCGCGCAGGCGTTCGCGCAGGCGTGGGCGTCACTGCCGCCCCGAGCCGCATCATGAAGATCACCCGCCTGACCACCTTCGCCGTGCCGCCACGCTGGCTGTTCCTGCGCATCGACACCGATGCCGGCATCAGCGGCTGGGGCGAGCCGGTCGTCGAGGGCCGCGCGCACACGGTGGCGGCGGCGGTCGACGAGCTGTCGGATTACCTGATCGGCAAGGACCCGCGCCACGTCGAGGATCACTGGAACGTGATGTATCGCGGCGGCTTCTACCGCGGCGGACCGATCCTGATGAGCGCGATCGCCGGCATCGACCAGGCGCTGTGGGACATCAAGGGCAAGGATCTCAACGTGCCGGTGCATGCGCTGCTGGGCGGACCGGTGCGCGATCGCATCCGGCTGTACTCGTGGATCGGTGGCGATCGCCCGGGCGACACCGCGAAGGCTGCGGCCGAAGCGGTCGCCCGCGGTTTCACCGCGGTGAAGATGAATGCCACCGAGGAGCTGCAGTACGTCGACAGCCACGCCAAGGTCGAGCGGATGCTGGCCAACGTGCAGGCGGTGCGCGAGGCGGTCGGCCCCGACATCGGCCTGGGCCTGGATTTCCATGGCCGCGTGCACAAGCCGATGGCCAGGGTGCTGATGCGCGAGCTTGAGCCATACAAGCTGATGTTCATCGAGGAGCCGGTGTTGTCCGAGCACCTGGAGGCGCTGCCCGAGCTGGCCGCGCTCTCGCCCGCACCGATCGCGCTGGGCGAGCGGCTGTACTCGCGCCACGACTTCAAGCGGGTGCTGCAGATGGGTGGCGTCGACATCATCCAGCCCGATCCCTCGCACGCCGGCGGCATCACCGAGACGCGCAAGATCGCGGCGATGGCCGAGGCCTACGACGTGGCGCTGGCGCTGCATTGCCCGCTCGGGCCGATCGCGCTGGCGGCGAATCTGCAGCTGGACGCGGTCTGCCACAACGCGTTCATCCAGGAGCAGAGCTTGGGCATCCATTACAACGCGGCGAACGACCTGCTCGACTACCTCGACGATCGCAGCGTGTTCGCCTACGAGCAGGGCTTCGTGCGCATCCCCGCCGGCCCGGGCCTGGGCATCACGGTCAACCAGGATTACGTCGACGAGCGCGCCGCCGTCGGCCACCGCTGGCGCAATCCGCTGTGGCGCCACGACGACGGCAGCGTGGCGGAGTGGTGAGCGCGGTGACGATGCAGACCACCGCTTACGCCAGCTACCCCAGCCTGGTCGATCGCACGGTGCTGGTCACCGGTGGCGCCAGCGGCATCGGTGCCGGCTTCGTCGAGCACTTCGCGCGACAGGGCGCGCGGGTGGCGTTCCTCGACGTCGACGTCGCCGCGGCGCAGTCACTGCTCGACGATCTCGCCGACGCCGCCCATCGCCCGGTTTTCGTGGCCTGCGACCTGACCGATCTGGACGCGCTGGCCCAGGCGATCGCCCGCGCGCGGGGCGCGATCGGCCCGATCGCGGTATTGGTCAGCAACGCCGCCAACGACATGCGCCACGACCTTGCGCAGACCACGCCGGCGGATTTCGACGGCAACGTGGCGGTCAACCTGCGCCATCACTATTTCGCGATCCAGGCCGTGCTCGAGGACATGCGGGAGCTCGGTGGCGGTTCGGTGATCTGCCTGGGTTCCATCAGCTGGATGATCAAGAACGGCGGCTACCCGCTGTACACCATGGCCAAGGCCGCCATCCACGGCCTGGTCGCCGGCCTGGCGCGCGAGCTGGGCCGGCAGCATATCCGCATCAATTGCCTGGTGCCCGGCTGGGTGATCACCGAGAAGCAGCAGCGCCTGTGGCTGGACGCCGAAGGCGAGGCCGAGATCGCCCGCTCGCAATGCCTGCCCGGCCACGTGATGGCCGAGGACCTGGCGCGCGCCGCACTGTTCCTGGCGGCCGACGACAGCCGCATGATCAGCGCCAGGGATTTCATCGTCGACGGGGGCTGGGCGTGAGTAGCGCGATGCGGCAGGCCCGGGCCGTGCTCGCGGCGGGCAATCAGCTGGGCGAAGGCGTGCTGTGGTGTCCGCGGGCGCAGGCGTTGTACTGGACCGATATTCCGGCGGCCACGTTGTGGCGCTACACACCATTCGATGGCGCGACCCGCCAGTGGGCGCTGCCCGAACGGCTGGCCTCGTTCGCGCTGTGCGAAGCGGACGGCTGGCTGCTGCTGGGGCTGGCCTCGCGACTGGCGTTCTTCCACCTGGAGCGCGGCGAGCTGCAACCGATCGTCGCGGTGGAGGCCGATCTGCCGACCCGACTCAACGACGGCGTCTGCGATCGCCAGGGCCGCTTCGTGTTCGGCACCCTGCACGAGCCAACGAACGGGGCGTCGCGGCGGCCGATCGGCGGCTTCTACCGGCTGAATGCGGACCTCGTGCTGGAGCGGTTGCCGCTGCCGCCGGTGGCGATCAGCAACAGCCTCGCCTTCAGTCCCGACGGCGCCACCCTGTACTTCTGCGACTCGCCCACGCGACGCATCCAGTGCTGCGACTACCACGCCGATGGCAGCCTGGGAGCCGCGCGCACGTTCGTGGATCTGGCCGGCATCGAGGGCGAGCCCGACGGCTCGACCGTCGATGCCGACGGCGGCCTGTGGAACGCGCAGTGGGGCATGTCCCGCGTGGTGCGCTATCGCCGCGATGGCAGCGAAGACACCGTCGTCCAGGTGCCCACCCGACAGCCCACCCGCGCGGCCTTCGGCGGCCCGGCGCTGGACGCGCTCTACATCACCAGCGCCCGCGATGGCCTGTCCGCCGGCTGCCTGCGCGAGGAGCCGCTGGCCGGTGCGCTGTTCGCGGTGGCCACCGGCGCGCGCGGCGTCGACGAGGCGCGCTTTGCCGGTGTCCCCGGGCGCATGCCGCGAACCTCGACGGTACCGGCGCGGTGAACGCCATCGCCCCTTCATTCCATGCAACGACCGTCGGCCAGGGCGGACGGTCGTCCTGCCGAGCCGATGCCGAATCCGGAGAGACCCCATGAATGCCATTGCCGAAAAGCCGATCGCCGTGCCGCAGAAGTCGACGGTCGTGTTCACCTGCGTGCTGGCCGCCCTGGCCGGGTTGATGTTCGGCCTGGACATCGGCGTGATTTCCGGTGCCACCCAGTTCATCCAGACGGAGTTCCGGATCTCCGATCACATGATCGAGTGGATCGTCAGTTCGATGATGCTGGGCGCCGCCATCGGTGCGCTCGGCGCGGGTTGGATGTCCGCCGCGCTGGGGCGCAAGCGCTCGCTGATCCTGGCCGGCATGCTGTTCGTGATCGGCTCGTTGCTGAGTGCAATGGCGTGGTCGCCGGTGACCTTGATCGCGGCAAGACTGATCCTCGGCCTGGCGATCGGCGTGGCCACGTTCACCGCGCCGCTGTACCTGGCCGAGGTGGCGCCGGAGAACACGCGCGGCGCGATGATCTCGCTGTATCAGCTGATGATCACCACCGGCATCCTGGTCGCGTTTCTGTCCGATACCGCGTTCAGCTACAGCGGCAACTGGCGCTGGATGCTGGGCATCATCGCGATTCCCGGCATCCTGTTCCTGCTGGGTCTGTTCCTGCTGCCGGACAGCCCCCGCTGGCTGATGATGCGGGGGCGCAGGCAGGAGGCGGTGGCGGTCCTGCACAGCCTGCGTGGGGACGCCGGTCAGGTGGCGCGCGAGGTGGCCGACATCGAGGAGCAGCTGAAGATGCCGCAGCACGGCTGGCACCTGTTCCTGGAAAACCCCAACTTTCGCCGCTCGGTCGGCCTGGGCGTGCTGCTGCAGGTGATGCAGCAGTTCACCGGCATGAACGTGGTGATGTACTACGCGCCGCGCATCTTCCAGGACATGGGCTACGCCACGGCAGCCCAGATGTGGTTCACGGCCGCGGTCGGTCTGACCAATGTACTGGCCACCTTCATCGCGATCGGCCTGGTGGATCGCTGGGGTCGCAAGCCGATCCTGTACACCGGCTTCACCATCATGGCGCTGGGCCTCGGTCTGGTGGGCACGATGATGCACCTGGGCATCGCCACGCATGCCGAACAGATCTTCACCGTGGCGATGCTGTTGCTGTTCATCGTGGGCTTCGCGATGTCCGCCGGCCCGCTGATCTGGACGCTGTGTTCGGAGGTGCAGCCGCTGAAGGGGCGCGATTTCGGCATTGGCTGTTCGACCTTCACCAACTGGATCGCCAACATGATCGTCGGCGCCACCTTCCTGACCCTGCTCAACGGCATCGGCAACGCCGCCACGTTCTGGCTGTATGCCGGACTCAACCTGCTGTTCCTGCTGATCACCTTCGCGCTGATCCCGGAAACCCGCAACGTCACCCTGGAACAGATCGAGCGCAACCTGATGGCGGGCAAGCCGCTGCGCGAGATCGGGCGATAGGGGGCGGCCATGCTCGGCACGACGACGACGCGCCGGTGCGCCCTGCTGGTCATGCTGCTCGGTTTTGCCCGCATCGCGCAGGCGGCGCCAGCCGCCGACGCGGATCTGCAGCTGCGCTATGTCGCTCCGGCGACCTCTTTCAATGAGGCATTGCCGCTGGGCAACGGGCGCATGGGCGTCATGGTTTTCGGCGCGGATACCCCGCCACGGCCTGATGTGGCATCCAAATTTTCACTGCAGAGGGTGGCGCGTTGCGGTGCAGCATCGTCGACCAGGGCGGGGGTCACTGTTGTTTAATTCCGCAGCGTACGCTGTCTTTGCGAATCGAAGGAGGTTGACCATGAAGCGATCGCTGATTTTCTGTGGCGTGTTGCTCGCCGCGATCTTGGTGCCCGGGCATGCCGCACAGGCGCCATTGTCGACGGCACCTACTGCCGCCACACTGTCGCCGGAAGCCGCCGATTTGGCGTGGCAGCAAGCCACGGCGAAATTCGAACCGGCGCGGAACGCCCTGTTGGCCAGGGTGGCCATGGGCATGAACCACGGGCCTTTCCGCCCCGACTGGGCGTCGTTGATGCGCTACCGTTCCCCTGCCTGGTACGACAACGCGAAGTTCGGCATCTTCATTCACTGGGGCGTGTATTCGGTGCCGGCGTTTGGCAACGAGTGGTATTCACGCAACATGTATCGGAAGGGCAGCGACGAATACAGGCATCATGTCGCCACCTATGGCCCGCAGTCGAAGTTCGGCTACAAGGACTTCATTCCGATGTTCAAGGCGGAGCGCTTCGACCCCCATGCCTGGGCGAAGCTGTTCAAGGCCGCCGGCGCCCGCTACGTGGTGCCGGTGGCCGAGCATCATGACGGTTTCGCGATGTACGACTCGCAGCTGTCGGACTGGACGGCGGTCAAGATGGGACCGCACAAGGACGTCATCGGGCTGCTCGCCGAGGCGGTGCGCGCGCAGGGGCTGCGCTTCGGCGTATCGTCGCACCGCGCCGAGCACGACTGGTTCTTCGGTGGCGGCCGGCAGTTCGCGTCAGACGTCAACGACCCGCGCTATGCAGGCCTCTACGGGCCAGCCGAGCAGCGGGTATTGCCCAGCGGGCGCGACGATGATCTGGCAGGCGACTGGACCTACGTCTCACAGGCGTTTCTGGATGACTGGCTGGCACGCACTGCCGAGCTGATGGATCGATATCATCCGGATCTGGTCTACTTTGACTGGTGGATAGGTCAGCCGGCCTTTCGCAACACGTTGCCGAAGATGCTGGCGTACTACTACAACGAGGGCGCGACACGCGCTGGCGTGGTGGTGAACTACAAGCTCGGCGACTTCCCCCCGGGTTCTGGCGTACCCGACATCGAGCGCGGTCAGCTCGCTGGAATCCAGGCGCGGCATTGGCAGACCGACACCTCGCTCAGCGACAAGTCGTGGGGTTACGTCAACGGCGACACATACAAGACACCGACCGCCATCATCCACCTGCTGTCCGATGTGGTCAGCAAGAACGGCAACCTGATGCTCAACATCGGCCCGCGTTCGGACGGCACCATTCCCAAAGCCGAGAGCGCCGTGCTGCTCGCCGTCGGCCAATGGTTGAAACTCAACGGCGCGGCGATCTACGACACCACGCCGTGGCGGGTGTTTGGCGAGGGGCCGACCGCCGTGGTGGCCGGCTCATTCCAGGACACCAAGACCAGGCCCTACACCGCCGAGGATTTTCGTTTCACCACGCGTCCGGGCGTGCTCTACGCGATCGAACTGGGCTGGCCCGCGAGGGGTGAGGCGGTGATCCACTCGATCAAGCTTTCCGATCACGTCGGCGGGGTGACTTTGCTGGCCGACGGCAAGGCGATCGAGGCGAGCCAGCAGGCCGACGGCCTGCATGTGCGCCTGCCCGAACGGCCGGCTGGCGCCGCGGCTTATGTGTTGCGGATCGTCATGCCCGGCCTTCACTCCAATCGCAAGGGTCAGCCATGAAACGATTCCGCTCGCCCGAGGATTGCAGACTGACGAGGCCAGGAGCCTGTCGGGCCTTGCTTGGCCGGGCTCCCAGGGAGTTTCGGGAAACGGGCTGGAACCCATCGCGCCACACGACGAGTTCGACCAAACCTGCAAACGCGTTGCACCTCACCATTGAACCGCCATCCCTCGATGCTGATTCGTCGTGACTGGTCGCCAGCGCAATCGCCACCATCATCGGGTTCGACGCCCGCCATCTTTTCAGGTTCCCATCATGTCATTGCGTAAACCACATGCGGCCAACAACAAAGCGAGCGGCTTGTCGCTGCGGGCGAAACTGAGCGCGCTGGGTGCGCTGTTGTTGATGGCTTCGATGGGGCACGCGAACACCATCACCGTACCTTTGTGGTCGGGAACATCACCGCCTGATGGGGCGCGTCAACAACAGTTGCCGTTGCTGACGGTCTACGTCCCTGCCTCCAATCCCACCGGTACCGCCGTCGTGATCTGTCCGGGTGGCGGTTATGCAGATCTGGCGGTGGATTGGGAGGGCACCTTGGTCGCGCATTGGTTCAATCAGCATCACGTGGCCGCCTTTGTGCTGCAGTACCGGCATGGTGTGGATCATGGCTATCCGCAGCCCATCGACGACGGACGGCGCGCGATGCGCTGGGTCCGGGATCACGCCGATACTTACCATCTGGCCAAGGACCACATCGGCATCATGGGCTTCTCGGCGGGCGGCCACGTGGCCTCGACCGTGTCGACGCATTTTGGGCCGAGTACGGCGCTGGGCAACGATGCCATCGCCAAAGTCTCGGCGCGACCGGACTTCACCATTCTCGCCTATCCGGTGGTGACGATGAAGAAGGATCTCACCCACATGGGGTCGCGCGAAAATCTGCTCGGCAAGCATCCGACGAGAGCGATGGTCGAGCTTCTCTCCAACGAGACGCAGGTCACTGACCAGACCCCGCCGGCTTTCATCTATGCGACCGATGCGGACACCACCGTGCCACCGGAAAACAGTGTCAATTATTACCTGGCGTTGCATCGACACCATGTGCCGGCTGAATTGCATATCTTTCGCGAAGGCGGTCATGGCACCGGCCTTGGCCAACACGATCAGTTGCTGAGCATCTGGCCCGCGCTGCTGGCGCGATGGATGGCCGGTATGGGGCTAATGGACTTCAAGCATATCCAGCCCCAACCGGCGGTCACGACCCGGCCGCGGGGATGATGAGCCAGATGGGGAGAACACCTTCCGGGGCCCACGAATCACTCACTGGCAAAACGGAAAGAGGGTGATTTGCTGGCTGGCCCCGGTCTTTGTCAAAACCGAAAGGAAGCATGGGCCGACCTCGAAGCCAGGGCGAGCAGGGCTGCCGTGCAGCGACGACGGGACCAACAAGGACGGCCCCGGGGGAACCATCGCCACGCACGCCGCGTGACGGTCATCACCGACGTGTCATCCACATGACGATTGCTGCGGCGCAGTTTCAATTTTCGCAATCGCGGCTGACGTTTTTCGCAATACCGGGTACCGGGCGTCGCGTATAGAGTTCTGCCAGGGAGGGCGATTGATGCTCAACATCATGCGCCAGCGCCATGCAAGCGTATCGCGTGTGGTATCTCATGATATTCCCGAATGTCGTTCCTTCGTCACCATGCGGACCGGTGAATGAAATGGGACCGGACGTAACTTGCCGCTTTCGCGAAGTACCCGGCGAAACGTCTTTCGCTGCATTCAACACGGCGCAATGGTTCGCCTGCATGCGCCCCGCTCTGATGGGTCAGCGGCGGAACGCGTCGGCGGACTGATATCAACCTGGAGGGGATCGTGCAGAAACGCATGTTGCGGATCTTTACCCGCGCTCTTGCCTGTGGCGCGCTCGTGCTGCCGTCGATGGCCGCGTTCGCGCAGTCGGCGGCGCCGGCTTACACCTGGAACAACGTGCGGATCGTTGCCGGCGGCTACGTCGACGGCATCATTGCGCATCCCGGGCAGCAAGGGCTGTTCTACGCGCGTACCGACGTCGGCGGCGCCTATCGCTACAATCCGCAGAACTCCACTTGGACGCCTCTCAACGACGGCACGCCGCCGGAAAATACGCAGTGGATGGGCATCAACAGCATCGCCATCGATCCTTCCAACCCGAACATGCTCTATCTGGCGACGGGTTTGTATACGGGATCCTGGGCCGCCAATGGCGCGGTGCTCGTGTCGTTCGACCAGGGGGCGCACTTCATCGCGCACCCGCTCGGTTTCCGCATCGGCGGCAACGTGGACGGACGCAATGTGGGCGAGCGCCTGCAGGTCGATCCGAACAAGGGCTCGATCCTGTTCTACGGCACATCCAATGAGTCCAACCAGGCCAGCACCAACGGCTTGTGGACCAGCACCGACAGCGGCAGCACCTGGTCGAAGGTGAGCGGATTCACGGCCCTGTCGAACGATGGCAGCGGCGCGGGCGTGGCCTTCATCGCCTTCTATAAGCCCTCCGGCACCGCTGGCGCGCCGACCAAGACCCTTTTTGCCGGCGTGTCCATCGGCCAGGCAAGCTCGACGCTTTACCAGAGCACCGATGGCGGCGCGACCTGGGCTCCGGTGACCGGTGGCCCGGCCGGCCTCATGCCGCAGCGCGGACTGATCGGCCCGGACGGCAATCTGTACATCACTTACGGCAACGCGGTCGGACCCAACAGCATGACGGCGGGACAGGTCTGGAAGTACAGCATCGGTTTCGGCACCTGGCAAAACATCACGCCGCCCGATCCCTCCAACTACCCCTCCGGCTTCAGCGGCCTGGCGGTGGATCCGGCGAGGCCCCGCACCCTTGTGGTGATTACCATGGACCACTGGTGGCCGGACGACACCATGTATCGCAGCACCGATGGCGGCTCCACCTGGGAGGACGTGGGCAGCAGCGCAGTACGCGACTCCAGCCTGTCGCCGTGGATCGTGCCGCCGGGCCAGACCCAGGCGCCGTTCGGCAATTGGGGCGAGGCGGTCATCGACCCCTTTGATTCCGGGCATGCGATGTATGGCTATGGCGGCGGCATCTGGACCAGCGACGACCTCACCGCGGCGGACGCCGGTAAGCCCACCCATTGGAGCGTTGGCGCCAATGGCATCGAGGAAACGGCGGTGCTGGGATTGCTTTCGCCCACCGCCGGCGCGCCCTTGATCAGCGCGCTGGGCGACGTCTGCGGTTTCGTGCACAACGATCTCAACACCGCCCCCACCAGCCACGTCACCAATCCCCTCTGCGGCAACGGCACGGGCCTGGATTTCGCCAAGAGCACACCATTGACGCTCGTGCGCGCGGGCAGCGGCGGCAACGCCAGCAACAACGTGTTCGGCGCGGTGTCGAGCGACGGCGGCAAGAACTGGACGCCATTCGCCGATCAGGCGGGTTCCACCAAGGGCGGCGGCACGGTGGCGATCTCCGCGGACGCCGGCACCATTGTGTGGTCGCCGTCGGACGTGGCGCCGGTGGCCTCCACCGATCACGGCAGCACTTGGCACACGCTTGCCTATCCTGCCGCCAACGGCATGGCCAGCCTGCCGGTTGGCGCCCAGGTGCTGTCCGACGGCATCAACGGCAACTTGTTCTACGCATGGAACCCGGCGACGGGCACCTTCTTCAGCAGTTCCGACAAGGGCGTCAGCTGGTACGCGTCGACCACCTCGGGCCTGCCCGTGGTGCCGTCGTGGCAGACCAGCCAGGCCGTCGCCGTCATCGGCGTGCAGGGTGATGTCTGGCTCGCGACGCAATCCGGCCTGTATCGTAGCCAGAGTTCCGGCTGGAGCTGGAGCCGGGTGGATGCGACCACGGTAAGTGCCGCTAACTCCATTGGTTTCGGCAAGGCGGCCGTCGGCAAGTACTACCCGACCATCTACCTGGCCGGTACGGTGAACAGCGTGACCGGCCTGTTCCGCTCCACCGACATCGGCGCCACCTGGGTGCAGATCAACGACGCGCAGCACCAGTGGGGCGGCGTGTCGCGCGTGGCCGGCGACCCGCGCAGCTTCGGCACGGTGTACCTGGGCACGAACAGCGGCCGCGGGATCATCTACGGAACGTCCACCAACTGACGCCCGGGCGTCATGCCGCAACGCCTGGCTCCTTTGCGCACGCGAAGGAGCGAGGTGCCTACATGGAGCAAACCCGATGCCCAAACGCACGCGAGCTGTGCTGCTGATTCTCATGCTGGCCATGGCCAGCATGACGGCGGCGAAAGAAGTCAGCCGTGCCCCGCCCATGGGCTGGAACAGCTGGGACTCGTTCGGGTTCACTATCGACGAGGCCGATTTCAAGGCGAACGCCAGCGTTCTCGCCGGCTTGCACGGCTACGGCTGGACTTACGTCGTCATCGACCAGGGCTGGTACATGCGCCATCCATTCGCCGCCAAGTTGCAGACCCGCGACTACGTCGTGGATGCACACGGCCTGCTGGTTCCCGCGCTCAACCGCTTTCCCTCCGCTGCCAATGGGCAAGGCTTCAAGCCGCTGGCCGATTGGGTACATGCGCACGGATTGAAGTTCGGCATCCATGTCGTGCGCGGCGTGCCCAGGCAGGCCGTGGCAGCCGACCTGCCTGTCGCCGGCTCCGCCTTCCACGCAAAAGAGGTCGCCGACACCGCGGACACCTGCCCTTGGGACGATAGCAACTACGGCGTGCGCGACACGCCCGCCGGCCAGGCCTACTACGACTCCATGCTCGCCATGTATGCGCGCTGGGGCGTGGACTTCCTCAAGGTCGATTGCATTGCCGACCACCCTTACAAGATCAGCGAGATCCGCCAGATTGCCAAAGCGATCCGCAAGACCGGCCGGCCGATCGTGCTCAGCCTGTCGCCCGGCCCGACGCAGTTGTCGCACGCTGCGGAGATTCGCCGGTACGGTCAGATGTGGCGCATTACCAACGATGTCTGGGACGGCTGGTCGTTCGTGCATGACCACCCCACCGATACTTTCCCGTCGGGCATCAGCAACCTCTTCGATCGTCTGCCGCTATGGGCGGGCCAGGCTCGCGACGGCCATTGGCCGGATGCTGACATGCTGCCGATCGGCACGCTCGCGCCGCATCCCGGCTTCGGCCCGGCGCGCCCTTCGCGCCTGACCATGGACGAGCAGCGCACACTGCTGACCTTGCAAGCCATCGCGCGCTCACCGTTTATCCTCGGCGCCAACCTGACCAGATTGGACGACGCCACGCGCGCGCTGATCACCAACAAGGACGTGATCGCAGTCAACCAGAGCAGCCGGGACAATCATCCAGTCACCCGCCTGCCGAAAGGATTCGATCACGTGCGCGTCTGGGTGGCGTCCGGCCGGAGAGATGGCGAGCGCTACCTGGCGATCTTCAATCTGGACGACAAGCCCGTTTCGCTGCATGCGCCATGGAGCGAGCTCGGCCTGGCTTCCGGCAGCTACGACGCCCGCGACCTTTGGAGCGGCCAGCCGCGGAAGGTATCCGCACGCCTGTCCCTCGACTTGCCGGCGCACGGATGCGCACTCCTGTCCATGAGACCGGCACGGTGAGGCATCGCCAGGCGCTGGTGCGTGCACGTGCCATATGCCGACTATGCGTTGCGCGCTTGATCCGTTCGACGCCGAACGTCCTGGGCCGAAGCTCTCTGCGGCGCGATGAAATCGTGCTCCGCCATCACGTCATAGATGTTCCGGAACGGCAGGTCGGGTCGGACACCCTGGTCAATTTCAAGCGCACAGCAACAGTTCAGGGCATTCCTACGGGGCACGAGAGAAGAAGAACATCGGAGGTAAAACCCCGGTGCGAAGCTCAAGCGTGATGGATTTTCAAAACGGCATTGGCCGAATGATTGGGGCGGGATATTGCATGATGAGGAAACCACTCTCGGGCGGACTCTGCGCGTTGCTCTTGAGCGTGTCGCTGAACGGCACTGCGGTCGCCCGGGATACCCCTCTCGTACTGCAGAGGAACGGAAGAACCATTTCACTCGAACCCTATGCGCCGAACATCTTGCGGGTAACGCTGAGCGTAGATCGGGCGGCCGTGGTGAGTCCGCCTGGATACGGGTTTAAGGCTAAACCCTCGGCCCAAGGGTGGACGCATACGCGCGATGTGGCAGGCGACGACGTTTTTCGTTCGGCGAAAATGGTCGTGCGAGTGACGTCCGGGGACCTTACGCATGACGAACTCCCGCAGCGCATGCCCCTGGACGCGCTGAACCAGCAACTGCGCGAAAAGTACTTCGGAGGATGGAATGATCGAGGTACGTTCAACGACGCGCTGCGGATCACCAATGCCGAGGGCAAGACGCTGTTGCGCATGCGCACGTGGACCATGGCACCCGAACAGCCGGAGGTAGCGCAGGCGGACGCTGGCGCAAGGGGTTTTCGCGTTGCCGCCACGTTCGATTCGCCTGCCGACGAGCACTACTATGGGCTCGGACAGCAGCAGAAGGGATGGATGGACCTGCGCGACCATGAGGTTCGTTGCTGGCACGATTATTCCGCGCTGGGCGGCGAAAACGTCTGCGTTCCCTTCATGGTGTCGAGCTTTGGCTACGGCCTGGTTTGGGACAACCCATCGAAAACAACCATACAACTCGGCTTCAACGGCCAGAACGCCTGGTCATCGGAAGTGGGCGACCGGGTCTCCTATTTCGTCATTGCGGGAGACAGCGCCGACAAGATTTACGAAGGCTACCGCCTGCTGACGGGCGTGACCCACCTGCTGCCCAGGAAGGCCTACGGTTATATCCAGAGCAAGGCGATCTACTCGACGCAGGCGCAGATCCAGGCCGTTGCCGATGAGTACCGCCGGAAGAATCTGCCGCTGGGTGTGATGGTGGTCGATTTTCTCAACATGACCAAGCAAGGAAATCTGGATCTGGACCCAAGGCGCTGGCCGGATCCCGCGGCCATGAATCGCCGCTTGCATGCGATGGGTGTGGACACCCTGCTGAGCGTGTGGCCGCACTTTTCAAAGGGATCGCTGTTCTATGACATGCTCGCACGCAAAGGCTGGCTGGTGCATACGCGGAACGGCGTACCGGACTCGGGGGGCTTCAAGGCGATCATCGGGCCGAATATCGACACGACGAATCCCGATGCGGCGAGGTGGTTCTGGCGGGAAATCCGCGATCGCTACATAAAGCGGTACGGCTTCGATGATGTATGGCTCGATGAAACGGAGCCGGACATCGACCCGTCGAACGACATGTTCTGGATCGGCTCGGGCACACGCTTCTACAACGTGTATCCGTTGTTTCATACCGCCTCGGTGTACGAGGGATTCCGGCGCGATTTCGGCAATAGCCGAAGGGTGATGATCCTGGCGCGCGCGGCCTACCTTGGGGCGCAACGCAACGGCACCGTGTTCTGGTCGAGCGATATTTTCGCGACCTGGGACATGCTCAAGCGATCCATTCCGGCAGGGCTCAACTTCACCGCGACGGGCTTGCCCTACTGGGACACCGATATCGCGGGTTTTTTTTCGCCGATCATCCCAGCCGACTACCATGCAGCACATAGGCCTTTGATCGACGGTTCCGATGCGCGCGATACGATCGGAAACTACGAGGACTATCCCGAACTGTTCGTACGCTGGTTTGAATGGGGCGTGTTTCAGCCGGTGATGCGCGCACACGGGGAAAGGAATCACAACGAAATATGGTCCTACGGCAAGCAGGCCGAACCGATCCTGGCGAAATACCTGAAGCTTCGCTACCAGCTGTTGCCGTACACGTATTCGGTGGCCTATCGCAGCTACCGGACCGGCGCGCCGTACATGCGAGCGCTATTCATGGATTTTCCGGATGATCCAAAAGTTGCGGATATCCCCGATGAATACATGTACGGGCCGGCTTTCCTGGTCGCTCCGGTCACAGAGCAGGGCGCCACCCGTCGAACGGTGTATTTGCCGGCAGGCTGCGATTGGTACAACTACTGGACGAACCAGCGCCTGCACGGCGGGCAGACGGTCGAGGTGGATGCGCCCATCGATACGCTGCCGCTGTTTGTGAAAGCAGGAAGCATCGTGCCGCTGGGGCAGGACGACGGCAGCGCCCAGCAAACGCAGAAAGTCGTGTCGGTAAGGGTATACCCGGGCGCGGATGGCAGCTTTGCGCTTTTCCGGGACGACGGGACGTCCTACAGCTACGAGCAGGGCAAATACTCGCTCACCAAGCTGACATGGAATGATGCCGCCCACCAACTGAAACATCAGGGAGCGCCGGCCTGGAGTGGACCGGATCCGGCTGTCGTTTCCGTGATAGAGGGCACTGGATATGTAGACCGAGCAGACGGGTTCGCAGACCGGCCGATCAAGGTCCGGCGGGCTCCTGGCTGCAATCGCTGCCGCTGAGCGCCATCCTGCGCAGCCCGACGCCGGCCGAAACGGTCGACATCGGTGGCGCACGCGCGCTACTCGCTCAGCGAGAACACAGCGCGGCGGGGCTGAACTTCGTGGCGCGGCTGCGGGTCGTCGCGCCGGGTGCGCGTATCCGTGCGGACGCTGACGGCGTGCACGTGCCCGGCACCAGCGAGGCGACCGTGCTGATTGCCGAAGCCACCGACTACGATCGTTTCGCCGGCCGCCACACAAGCGATCCGCCGGCGGCGACCGAACACGATCGGCGGCATGTGGCCGATCGCTCGCTGGCCGAACTCGCCGCGCCCACGAAGCGGATTTCCGCTCGTGGTTCGACCGGGTGTCGCTGCGCCTGAGTCCACCGGATGCGGCGCGTCGCGCGATGCCGACGCCGGCACGATCCCTCTGCGCCTGCAGGTAATGCGGATGTAATGGCGGCATCACATTCGCCGCTTAGGCTTTGCGTACACCCGCCGGAGCGATCTGGCTGCCCTTTCATCACATGTGTCGCGGCATTCACAGCG
>Ga0307375_10000622_pt1 | contig 42966 bp, 45 predicted proteins | sample TR1MG_FD_202531 | JGI IMG/M metagenome (GOLD analysis project Ga0307375, IMG submission 202531) | Soil microbial communities from Risofladan, Vaasa, Finland - TR-1 | ecosystem: Environmental > Terrestrial > Soil > Coastal area > Acid sulfate soil | place: Finland: Risofladan, Vaasa | collected...
GACCACTGACCTTCAGGAACTCGATAAAGAAGGGCAATTGCCCGAGCGGCGTGACGGCTGCGGCCGGATCCCACTCGACGTGGATACGGCCCCCAAAGGTGTCGAGTATTACCGGTTTTTGGGTCTTCAGAGCTTTCCGTTTCGCTTCACCCATTGGGTGAGTCCTCCGTGGTGGCAAAAACCGCCGCAAGCCCGCCTGCAGCCTCGCTTTAGCTTACCAGGAAGTGGAGTCAACTGCGTTTTTTAGGATAATGCCGTATCGTCTCGCTTCTTTGGGGATATTGAGCGCCGATGCCTCGGGCGCAAGGGGGCTCGCTTCCGTTGCGGGGTGGGATAACAACGAAGCGTATGCGCGGTCAACGTTAGCCGTGCCTAACCGCAACGGCTTTAGGCGCAAGCCTTAAAGCCACAAATCATCCAGACGTTATGCATGGCCCTGCGCCCCTCAATTGTGGCTGTGAATCGATAGTGTTCAAGCTGTCTTTAAGTGGGGTCCACGTCGGTTGAGGCAGGCCAGATCGGTGTATCACGTCTAGGCCTTAGGAGGGGCGTGAGAATTTCTGCTAGAGGCGTTTAACGGGAATGGCGTATTTCCTCAAGGCGTAGCCAATTTGCCGGGGAGTGAGTTTAAGGAGGCGTGCGGCCTTGGCTTGTACCCAACCGCATTGTTCGAGTGCCCAGATTAATCGTTCGCGCTCAGAGCCGGTCGGCTCGCTTATAGGGGAGGCGGAGCCGTTGGACGTCACGGAATGAGCGCTTGTTCGAGCGAAGTGCGGTGCGCTTATCTTTCCGGCCCACGCATCTTGCAGGACTCCGGAAAAACATTTGCCCTGCTGGCACGAGAGGTCGGGGAGTTCGATTAAATCCCCATGCGCCATGGTGGCGGATCGTTCCACGCAATTTTCCAATTCACGAACGTTGCCAGACCAGTTGCAATGGAGTAGCACGCGCATGGCCTCCGACGATATGCGGACCTTGCGGCCGTTTTCTTCATTAAACTTATGGAGGCAGTGTTCAACGAGGAACGGGATGTCTTCGTGGCGCTCGCGGAGCGGGGGGAGGAAAATCGCCACGACGTTTATCCGGTAATAGAGGTCTTCCCGAAACGCGCCTTGGGCCACTGCGGCCTCGAGGTCGCGGTTGGTCGCGCATATAAGCCGAACATCGACGCGGATCGACTTATTTCCTCCAACCCGCTCAAATTCTCGTTCTTGCAGGACGCGCAGTAGCTTCATTTGAAAGGCGGACGAGATCTCACCTATCTCATCGAGAAATAAAGTTCCCCCGTGGGCGGATTCAAAGCGCCCTTTTCGTTCTTGGGAGGCACCGGTAAAGGCGCCCTTCTCATGACCAAATAACTCCGATTCGAGCAGGGTCTCGGTGAGCGCTGCGCAGTTGACGCGCACGAAGACCTTATCCTTTCGTGTGCTTAAGTAGTGGATCGCGCGGGCGATCATTTCTTTTCCGGTTCCGGATTCGCCGCGCAGAAGCACGGTGGAGCGGCTGGGCGCCACCTTGTGGACTTCGGCAAAGACCTCCTGCATGCGTTTTCCGTGCCCTATGACATTATCAATGCTGTACCGCCCCTTCAGAACCGTTTCTAGTCGGTGCTTTTCCGATAAGAGTTCGGCGCGCTCAGCGGCAATGACACGGCTTTGTTTGACCGCGTGACCGATGAGGATCGTGACCATTTTGAGGAACCGGACATCTTGTTCGAATCGAGACGTGGCGTGGGGCGCGCCTTGTTCACGATCCACGCTCAGAACGCCGATGGTCTCGCGGCCTATTTTGATGGGGACACAGATAAAGGCGATCGGGCCGCTTTTTTTAAAGTCTCGAGATTGTGTACGGTTAAGGAAGAGCGGCTCGTTTGCGACGTCTGGTATGACGACCGGCGATCCCGTTTTTAAGACCCGTCCGATAATGCCCTCACCCTTGAGGTAACGACCGCGGTCGGCCTCTTCATGGCTTAGGCCGTGTGAGCTGACGCTTTGCAGCGCGCCGTCGTCTTGGACGAGGCTTACGGTCCCTCTTTGCATGTGCAGATAAGATGACAGTATTCCAAGCGTCGCCCGCAGAGCCATGGGGAGATCGCTGCATGAGCTTAGGCCCTTGCTGATTTCATAGATGGCGAGAACTTCGGCGGCCGCGCCCCCTTCCGGACGTTTCGTCATAAGTTATTATCCCCACTTCATCGGGAGCGGCATGGCTCTGATTCTAACGCGAAATAAAGCAATAAACGTACCGTCTTATCATTCTATGGTAATAAGCGTTCTTGCGGCCGGAATCGAGTGGCCCGCAAGCCATGAACGGAGCTAAAGGCCGGGTTGTCGTAGGCGGTATGGGCGGGCGCGCACGTCTCTCTGTCGTGTTTACGACAAAATGAAGCGATCCGTACCAAATTGTCTGTTATCGGACACGCAGAGCACATTCATCGGCCTTATGCGCGGGGGCAGGAAATTGCCCCATAATAGGGCATATAACACGGACATTGTGCCTTTGACCGATCTTTGTCTGGGGGCTGCGGGTCTTGGGCGTCTTGCGTGTCGTCTAGACGTCCGAACAGAGGTCTCGGAATGGGCGGATGGGTTCGTGATCTCCCGGATCCAGGGCGCAGAGGATCTATGGCGGCTTTAAGCGTAGGGGTCATGACCCAAGCCCTTAGGTCGGGCGAGGCCCTGGATCAGGGCACGGCCGGACCGAACCGGAGGGCTATACCCGCGTGCGGTGATGTGTCGTATCTCCCGATTCGGGCGCGTTAAAGGAGATGTGATGTCTGGCGCCGCGGATAGGGGAGCGCCCCAGCGGCGACTGCCCTTACATGGGAGTGGCTCGGCACGGTGGACGCTTACGGGACCCCGACTGCGGATCGCCCCGCCATTGCTTGTGGACGCGTCTTCTTTCTGGTCTCGATTCATGGTTAGGTCTGGGCGGAAGACGACCATGAAGGTCGCGACTGCCAAGTCGTGGCAAGACAGGGGCGCGGGAGGGGCGCTTGGCCGGGCTTCAAACCCTTTTTTGCGCCTTTCTGTTCGGTCTGCGCGGGAACTCCTGCTTTGATCGTCAGGGCTTCGATTGTGCGACATAACCGTGTGACCTTTACGACATTGACGTATGTCGTAAAGGCCACAATCGGGCTTGAGTCATCGTGCCTTTTGGCCTCCGCTCACGGGATTCCCACGCTTTTTTGTGTTGGCATGCCGATTGCTAATACCCCTGCATAGACGTTTTTAGGATAGTCGTTATGGAGGATTCGGTCCGCATCAACGATACAACCCTTCGGGATGGTGAGCAGACCGCGGGTGTGGCGTTTACGCCGGATGAAAAGATCGCGATCGCCCGCGGGTTAGCGAGGGCGGGGGTGGCGGAGATGGAGGTCGGGATACCGAGCCTGGGACCTGAGGAGCGGGAGACCATAAGGGCGATCGCGTCACTCGCACTCGTGACGCGGCCTATGGTGTGGGCGCGCATGTGTGAGACGGATGTCGCGGCCGCCGCTCTCTGCAACGTGTCGCTCATCAATCTCTCCATTCCCGTATCCGATATCCATATGGCTTATAAGATAAGACGGGATCGGGCGTGGGTTTTGATGACCGTGGCGCGTGTCGTGCGAGAGGCGGTTGATCGCGGCATGATGGTTTCCGTTGGGGCCGAGGATGCGTCACGCGCGGACATGGGCTTCCTGTACCGAGTGGCGGATGTGGCGCAGACGGCCGGGGCATCGCGATTGCGGTTCGCCGACACGCTGGGCTTGCTTGATCCGTTTACTACCTATGAACGCATAAGCGCGCTTCGGGGGAGGTTTGATCTCCCGATCGAAATGCATGCCCATGATGACTTGGGGATGGCAACCGCCAATACCCTTGCGGCGGTCTTAGCCGGCGCAAAATACGTGAACACGACGGTCAACGGCTTAGGCGAGCGGGCTGGTAATGCGAGTTTAGAGGAGGTCGCATTGGCCCTCCATGTCATTTATAAAAGAAAAACGGGGGTCGACATGAAACAGCTGCCGATTATTTCCGAAGTCGTGGGTCGTGCCTCGGGGCGCCCCGCCTCTCCACAAAAGAGCGTGGTCGGTGCGGGCGTCTTTACCCATGAGGCGGGCATCCATGTCGATGGCCTTTTAAAGGACGTCCACACCTATCAAGGGATCGATCCGGCGGATCTCGGGCGATCACACAGTATTGTGTTGGGGAAATACTCAGGATCACGAGCGGTCGAATACGTGTATGGAAAGCTCGGTATTTCGTTAAGTCGCGCTCAGGCCCGCGATATCGTAAGCCTGGTCCGAGCCCATGCGGTGATGACCAAGGGTCCGCCAAGCGCTCAGGATCTTCATCGCTTTTTGGGGCAGGCGCAAACGCATGGGTCCGCGGTGGCTCTGTTATGAAGACTCGCGCGGTGGAATCGGTCAATCAAAAGTTATTTCGCGAGTTAAGCCGCTTGTCTTCCGCAGAAGAGTTCTTTGAGTATTTCGGGATTCCGTATGACAAGCGCGTGGTCAATATCAACCGTCTGCATATCTTAAAACGCTTTCGTGAGTACTTGGGCGCACATTTTGACGAGGAGTCTGCCGGTACGGAGTCATCATCGGCGTTGTGCGCCAGTCTTCTAGCCAAGGCCCATGGGGATTTCGCATGTTCTACGGCTCAGGTGGAGAAGGTGTTCCCGGTTTTTGGGACTAAGACGCCACATATGACACTCAAGGCCATCCAGGGCGCACGCGTACCGCGCAAAAAAGGAGATTGATCATGCATATTGTCGTTTGCATAAAGCAAGTGCCGGATAGCACCCAGATTCGCGTTCATCCCGTCACCAACACAATCATGCGCCAAGGCGTGCCGGCGATCGTCAATCCCTATGACCTGTACGCCTTGGAGGAGGCTTTGCGGTTGAAAGATCGTTACCGTGGGCGTGTCACGGCCTTATGTATGGGCCCATCACAGGCGGAAGTGGCGCTGCGTAAGGCGTTGGCATTCGGCGCCGATGAGGCCATCTTGCTCACGGATCGGGCATTTGCCGGGGCCGATACCTTAGCTACGAGCTATGCCTTGGCCGCCGCTATTTCCGAGATTCACAAGGGTCTTGCGGTCGATTTGGTGTTTGCCGGGAAGCAAACGATAGATGGCGATACCGCGCAAGTCGGTCCCGGTATCGCGACCCGACTGGGGATGCAGCTCTTGACCTACGTAAGCCAAATAGGAGAGCTGGACCTAGAGGCCCGGGAAGTCACAGTGCACCGGCGCTCCGAGGGCGGCGTACAAGTCCTAAAGACCCGACTACCGGCTTTGATTACGGTCCTAGAGGGGATTAATGAGATGCGGTTTGCGACCTTGACCGATATGTTTCGGGCCGCGCGCTACCCGCTTACGATATGGAATAAAGAAGACGCGCATATCGAGGATGTGACCAAGATTGGCCTTAAGGGGTCGCCGACTGCGGTGTCCAAGGTGTTCGCTCCGGTCAACCGGACTAAGCGCGCGCAGATTATCGAGACGCAGAGCGGCCAGGCCGCTGATCTGACGGCCACCCTTGTGGCTAAGCTTTTTTCTCAACATGCCGATGTGGGCGGTTGTATCAACTCCGCCTCGTTGTCTTCAAGGGGGCGCGCATGAGTGCCGAACCGACTCAGAAGTCCCCGACGCCAAGGCCTGCCGGGCGGCGCGTCGTCAAGTTCGATGAAAGTCTCGCCGGCTACAAAGGCGTATGGGTCTTCGTCGAATATGAGCGCGGCCAAGTCCATCCCGTGTCATGGGAGCTTTTAGGGGAGGGGCGTCAGTTGGCCGATGCCCTCCATGTCGAACTCGCGGCCGTTCTCTTGGGACCGCCTGATCCCGCGCTACGGGGATTTTGCGATCTCGCGATTCATTATGGAGCCGATCTTTGTTATGTGGCGACCCACCCCGTTCTTAAGGATTATAGGAATGCGCCTTATACGAGCGTTTTGACCGACTTAGCCCAACGTTATTGCCCCGAGATTTTGTTGTTGGGCGCAACAAGCTTGGGTCGGGATCTGGCCGGCAGCGTGGCCACGACCCTAAAGACGGGACTCACCGCGGATTGCACGGGTCTTGCGATCGATCCAGACAATCGTGGCCTGGCGGCGACCCGCCCGACGTTTGGCGGTAGCCTTTTATGCACCATCGTCACGCTCAATTATCGCCCTCAGATGGCGACCGTGCGCCCGCGCGTGATGGCCATGCCGACCGCACAAACAGAACGCGTGGGGAGAATCATTGAACATCCCGTTTCCTTGGTCGAGGAGTCGGTTGTCACGAAGGTGCTGGAGTTCTTATCCGACGACACCAGTAAAGAGGCTCGGCTGCCGTTTGCAGATATCATCGTAAGCGGGGGGCGCGGCATGAAGCGCCGGGAGAATTTCCGATTGATCCATGATTTGGCGCAGGTATTGGGCGCGGAGGTAGGAGGGAGTCGGCCGGTGGTCCAGGCCGGCTGGATTGGACCCGATCGACAGGTTGGGCAATCGGGTAAGACAGTGCGCCCTAGGCTTTATATAGCAGCCGGCATATCGGGCGCCGTCCAGCATCGCGTCGGCATGGATAAGTCGGACGTCATCATCGCCATTAACGAGGATGCCCATGCCCCGATATTTGATTTTGCCCATTACGGCATCGTAGGCGATGCGATGACCATTCTCCCGGCCCTTACGCGGGCGTTTAGTGAGCACTTAAGGACTATGAAGCGGGTCGGCTGAAGCGAGGCGGAGGTTTTATGACGGAACATTTTGATGCGATTGTCGTAGGCGCAGGACCCGCGGGGAACACCGCCGCTTACACCTTGGCCAAGGCGGGTCTTAAGGTCTTACAAATCGAACGCGGTGAATATTCCGGGTCAAAGAATGTTCAAGGCGCGATTTTATACTCGGACGCGTTAGAGCGGATTATCCCAGACTTTCGTGAGGATGCGCCGCTTGAGCGCCACATCATAGAGCAGCGCATGTGGGTGCTGGATGAAGAATCCTATGTGGGTGGCACCTATAGATCCGCGGACTTCAGCAAGACTCCGTATAACCGCTACACCATCATTCGGTCCCAGTTCGATCGTTGGTTTTCCCAGAAGGTGCGCGATGCGGGCGCGCTCGTGGTGTGCGAGACCACCGTGCTGGATCTGCATAGGGATGGGCATCGGGTGGTGGGCGTGCGTACCGATCGCGAGAACGGATCCGTGTATGCGGATGTCGTCATTTTAGCCGATGGCGTGAACTCCTTGCTCGCCAGAAAGGCCGGTTTTCACGAGGAGATCAAGCCGCGCGATGTGGCGCTTGCCGTGAAAGAGATCCATTTTTTGCCAGAATCCACGATAGAGGAGCGCTTCAACGTCACAGGGACGGAGGGCGTTGTGATCGAAATGGCCGGGAAGATCACCAAGGGCATGGTGGGCACGGGCTTTCTCTATACCAATAGAGAATCCGTAACCATAGGAATCGGATGCCTGCTTTCGGACTTCAAGAAAGGCGGGGTGGCCCCCTATGTCCTGCTCGAGCAAATGAAGGCGCATCCCGCCATAAGGCCGTTGCTTTCGGGCAGCGAGATGAAAGAATACACGGCGCATCTTATTCCGGAAGGTGGCTATAACGCCATTCCGGCCCTCTACGGCGATGGCTGGCTCATGGTAGGCGATGCGGGCATGTTCGTGAATGCCGTTCATCGCGAGGGATCGAATTTAGCGATGACGACGGGGCAGATCGCGGCGCAGACGGTGATTGAATTAAAGGCCCAAGGAAAACCCATGACCGCCCGGAACCTATCGGTTTATCGGCGCCGCTTGGAGGGGAGCTTCGTCATGAAAGACATGAAGAAGTATAAGGATATCCCGGACATTATGGACAAGAACCGGCAGTTCTTCGTGGCTTACCCGCAATTGGTCAGTAGCGCCGCCCATACTATGTTGACGGTGGATGGGACCGATAAAAAGTCAAAGGAGCGCGCAGTCTTCAAGTCGTTCACCGCAGCGCGGTCTCGACTTGGCCTTTTGGCAGACGTATTTAAGCTTTGGAGGGCATTCGAATGATGCGCATAGAGGAGAAGCTGTTTCAAAACAGGTATCGTGTCGATAGTGGGTACGCCCATATTGAGATTTCTGACGCCGATATCTGCGCTACGCAATGCCATGACAAGCCCTGTACGTTCTGTTGTCCGGCCGGATGTTATGTCGAGGATCCGGGTGGTCGCGTGACTTTGATTACCGATGGTTGTCTCGAGTGCGGCACCTGTCGCGTTATCTGCACGGAATACCGAAACGTTTCTTGGGAATATCCGCGCGGCGGATACGGAATCTTATTCAAGTTTGGTTGATGGAGAAATGGCGTATCAAAGGATTACGCGATCGTGTCTTATCCGATGCGCGTCTGACGTTTAATGGGTCTGGAAGTCAGAGCCCAACGGCGTCGAGACCTTGGATCACGACCGGATTTTAAAAAGTTTGGGCCGCCAATATATTCAGGTGTATGGGGTGGCGCGCTATGTCGCGAGATGATATCGCGCCCTGGATTAAAAGCGATTAAGCGGGTTTGGTCAGAGGTTCTCAGGTATAAGGTTTGCGCCAAGCGAGCTCCTCGGCTTCGTGGGCGTCTTTTCTGATGCGCGATAGGATCGTTCGCTGTGGCAATATCGTGCTCAATCCAGACCTTTACGCCAAGTCAAGCCTTCATGAGAAAGACGGCGCGCTCGGTTCGCGGATCGTCCTTATCATTGAGAGAAGGACTTCCCGCATCCGCAGGTCGTACGCGCGTTTGCATTTTTTATGACAAAGCGCGCCCCCTTACAGTCCTCCCGATAGTCGATGTGAATGCCGGTGAGATACGGCAGGCTTAACGGGTCGATTATGACGTATACCCCGTTTTTATCGATGACGCGGTCGCCAGGCTCTGTGTCCCCTTCAAAACAAAACCCGTACTGAAGTCCCGCGCACCCGCCACCGTCGACCCATACGCGCAGGTAAAGTTCTTCAGGGCCTTCTTGGGCCATGAGTGCGCGCATCCGGTTGATCGCGCTTACGCTTAAGGTGACGGGGTCAAAAAAGCTGTCCGTAACCGGTCTTGGGGCGTGTTTGGGAGACGATGTCTTGCATGCGGTCCTAGTCATTATACTGTCTCCTGTGTGGATTCTGTCGTTTTGTCGTATCGTTCCGATGATGCCTTCTCGCGCCCGGCGTGCGCGCCTGTTGGAGGATCGCGCGGGCCTGTTGGCGTATGGTCTTCGTTATGAATAAAGCAAAACGTGTGCCACGCCACAAAGATAGGGTGCGGTTTGGGAATTGGGCCTGTGCATGGGGCGCTTTGGCTCCCGCTCGGTATTACTGTACAAGGTCCTGGGTCCTGCTCACCACCTCCTTGTTGCAAATCCTACGTTTCTAGTCACTTTGTTAGTTTCTGTCGGGAACAAGACAATCCCTCGCTATGCACGGTATGAAAACAAGCCCTATTTGCTTCGTAGTTTTGAAGTTTATTTGACTTTAAGCCCATCACTGCAATTGGCACGCGGTTTGCTTAAAAGAGGCTGACGGCCGATACGATCGAGTGAACAGAGCGTAGCGCCATCCGACACAGGAGCTCTGCATGATGGAAGGGGATAGACAAAGGGATGCGCTGAGCGCGCGGCTTCGGGTCGAGGTTGAGGGTTTGGGGCAGGCCGAGGGCCGCGGGGGATGCCAGGCGGTGGGCGCTGCCGGGAAGGCGGGTTGTGGGTCGTCGATGGCGCCGTCTGATATGCCACCCGGGGTTTGGGAGAAAGTAAAAAATCACCCGTGTTACAGCGAGGAGGCCCATCATCATTACGCGCGCATGCATGTCGCTGTGGCGCCTGCGTGCAACATTCAATGTAACTACTGTAACCGTAAGTATGATTGTGCCAATGAATCGCGCCCCGGGGTCGTGAGCGAGCGGCTAAGCCCTGAGCAGGCCCTCCAAAGGACGCTTGCGGTGGCGAGCGCCATACCGCAGATGACGGTATTGGGCATTGCCGGTCCTGGCGATCCACTTGCCAATCCTGAGAAAACGTTCCAGACATTCGCGCTGGTCGCGCGCAGGGCGCCGGATATCAAATTGTGCCTTTCGACGAACGGCTTGCTGCTTCCCGACTATGTGGACGCTATAAAAGACGCAAACGTAGATCATGTGACCATCACCATCAATATGGTGGACCCCGAGATCGGCGCTCTGATCTATCCGTGGATTTTTTATGGGCATAAGCGCTATGACGGTCCTGAGGCGTCGCGGATCTTGATGGATCGCCAGTTGCGGGGGCTTGAGATGCTCACGGATCGAGGCATCCTCTGTAAGGTCAATTCCGTCATGATTCCTGGGGTGAATGACGAGCATCTGGTGGCGGTCAATAAGGCGGTGAAGGCACGTGGGGCGTTCTTACACAACATCATGCCGCTTATCTCGGCGCCCGAGCATGGAACGGTGTTCGGTCTGGCCGGTCGGCGCGGACCTACCGCGCACGAGCTTAAAGCGCTGCAGGATCGGTGTGCCGGTCAGATGAATATGATGCGCCATTGCCGTCAGTGTCGGGCCGATGCCGTGGGCCTGCTCGGGGAAGATCGTTCCGCGGAATTTAGCGCAGACAAGGTGCTGCAAATGGACATTCAGTACGACGCACAGGCGCGCCTGGCATACCAGTCGGAAGTGGAGGGCCAAAGGCAGGAGCGCGCGGCGGCCAAAGAGCGCGCGCTCGCATCGCTTGGGAGTTCCACTCGGAGGATCACTCTTTTGGTGGCGGTGGCGAGCCATGGGGACGGGCGCGTCAACGCGCACTTCGGTCATGCAAAGGAGTTTCAGATCTACGAGGTAAGCGGAGACGGCCTTCAGTTCGTCGGTCATCGCCGAGTCGACTTGTACTGTCAGGGCGGTTATGGAGAGGAGGACGCGTTACCCACGGTGATCCGGGCGCTCAATGACTGCGTAGCGGTCTTGGTGGCCAAGATCGGTGCGTGTCCGCGAGAGACGTTGGCGCAAGCGGGGATAGAGACCATCGATGCCTATGCCCACGAATTGATCGATGTGTCCGTTCTTTCTTACTACAAGAATTATGTCAAGCGCGTGGAGAAGGGCGAGATCGTTCCCGTGGCGAAGGGCGATGCACCGATTCGACAAGGGGCGTATGTCGCCGCCTAAAGGAAAGTGTTTAAGAACGCTATAACGGCGAGGAGAGAGTCATGGCTTATAAGATTATTGGTTCGCAATGTACGGCCTGCTCGGCCTGTGAGCCGGAGTGCCCGAATAATGCGATTCGGGAAAAGGATGGCACCTATCTCATAAAAGCCGACAAGTGTACGGAATGCCTGGGATATTTCGACGACCCGCAATGTGTCGCTGTCTGTCCGGTTGAGGACACATGCGTCCTAGACGCAAGCGTCCCACGTTATCAACTCTGATTGCGAGGACATATCCATGTGTTTGACCATCACGCCGTCGGCGGGTCAGTTTATGCGGCGCATGCTGCGCTTGGCCGGGATCGAAAACCCTTTGTTTCGCTTGATAGTGAGTACGGGCGGCTGTTCGGGAATGAGCGTCGATTTTAGCGTGGATCTTGCCCCAACGGCAGATGACGTCGTGGTGGATTATGAAGGGATTTCGGTCGTGATGGCGCCCGCGACGGAGGCATTGCTCGAGGGGTGCACGCTCGATTTTACAGAGAGCACCCATTCCCCAGGATTTGTCGTAAGAGGCGCCAAGGCGGGTGGGTGCGCCTGTTCTGCCATGGGCGCCATGCCGGTGGACATCAGTCGTTTGCGATGTAAGCCGTAATAGAAAGGCCTCAGGCGTGGTTTTATAAGCCGCGTCAGACCGAGCGGACAAAGAGGGGTCTTGGAATGGTGTTTTGGCGAGCGGTGTCTAGGGAACATGGGGATACGGAGGGAGAGTCTTATGGAGGCGCGTGAGCCTGGGGATAGGGTGGAACTAGACGGGCCGCCTCGCTTCGAGTACGGACAGAAGGTGCGGTCACGCAAGACGATCCGCAATGACGGGACCTTTCCTGGCAAGGACATTGGCGAGATTCTCGTAACAAAGGGCGACTGGGGTTATGTCGTGAGCATCGGGACTTTTTTGCAGCAGTTCTACATATACGGCGTGGACTTCGTGGTCAAGGGCTACCGCGTGGGAATGAAGGCGCGCGAGCTTGAGAGTCTGGGGATGTCCGAATCTCGCCCGTCGACGGGGAAGGCGGGACGTCTTGTCTTGACGGCGGATTGATGACGCAAACGGGGACTACGAGCCTATACCTTGATCATAACGCAAGCAGCATCGTGGCTCATGAGTGCATCGAGGTCATGTTGCAAAGTTTGCGGTCTGGGGTCGGTAATCCATCGAGCCTGCATACGCCGGGAGCACGCGCTTCGCGGCTCATCGAAGACGCGCGCGGGAAGGTGGCGGATCTGATGGGGGCAATGCCCCGCGAGATTGTGTTTACGTGTTCTGGGACGGAGGCGAATCATGCCGCGATTTTAGGAATCCTGGCGCAGCGTGTGGGGCCCCGCCAGGTGGTGACAAGCGCGGTGGAGCATCCGTCTACCTTGATGTTGTTGCGCCATCTGGAGAAGTCCGGGGTGCGGGTCAGCTATTGTCCGGTGGACGGACAGGGGCGCTTGAGCGTAGAGGCGGTTATGAACGCCATCAGCTCCGACACCGTGCTTGTTACGGTGATGTGGGCGAATAACGAAACGGGCGTTTTGTTTCCGATCGCGGAGATCGTGGCGCTCGCTCATGCGCGCGGGGTTATTGTGCATACGGATGCGGTGCAGGCCGCGGGCAAGATCCCGATCGATCTTGGACGCGTGCCGGTGGATCTATTGTCCCTATCGAGCCATAAACTTTATGCGCCACCCGGATCGGGGGCCCTTTTTGTGCGCAAGGGACTTCAGATCACGCCGCTTCTGTGGGGGCATCAGGAACGGAGGTTGCGGGGTGGTACCCCAAATGGGCCGGCCATTGTCGCCTTTGGTCGCGCGTGCGCGTTGGTAAAAGAGGGTTTGGATCGCGACTCTGCACGGATGCGCGCGCTTCGTGATCGGCTGGAGCGCGGCATCATGGCATTGTGTCCTCATGCTTATGTTCATGGGCGGGATGCGCCGCGGCTTCCCAATACGAGCAATATAGGTTTTGCGGGGCTTCAGGGAGAAGAGTTGCAAGACGCGTTTAATAAGAACGGCGTGGCGGTATCAACCGGAGCGGCTTGTGTCGCGGGAGGCATGGAGCCTTCTCACGTTCTTATGGCTATGGGGCTCGGCCGGAGGCAGGCTTTGAGCGCGATTCGTTTTTCTTTCGGTCGTTATAACACCGAGGCGGACGTCACGGTGGTCCTGGAGATCTTACCCGATATCTTGCGTGAGGTCGCCAGTCGCCGCCATGGATCCGCCGAGAGGGGTTTGGGGTTCTCATGAAGGTTATGATCAGAAGAGGTCGGGATGGCGTGGTCTCCGTGTATGTCGCCAAGAAGGATCTGGAGGAATCCATCGTTGCTATGGAGCGACCCACGATGTGGGGTGGCCGGATTACGCTTGCCAATGGTTGGCTCTTGGAGTTGCCCGATAGGGCGCCCGATACGCCTTTGCCGATTACAGTCGATGTCCGGCGCGTGGGCGAGGTCTAGCATGCGAGTCAACGGGGGTATGCGTCATGCCACAAGATCGGAAGGACAAAGGGTCACGAGGGATGCGGGGTGAACCGCCCTTGGCGCCTAGATCGTAAAAAGAGTGCTCGCTCGTTTTGTCGAAGAAGACTTGCGCGTCTATGGTGTGTGCTGTGATTTTGGAGAGAGGGCTTTATGTTCCTGCCTGATGAGCTTTTGGAGGCCTTGGCGTCTGGGCAAGTCATACCGTATATCGGTCCAGGATTGCTTGCCATGGATGCGCAATGCCCCTTGCCCGGGGCGCCCGAAGACCTTGCGGCGCGCATGACAGCGAAGGTCTCGGTTCCGTTTAAGATTCGCACCCATCTGACCGCGGCGGCGCAGTTCATCGAGAATTTCAAGCATAGAAAGACGGTCACGGCGCTCATGGTCGAAGCCTTCGGGGTGCAGGCGGAACCCAACGTCATACATCGCTGTTTGGCGAGCCTCCCCGGCTTACCCCTTATTGTTCATGTTTGGTATGACGACCTTCTGCAGTACGCCTTTCGCGGTCGCAGCGATTGGGGGGTCGCCCAAGGCGTGAGCCAGGCCGAGCACTCTGGAGAATGGGTGCATTACTTCGCTCATGACGGCACGCGCGCATCGAGCGCGCAAGCAGACACTTGGGCCCATCTCTTATATGAACCCTTGGGCGCCTTACGCCCGGCTGCGAATTTTTTGGTGTCGGACTCGGACCTAGTCGAAGTGTTTACGGAAATCGATATACAGGCATCGATACCGCGTAAGGTGCAGGTCTTGCGCACGGGCCGTCACTTTCTATTTTTGGGTTGTCGTTTTACGACCCAGGTCGAGCGTATCTTTGCTCGCCAGATCATGAAACGCTCTTCCGGTCGGCATTGGGCGGTCTTACCCTTTGATATGACGCGTAACGAGGCGCGGTTTGTGGCCGAACAGGGCATCTTGCCGCTCGTCATGGACCTTGCGCGTTTTGCGCGCGCGGTGACTTTGTGCGCCGCGCCTCCCCGCGCAGACTAAGCGCGCTTAGAGGCCCACACCCATAAGACATCCGCTGTGGCGCATGGGGCGTACGCGGCCTTCGCATAGCTGTGTGGGCAGGTCGGGCGGGAAAGGAGGGAGGGCGCGTCTGGCGAGGGCTTAAGGCTAGGCTCAAGGAGGGCGCGTGCCGCGGGAGGATAGCACTTACCTAATGTGAACGTGTTTCCCCCCTTCCTGGTATCGCGCAGCCCTCCAGGCCGTCTTTCGGATAGGCCCTCGTCGGTTTACCCCCCTCTTGGGAGCGCAGGTATCGCTCTGTTGCGTTTGAGACAAGTCGTACATTTATGCGGAATATTTGTCGTAAGCGCGACAAGAGTGTTCGCTCCCGCCTTGAAATATCCCCGGTTTTCCGTCCCTTCAAGGTGGCACGCCATTTGCTATTTCCCACTCGAAGGGCGAGGCCCGATGGGATGTCTGAACCGAAGAACGGTGCTTTCCATGAAGGATTATGAAAGCGCCTCCCGTTGGAAGGTTTGCTTGTGCGAGAACATTGATCGGACGCCACGAAGAGTATTCATTCAAAAGGAGATCACATATGGCAGGTTTACGGCAAATCGCTTTTTATGGGAAAGGTGGGATTGGCAAATCGACGACCTCCCAAAATACCTTGGCCGCGCTTGCGGAAATGGGTCAGAAGATACTCATAGTGGGGTGCGATCCCAAGGCAGATTCCACTAGGCTCATTTTACACGCTAAGGCGCAGGACACGATTTTGAGTCTCGCGGCGGCGGCGGGTAGCGTCGAGGACCTGGAACTTAAGGATGTCATGAAGGTCGGCTATCGCGATATCCGCTGCGTTGAGTCAGGCGGCCCTGAACCCGGCGTGGGTTGTGCCGGCCGCGGCGTCATCACATCCATCAATTTCTTGGAAGAAGAAGGGGCGTATGAGGGTGCCGATTATGTCTCTTATGATGTGCTAGGCGACGTGGTGTGCGGTGGATTCGCGATGCCTATTCGGGAAAACAAGGCGCAGGAGATCTATATCGTCATGTCCGGGGAAATGATGGCGATGTACGCGGCCAATAATATCGCGAAGGGCATCTTGAAGTATGCGAATTCCGGCGGCGTGCGCCTGGGTGGTCTCGTGTGTAACGAACGGCAGACCGACAAGGAGTATGAGCTCGCGGAATCGCTTGCCAAGAAGCTCAACAGCAAGCTCATCCACTTCGTGCCGCGCGATAATGTCGTGCAGCATGCGGAGTTGCGTCGCATGACGGTCCTTGAGTATGCCCCGGATTCGAAACAGGCCGAAGAGTACCGGCAGCTTGCGCAAAAAATCCACGCGAACGTGGGGCAAGGGACGATTCCGACGCCGATTACGATGGACGAGCTCGAGGATCTGCTCATGGCGCACGGCATCATGAAGGCGGTGGATGAGGCCATTGTGGGAAAGACCGCGGCCGAGTGCGCGGTGGCCTGATGAGTTATTAAGCGGTTCTGGTGCTCTGCGTCGAGCCGCCTTACAGGAGTGCGATATGGATTTATCAAATGATGAAGTCAAGGCCCGGAACGCCGATGTTATTTCGGAGGTCTTGCAGGGCTATCCAGACAAGACCGCTAAAAAGCGTGGCAAGCACCTGAGTGTCTACGAGGAAGATAAGCCGGATTGTGGCGTCAAGTCCAACATCAAGTCGATTCCCGGCGTCATGACGACCCGTGGCTGCGCCTATGCAGGTTCTAAGGGTGTCGTATGGGGCCCCATTAAGGACATGGTGCATATATCGCACGGGCCAGTGGGCTGTGGTCAGTACTCGTGGGCCGCGCGCCGGAACTATTACATCGGCGTCACGGGGATCGATAGCTTTGTCACCATGCAGTTCACGTCTGATTTTCAAGAAAAAGACATCGTGTTCGGCGGTGACAAGAAGTTAGACAAGGTCTTAGACGAGATCCAGAAGCTTTTTCCGCTCAATCATGGGATCACCATCCAGTCCGAATGTCCGGTGGGGCTTATCGGCGACGATATCGAGGCCGTGGCCAAGAAAAAGTCCAAGGAATATGGCGGAAAAACCATCGTTCCCGTGCGTTGTGAGGGTTTCCGGGGGGTCTCCCAATCTCTTGGCCATCATATCGCCAATGACGCGGTGCGTGATTGGGTCTTTGAGAAAGGGGCTTCTCACGCCGCGTCTTTCGAGAGCACTCCCTATGACGTGGCCATTATTGGCGATTACAACATAGGAGGTGACGCGTGGTCGTCGCGCATATTGCTAGAGGAAATGGGCCTGCGGGTTATTGCGCAATGGTCCGGGGATGGAAGCATAGCCGAGCTTGAAAATACGCCCAAGGCCAAACTCAATATTCTTCACTGCTATCGGTCCATGAATTATATCTCCCGCTACATGGAGGAGAAGTTTGGCATTCCCTGGGTGGAGTACAACTTTTTTGGCCCATCGAAGGTGGCCGAGTCCTTAAGGACTATAGCAGGCCACTTTGATGACCACATAAAAGAGGGCGCCGAGCGCGTGATCGCGAAGTACCAGTCGCTCACGGACGCGGTCATTGCGAAGTACAAGCCTCGCCTTCAGGGCAAGAAGGTCATGCTTTATGTGGGAGGTCTACGTCCCCGCCACGTCATCGGGGCCTATGAGGATCTTGGGATGGAGGTCGTGGGGACCGGCTATGAGTTCGGCCACAACGACGATTATGTGCGCACGACCCATTACGTCAAGGATGGCACGCTGATCTATGACGACGCGACGGCTTATGAGTTTGAGAAATTCGTCGACCGGCTGCGTCCCGACCTCGTAGGGTCCGGAATCAAAGAGAAATACATATTTCAGAAGATGGGCGTGCCGTTTCGCCAGATGCATTCCTGGGATTATTCCGGCCCCTATCATGGATACGATGGCTTTGCGATATTCGCCCGAGATATGGACATGGCCATCAATAATCCGGTGTGGGGATTGACCAAGGCGCCCTGGAGTACGGGCGAATAGTCTGCGTGTTGCATGTTGATGAAGTGAATGGAGAGTGGGTATGAGCCAGAATCCCGATAAGGTAGTTGATCATTTTACGTTGTTCCGGTCTCCGGAATATTTAAAGATGTTCGAAAACAAAAAAGTGTTCGAGAACCCGGTGCCTGCAGAGTCGCTTAGCACGGCGTGCGATTGGACGAAGACGCAAGAGTATCGCGATATCAACTTTGCACGCGAGGCGCTTGTCGTGAATCCCGCCAAGGCGTGCCAGCCCTTAGGTGCGGTATTTGCGGCGCTTGGGTTCGAGGGGACGTTGCCGTTTGTGCATGGATCGCAAGGTTGTGTCGCTTATTATCGGAGTCACTTCAGCCGCCATTTTAAGGAGCCCACATCTTGCGTATCGTCTTCCATGACCGAGGACGCCGCGGTGTTCGGGGGCCTCAATAATATGGTCGATGGGCTTGCCAATGCCTATAACCTCTATAAGCCCAAGATGATCGCTGTGTCTACGACGTGTATGGCGGAGGTCATCGGAGACGACCTGAATGCCTTTATCAAGACCGCGAAGGAGAAGGGTTCCGTGCCCACGGATTTCGACGTGCCCTTTGCCCATACGCCGGCGTTCGTGGGCAGCCATATCACGGGTTACGACAATACCATGAGAGGCATTCTGGAGCATTTCTGGGACGGCAAGGCCGCTACCGCGCCCAAGATCGAGAGAGATCCCGGCAATAGTATCAATTTGGTGGGCGGGTTCGATGGCTATACGGTGGGTAATATGCGCGAGGTCAAGCGGATTTTTGGCCTCATGGGAGTCGATTACACCATCTTGGGCGACAACAGTGACGTGTGGGATACGCCGACGGATGGCCAGTTTCGAATGTATGACGGCGGAACGCCGCTGGCTGCCGTCACCCAGGCCGTGCACGCCAAGGCTACTCTCTCCATGCAGGAGTTCTGCACCCAGAAGACGCTCGCTTATATAGAGAAAAAGGGCCATGAGGTGCTTGCGTTCAATTATCCCATGGGGGTCGCGGCCACGGATCGATTGTTGATGGCGGTGTCGCGGTTGAGCGGTCGTCCGATCCCGCAAGAGATTAGGCAAGAGCGCGGGCGGCTCGTCGATGCGATTGCGGACTCCTCTGCGCATATCCACGGCAAGAAATTCGCCCTTTATGGGGATCCGGATATGACGTTGGGCTTAGCCGGTTTTCTGTTGGAACTCGGCGCGGAGCCTGTGCATATTCTGGCAACGAATGGCACGCCGGAATGGGAGGAGCGTGTGCAGGCGCTTTTGGACTCCTCACCTTTTGGGCAGGGGTGCCATGTCTATCCCCGTCGCGATCTGTGGCATATGCGGTCTTTGCTTTTCACCGAGCCCGTCGATTTCCTGATTGGCAATACCTATGGGAAGTTCCTTGAGCGGGATACGGGTACACCCTTAATTCGGATCGGATTCCCGATCTTCGATCGCCACCATCACCACAGGTACCCCGTATGGGGTTACCAAGGCGCCATGAATACCCTGGTGAAGATCTTAGACAAGATATTCGATGTCGCGGATGGTGATTCCAATGTGGCGGGGAAGACCGATTATAGCTTCGATATCATTCGCTAAGGCGCGCGGGGTAGGGGTATGGGTAGGTCTTTTGGTAAGCGGTCCAATGGGGCGTGTGTCCTCGTTGATGTGGGAGGTGGTTTATGGCGAGTGTGACGTTTATTGCTCCCCCTTTCGAGGTCGAGCGGGTGGTCAATATCGATCCCCAGTCGGGCGCTACGCTCTTGACTCTGGCGCGGCAAGTGCGTTGGGCGCTTGATAAGACGTGCGGTCAAGGCCTATGCGGGTCTTGCGCGGTCAAGGTGGTTTTGTGCAAACCGGAACGGGCAGACGAGACCGTGATCTTAGACGATGAGGAGAAGGTGGTGCTCTACGGCGCGGGTAAGCTCACGGATGCCGAGTATCGCGCCCCCGGGCTTGCGGCGCACCCGGCGCTTTGGCGGCTCGCCTGTCGGTATGTGGTGAATGACGAAGATATCGTCGTTTTTGCCTAGGCCTCGGGTTCCGATCGGGGCGGTGCGCCCCGGGCAATGCTTGTTAAGGGGATGCGGAGGCGCGTATGGATAGCTTGGCGAGTACGGTGCAGCAAGTCTTCAACGAACCCGCGTGTAGTGTCAATCGGGCCAAGGCGGACAAGGACAGAAAGAAGGGGTGTGGCGGGATACTAAAGCCCGGGGCGGCGGCCGGCGGGTGCGCCTTCGACGGCGCGAAGATCGCGCTTCAACCGATTACCGATGTCGCGCACTTAGTCCATGGCCCTATCGCCTGCGAGGGCAATTCCTGGGATAACCGAGGCGCCAAATCCTCAGGCTCGCTCCTGTATCGGACGGGATTGACCACCGATATCAACGAGACGGATGTGGTGTTCGGGGGCGAGAAGCGTCTTTTTCGGGCGATCAAGGAGATTCTTGTGAAATACGATCCGCCTGCGATCTTTGTCTATCAAACATGCGTAACGGCGTTGATCGGCGACGACATCGAGGCCCTTTGTAAGGCGGCAAGCGCCCAGTTCAAAAAACCCATCATCCCCATCAACGCACCAGGGTTCGTGGGAAGCAAGAATTTGGGTAACAAGCTCGCGGGCGAGGCGTTGCTCGAGTATGTGATAGGGACCGATGAACCGGATTATACGACGCCTTATGACATCAACATCATCGGGGAATATAACCTGGCGGGCGAACTCTGGCAGGTAAAGCCTTTACTTGAGGAGCTTGGCATTCGCGTGCTGGCATGCATGAGCGGCGATGCCCGCTATCGCGATATCGCGTGCGCGCATCGCGCGCGGGCGGCGATGATGGTGTGCTCCAAGGCCATGATCAACGTCGCGCGGAAGATGGAAGAGCGCTACGGCATTCCTTTTTTCGAAGGGTCGTTCTACGGAATATCGGACATGAGCGAGGCCTTGCGCGCGATCGCGCGGCTTTTGGTCTCGCGCGGCGCGCCAGGGGATCTGATAGCGCGGACCGAGCTTGTGATCGCAAGGGAAGAGGCGCGCGCGGCCAGGCGTCTTGCGCCTTACCGCGCGCGTTTGCAGGGGAAGCGCATTTTGCTCATAACGGGCGGCGTGAAATCGTGGTCCGTGGTCGCCGCGCTGCAAGAAGTCGGCATGGAGATCGTCGGGACGAGCGTGAAGAAATCGACCGAGGGAGATAAGGAGCGAATCAAGAAGATTATGGGCGATGAGGCGCACATGATAGAGGATATGGCGCCGCGCGAGATGTATCGGATGCTAAAGGAGGCGCGCGTCGACATGATGTTATCCGGGGGTCGTTCCCAGTTTGTGGCGTTAAAGGCCAAAGTACCGTGGCTCGATATCAATCAGGAGCGCCATCACGCGTATGCGGGGTATGAGGGCATAGTGTCGCTTGTCCAAGAGATCGATACGTCTTTATATAATCCCGTATGGTCGCAGTTAAGGCGCGCGGCGCCGTGGGATACGGAGTACGTGTCGTGACGCGGCTTGGGGCATCGCCTACGCTTAGGCCTGGCGCGGTCGCCAAGGCGTGCGCCATCAATCCCCTTAAGATGAGCCAACCGCTGGGTGCGGCGCTGGCCTTTTTGGGGATCGAGCGCGCTATGCCGGTCTTCCACGGGGCCCAGGGATGTACGGCGTTTGGTCTCGTTCTTTTGGTGCGCCACTTCCGTGAGGCCATACCCCTTCAGACGACCGCCATGAACGAGGTCACTACTATCATGGGCGGCGGCGACAACATCGAAAAGGCCTTGTTGAACATCTATGAGCGCGCCAAGCCTGCCTTTATCGGTATTGCGTCCACGGGATTGACGGAGACTAAGGGCGATGACGTGGACGGGGAGTTGCGCCGTATCCGATCAGATCACCCGGAGCTTACGGTCCCGGTGGTTTACGTATCCACTCCGGATTATCAAGGGGCGTTTCAGGACGGGTGGGCCAAGGCGGTCACACGCATGGTCGCGGCTTTTGCAAAGCGTGCGCCGACCGTGAGGGGGTTGGTGACGCTTTTGCCTGGGGGGCACGTGACGCCCGGAGACATCATAGAGCTCCATGAAATCCTCGAAGATTTTGGGTTAGAGGTGATCGTTTTGCCGGATATATCCGGCTCCCTGGATGGTCATGTGCCCGATGATTTCAGTCCTACGAGCTTGGGCGGGACGAAGATATCGGATCTGTACAGGATAGGCGCCTCGGAGGCGGTGATTGCGCTCGGAGAGCAGATGCGCCCGGCCGCACAGATGATGACCGCAATGACGGGAGTGCCGTCTGTCGTGTTCGATACGTTAACGGGCCTTTTGGCCAATGACCGGTTTTTTTCCTATTTAAGCGCGCTCAGTCAGAGGGCCGTGCCTTTGAAGTATCGCAGCCAGCGCAGTCGGTTGGTTGACGCCATGCTCGACGCGCATTTCTTTTTTGGCGGCAGACGTGTTGCGATCGGCGCCGAGCCAGACCTCTTATGGACCTTGAGTACGTGGTTGCAGGGCATGGGGGCCGCGGTCGTGGCGGCGGTGACGACGACGCAATCGCCCTTGTTGGAGCATCCGTTGATGGCGGGGACGCATATCGGAGATTTGGACGACTTGGAGCGGCAGGCCTTGGCGCAGGGGTGCGACCTCCTCATCACCCATTCCCACGGGCGGCAGGCGGCGGCGCGGCTCGGTATTCCATTCCTTCGCATGGGCTTGCCTCTCTTTGATCGGTTGGGTGCGGCCCATCGCGTCTTAGTCGGATACCGGGGCACGCGCGAACTCACTTTTGAGGTCGGCAATCTATGGCTTGCGCACGATCCTGAGTCAGGGCCGCATGGACACACTCACTGTCCGGCGGCGGGTGACCGTGGCGGCGACCCGATCTTGGCTTGTCGCTTAGACGTGAGGCCTTGATATTTCTGTTATGGGGGGTTTTGTGTCATGAAGATCGCGTTTGCGACCGAAGACCTGGAGCGGGTCGATGCCCATTTTGGGTGGGCTAAGCATATTGTCGTCTATGAGGTGTCCAAGGATAGCCATACGCGGGTGGCAGTCCATCTCTTTGAGGGAGATCTCAAGGAGGATGGAAACGAAGGCAAGCTCGAATCCAAGCTGGAAGCCGTGTCGGATTGCGCCATTCTTTATGTCGGCGCGATTGGCGGATCCGCCGCCGCCCGGGTGGTTGCGAAGAAGGTCCACCCAATCAAGGTGTCAAATCCTCAATCGATAGAGGAACTCCTTAGCCAGTTCCAGGGCGTGTTGCGGGGAACCCCGCCCCCTTGGTTGCGTAAGGCCTTCCTGAAAGGCGAGGTACGGGAATTTACGTTAGAGGAGGAGGCGCCCCATGAAGCAGGATGACACCATGGTCGGTGATGAGGATAAAGCGCTTCAGACCCCGTTTATTCGCGAGCTTGTGAAGCAGTGGCGCGCACAGGACGCCCACGGCGCATGGGACAGTAAATCCGATCTCGATCTGCTCCGACCCTACATCGTGGATCGGGTGAAGCGCCGAGAGCAGCCGATCATAGGTGATCCAGACCCGGAAACCCTATGGCGTCTGGAGCTCTTTTATAACGCGGTTGGATTGAGCATCGAGCGCCTCACGGGTGTCATGGCGCAACCCATGATCAAGATGCATCACGAGGGGTTTGGGCGGCTTATTTTGTTAGCGGGGCGACTTGTGGTCGTCAATAAACACTTGCGTGATGTGCATCGCTATGGTTACCCAAGCCTTGGCGCCATGAATACGGAGGGGCAAAGGCTCGTGGCGGACGCGGAGATCATGATTCGCCAATATCCCGATTTAGCGCATTACGGAGCCTGATGTCATGTTGGATCGCGAGGTAAATCCGGAGGTCGAGGCTTTAAAAAAGCAGATTAAGGGCTTGGGCGCGCGCGCCATCCAACACAAGATGGAACTGCACGATCTAGCCGAAGATCTCCCGCTGGGCTGGGAGCGGATTCGCGAAGTGGCAGAGGATGCCTATGAGGCGTATCGCGTTCTTGCCTTGGCGCGGGCCCAGCTAACTACAAAGAGCGACCCTTGTGGTTGAGGCCACGGTCACCATGCCCGATGGGCGGAGTTGGGTGCCACGCTTCGTTCGGGATTTGAACCGCGATAAGTGCATCGGTTGTGGTCGGTGCTATCGGGTGTGCGGTCGCGATGTGTTAGCGCTTGTGGGCATCGATGAAGACGGTCTGATGATCCCGCTTGCCGTAGGCCCAGACGACGACGATAGCGATGAGTACGAAAAAAAGGTGATGACGATCGCGCATCCGATGAATTGTGTCGGTTGTGAGGCGTGCGCCAAGATTTGTCCGAAAAAGTGTTATACGCATGCGCCCATGGAGTATGGAGGGGAACGGTGATGCTATCCGATTCGCGAAGGGAATGGTCTTTGCTATCGAGCCCTGCGTCTCGAAGCGACGTGGCGCGGGCTTTTAGGGGAGTCTTGGCGCGCTTTCAGACGTTAGGGATCGAGGAAGAAGAGTTTTGTGAGCTGAGGCGGCAATATTTGAGCGAGGACTATGTTTCGGCTTCGATCAGGGATCACAACCTCGTTCGTGCGGACGAATATGGCGATCTCGTAGAGCTTCTTCTTGCGCATCGCCTATGCGAATCGCGGGAGATCTTATGGCTCTCTTGCGCGATCGCGACGGCTTGTCTGGGCGACAATCACCTCTGGCAAGATATGGGCCTAGACGGGCGCGAGGCCTTATCGCGGCTGTTGCGCGATTATTTTCCGCGGCTCTATCAAAAGAACGTCCATAATATGAAATGGAAGAAGTTTTTTTATAAAGAATTGTGCGCTCGGGCGCAGGTGGCCTCGTGCAAGGCGCCCAGTTGCAAGGTATGTACAGATTATCGCGTCTGCTTCGGTCCCGAGTAGGCGGCCTTTGGGTTTCTTCTGCGTACGCGCTACAAGCCCCCTATCGCCTCTGTCCTCAAACATCGCTCAGACGCGCACTGCTTGTTTCTCATTTCGCCTTTCTTGAAGGGCGCCGATAGACGCCGTCATCGAGAATCCTGCGCATCCGTATTATCCGGCGTTTCAGGGCGCTTACGCACTCTGAGTATCGGATGAAAAACTCCCCTGAGGCCCGATACCTTGCCTCTCCAGAGATCGATTGATGGATCGGCGCCGCATAAAAGGCAAGCCAATGGGGGTGATCAGGGAGGTCCCAGTCCTACCCCTTAGGGGATAGCGGGTCGTCAGGGATTATACCCCTTGAGGGGCATGGTCGGTTTTATCTCGCCTCTTTACTCTCTAGCCATGCCCAGGCCCTTGCATAAGGAGTGGCAATGACAGACGAAAAGAAAATGCCGAAGACCCCGATGTTAGACCAATTGGAAACAGGTCCTTGGCCGAGTTTTGTATCCGGATTAAAACGGCTTGCTAAAGATGAAACCAAGCCCTACTCCCCCATGATGAAAGATCTCTTGGGACAGTTAGAACTGTCTTATGAGACCCGTAAAGGGTATTGGAAAGGGGGAACGGTAGGCGTCATCGGATATGGTGGGGGCGTCATCCCACGGTTTTCCGAGGTCGCGGAACAATTTCCGGAATCCTCCGAGTTTCATACCCTGCGTATCATGCCGCCGGCCGGCATGCATTATACGACAGACGTCCTGCGTAAGATGTGTGACGTCTGGGAAGAGTTTGGTTCCGGGTTGATCGCCCTGCACGGTCAGAGCGGCGACATCATGTTCCAGGGCTGTAGCACGAAGAATGTGCAGCCGGCATTCGACGCCTTCAACGACATGGGATTTGACATGGGTGGGGCGGGTCCGGCTTTGCGCACGTCGATGTCTTGTGTGGGGCATGCACGTTGCGAGCATTCGTGCTACGACGAGCCGCGCGCCCATCGCACCATCATCAACGAATTCTTAGACGAGATGCATCGCCCGGCGATGCCGTATAAGTTTAAGTTCAAGTTCTCGGGTTGCCCAAACGATTGCACCAATTCGATCCAACGATCGGATTTCGCGGTGATCGGCATGTGGCGCGATGCGATGAAGGTCGATCAGAAGGAAGTCCAGGCCTTTGTAGCCGAGAAGGGCAGATCCTACGTCATTGACAACATTATCACGCGTTGTCCCACACAGAGTCTGCGTTTGAGCGACGATGACACGCTTGAAGTCGATAATCGCAATTGCGTGCGCTGCATGCACTGTATCAACGTGATGACCAAGGCCTTGGCACCTGGCGATGATCGCGGTGTGTCGGTCCTGTTGGGTGGCAAAAGGACTTTAAAGGTGGGCGATTTGATGGGGACTGTGATCATTCCCTTCTTGCCGCTGAAGACCGATGAAGACTACGCGCACTTGGTGGATATTTCTCGTCGGACCATGGAATTCTTCATGGATAACGCCTTGGAGCACGAACGGACCGGGGAGATGATCGAACGTATTGGACTGGGGAACGTGATGGCCGGAATCGGCTTGCCACTGGACCCGAATATGGTCTCCCATCCCCGCACCAACCCTTACGTCCGCATGGATCAATGGGACGAGGCGGTGGCCGAGTACGAGGAGGGCCGCAAGTCAAACGCGAAGTCTAATGGCGATCAGGGGGCGAAATCATGAGTGCGCGTCGCGCTGTAGAGTCGGGGGTTCCAGAGCTTGAGCCCTATTTACACCCACTCTTAAAAAAGAACTATGGGTCTTGGAAGTGGCATGATCGCCCGCGTCCCGGTGTCTTGCATCATGTCGCCCACAGTGGCGACGAGGTGTGGACGGTGCGTGCGGGCACGCAGCGTCAGCTAGACGTCTATACCGTGCGCGCGCTTTGCGATATTGGCGACCGGTATGCCGATGGCTATATGCGTTTCACTGCACGTAGCAACGTCGAGTTCATGGTGGCAAACGAGGCGCAGGTGGCACCGCTTATCGAGGCCTTGGGGAAGGGCGGCTTTCCCGTAGGGGGAACCGGCAATTCGATCTCCATGATCTCCCATACCCAGGGTTGGCTCCATTGCGATATCCCAGCGACGGACGCCTCGGGTGTGGTGAAGGCGCTGATGGATGAACTCCATGAGGAGTTTATTCACGAGCGTATGCCAAACAAGCTGCGGATATCGACCTCCTGCTGCGAGATCAATTGCGGCGGACAGGCGGATATCGCGATCAATATTCAACACACGAAGCCTCCGCGCATCAATCACGATCTCGTGGGTAATGTCTGCGAGCGGCCTACCGTGGTCGCGCGTTGCCCGGTGGCGGCCATCCGCCCGGCACTGGTCAACGGGAAGCCGTCCTTGGAGATCGATGAGAGGAAGTGCATGTGCTGCGGGGCTTGTTACCCGCCGTGTCCGCCCATGATGATCAATGATCCAGAGAATTCCAGGATCGCCATTTGGGTCGGGGGCAAGCACTCCAACGCGCGCAGCAAGCCGAGTTTCCATAAGCTTGTGATGGCCAATCTTCCCAATAATCCACCCCGCTGGCCGGAAGTGGCCGCCGCCGTGAAAGGCATCATTCGGGCCTATCAAGGGGACGCGCACGATTGGGAGCGTATGGGTGAGTGGATCGAGCGCATAGGTTGGCCGCGATTCTTCACCTTGACGGGACTTCCGTTCACGAAGTTTCATGTCGACAACTGGCGGGGTTCGCGCGGTAGCTTGAACGCGTCCACGCACCTGCGCTTTTAGGATCGGGAGCCGCCATGAAAATTGGTATCTTGGTGAACGAAGGCCCTTATACGCATCAGGCGTCGGACAGTGGCTACCAGTTCGTGGTGGCAGCCCTTAAGGCCGGCCACTCCATACAACGCGTCTTCTTTTATCACGATGGCGTCTACAACGGCTCGTCGCTCACAGAGCCGCCGCGGGACGACCGCCTGATCGTCGATCGGTGGTCTAAGCTCGCTGCCGAACAGGGGGTGGATCTGGTCATCTGCGTGGCGGCCGCGTTGCGGCGCGGCATACGCGACCAGAACCTGGCCCCCGGATTTCGGATCTCGGGGCTAGGGCAGTTGGTGGAGTCGGGGATTCAAGCCGATCGACTCGTGGTGTTCGGGGACTAGGGGGGAGTGATGAGCGCAGCAGAAGAGGACGCATCGGGGGTCGTGAAGCGGTTCTTGTTTGTGAACCGCAAGGCGCCCTACGGCACGATATATGCGCTGGAGGCCTTAGAGGTAGTGCTGATTAGCGCCGCCTTCGATCAAGACGTGAGCTTGGCGTTTCTGGATGATGGCGTCTATCAAGTGCAGGCGGGGATTGATTCCGCCGGGATCGGGATGAAGAACTTTTCTCCGACCTACCGGGCACTCGACGACTACGACATCACCAAGCTCTATGTTGAACGCGAATCGCTCGTGGAGCGCGGTCTTTCTACGGAGTCCTTCGTGGTGCCCGTGACCGTCGTGGGGCGCGAGGAACTCGCCGCCATCATGGCAGCCCAAGACGTGATTCTCTCATTTTAAGGGGGCTTTATGCTGCATACCGTAAATAAGTCACCTTTTTCAAACCGTACCTTGTCGAACTGTTTGGCGCACTTGACCGATGGCGCGGCGGTTCTACTGATTGAGGACGGGGTGTGCGGCGCTGCGGCCGGTACCGCCGCCGCAGCGGAGATCGCGCGCTATATAGGGCGGTTTCCGGTGTACGTGTTAGGACCGGATTTAGAGGCGCGCGGCATCCGGGGAGCGGGACTCATGGCGGGGGTCAAGACGGTCGATTACGAGGGCTTTGTGCGGCTCGTGACCGAGCACGAGGTTGTGCAGTCGTGGCTTTAGACAATTAACGGGGCGAGGATGCAATCATGGACTATGTAGTAGACGGCAAGACGATCACGGCGGACGAAGAGGGTTATATCATCAATCTGGCGGAGTGGAGTGAGCCGTTGGCATCCATTATCGCGGAAAGCGAAAGCTTGAACTTGAGCGACAATCATTGGGAAGTGATCAACTTTCTGCGTGAGTATTATAACGAGTTCCAAATCGCTCCGGCGGTCCGGGTGTTGACCAAGGCGATTGGTAAGAAGCTCGGGGCGGATAAAGGCAACAATAAATATCTTTACGATCTTTTCCCTTACGGCCCGGCCAAGCAGGCCTGCAAAATCGCGGGCTTGCCCAAGCCTACGGGATGCATTTAGAGGCTTGAGAGGGCGCGCTCTTTCGGGGCGGGGTTGAGTTGGACGCGGGGGTGTAAGAGATGTCGACGTGGACCATCAGCTATGCGGTGCTCTTGTATGTGGCGTTTGTGGTCTTTGTGGGTGGTCTGATCTATCGGATCGCGCTCTATAGTCTCACGCCCGCCCCCCTGCGTATCCCCACTATGCCGGCACCACGGACTCGTTCGGGCGTCGTGTTGCGTATGGGGCGCGAGGTGGGATTGTTCTCCAGCCTGTTCCGCGGGGATAAATGGGCGTGGATCTGGAGTTACCTTTTCCATGTAAGCTTGCTACTCGTCCTCGTGCAACATTTGCGCTACGTCTTAAATCCCATTCCGCTCTGGGTGCGTTGGGAGTCGCCCTTTGGGAGTTATGCGGCGTTCGTTCTCTTGATTTCGCTTGCGGGCCTCCTTGGACGCAGGCTCTCCGTAGCGCGCGTGCGCTTCATATCCGCACCTTCCGATTACCTCATGCTGATCTTGTTGCTGGTCATCGCCGTGACCGGCGCGCTCATGCGGTTTTTGGATCGCGCCAATATCGTGGCCTTCAAGGCCTTCTTGTTCGGCGTGATGGCCGGTCATTGGCGGCCCTTACCGGTGGAGGGCTTGATATTGGTTCATGTGGCCTCGGTAGCGTTTCTTATGTTGATCTTCCCGTTTAGTAAGCTCTTGCATGCGCCTGGCGTGTTTTTTAGCCCGACGCGCAATCAGGTCGATAATAGTCGGATCGAGGGCGTAGGCGGAGATGCGGTCGATGGGGGCGAGCGGACGCCATGAGCGATATCACGGTTCCCGTATTAGGCGATTACGTCCCGACGCCCGCTCTCCAGCCGGGGGTGATGGCCGATCTCCATCCGTTTAAGGCGGCCCCTGAGCATCAAGCGGCGCTCGGGTTTCCAGGGGCGTTGGTCGATGATTGGCAGAAGGTGGCGATCACGCGATTGGGCGAACTGGTCGAGGGGTCGCGCGCCTTACGGGTGTACCTCGATTCCTGCGTCAAGTGCGGGGCGTGTACGGATAAGTGCCATTATTTCCTGGGCACGGCCGATCCGCGCAATATGCCGGTGGCGCGCCAGGATCTCTTGCGCAAGGTGTATCGGCGTTATTTCACCTGGGCGGGCCGTTGGTTTCCGTGGCTCGTCGGGGCATGTGACTTGACCCCCGCGGTCTTGGATTCCTGGTACGCCTATTACCACCAATGCTCGCAATGTCGACGGTGCTCGGTGTTCTGCCCGTTTGGCATCGACACCGCCGAGGTGTCCATGGCCGCGCGCGAGATCTTAGACAGTGTGGGAGTCGGCCAAAAGTATTGCAATGAGATCATCGGCAAAGTGCATAAGATCGGCAACAATCTGGGCCTGCCCGAGCCGGCGCTGCGCAATACCCTAGAGGGCCTTGAAGAGGACGTCAAAGACGCGACAGGGGTTGAGGTGCGCTTCCCAGTCGACGTGGTCGGTGCCGAGGTGCTGCTGATTACGCCTTCCGCCGATTTCTTCGCCGAACCGCACATCGATGGCCTCATCGGTTACGCCAAGGTGTTTCATCAGGCGGGCATTAGTTGGACCGTGAGTTCGCAGGCCTCTGAGGCCGCCAATTTCGCCATGTTTATCGGAAGTATGGCGCAGATGCGCAAGGTCGCGCTGCGTATCCGCGAGGCGGCGATTGCGTTGCGCGTCAAGCGCATCGTGATAGGCGAATGCGGCCATGCGTGGCGCGTGGCCTACTCATTTTGGAGCACGCTCATAGGGCCGCTCGATTTTCTCGATCCGCGCTATCCCGCGCCGCAGCATATTTGCGAGGTGACCGAAGGGCTCATTGCGCGCGGCGCCTTAAAGCTCGATCCGAGCGCCAACGACCACCGTGTCGTGACCTTTCATGATTCGTGCAATGTCGCGCGCGCGACGCGTATGGGCGACCGGCCGGGGGGACAGTTTACCGTTCCGCGATCGGTGATCCGTTCGGTGTGCGCGCATTTCGTCGATATGGATCCCAGTACGATCGGGGATCAGACCTTTTGTTGCGGCGGAGGCGGCGGCTTGCTTACAGACGATCTTTTGGATCTACGGGTAAAAGGGGCTTTGCCGCGCATACAGGCGCTCAACGCGGTCATTCAAGAACATAAGGTTACGCATATGGCTGCGATTTGCGCGATCTGTAAGTCGCAGTTTAGCAAGGTGTTGCCGTACTACGGGCTGGAACGTGAGATGGTGATCAGCGTCCATCAGCTCGTGGGCGACGCCATCGTTTTGGGTGCCAAAGATTAGCGGCCATATAAGGGGATGAGCATGACGAATAACAACGAGACCGCGGCCGCCGGCCGCACCTTTCGCCGATTTGAGGACGGGGATTTTGCGCCGTCGACCTGGCAAGAGGAGATATTTAAGGCGGGTTGGTCTTATAAGTGTCCCGTATATGTGCAACGTACCCCGCCGTGTCAGAACAGTTGTCCTGCGGGTGAGGATATTCGCGGCTGGCTCGACGTGGTCCGTGGGCTGGATAAGCCCGCTGCCGGGGTGACGTGGCAGGAGCACGCTTTTCGGCGCCTGACGCGCGCCAATCCATTCCCTGGGGTCATGGGTTATGTGTGCCCCGCACCGTGTGAGGACGGTTGTAATCGGCGTAGCGTAGATGAGCACGTGGGTATCAATGCGGTCGAACAGTTCGTGGGCGAGGCGGCCTTAAAGGCCGGGTACCAGTTTGCGAAACCCGTAAAAGAGAGTGGTAAGAAGGTCGCGATCGTAGGCGGCGGCCCAGGCGGGCTCGCGTGCGCTTATCAATTACGACTGCGCGGGCACGGCTGCACGATCTTTGAGTCGCGAGAGCAATTAGGCGGCATGCTCCGCTACGGGCTGCCCAATTACCGCACGCCCCCTGCCGTGGTGGACGGGGAAATTCAACGCATTTTGGATCTTGGGGTCGAGGTCCGCACGGGCGTACGCGTGGGACGCGATATTTCGTTCGAGGATTTGGATCGCGATTTCGATGCCGTGTTCTGGGCAATCGGCACGCAACGCGGGCGGATACCGGATGTACCGGGCGCGATTGCGCCCAACTGCATAGGCGGGATCGAATTTTTGCGGGAATTTAACGAGGGAAGACTTCCGACCGTACCCGGACGCATCGTCGTCATCGGCGGTGGGGACACCTCGATCGATGTGACGACGGTGGCGCGCAAGGTGGGCGGGTTTAGCGGAGTCAAGGCAGATGGGACGCCGCTTACCTATACCGCCGATATGGTGACGAAGACGGCGATCCACAGCGGCCAGAAGGTGACGCTCACCTCCGCCTTGGCGGTAGATAAGCTGAAGGCCTCCGAGCGCGAGGTGGCGGATGCCCGCTCGTTGGATGTCGAGATCATGGGCGAGATCATGCCGGTCGCCATTCTCTTGGATAAGACCGGGCGCGCGACCGGCGTGCGCTTTGCTCCCTGTACCCATACAAAAGACGGTAAGCGTGTGCGTAGGGACGGAGAGGAATTCGAGATGGAAGCCGATCTCGTGGTCTTCGCCATAGGGCAGGTCGCAGACATGGAGGGGCTCGAGGTCTTGGACAACGGGCGCCACGCGATCGCACCGGGACCTGGTCTGCAGATTTTAGGGCACCCGCGACACTTCGTGGGCGGGGATATTATCGTGCCCCATCTGTTGGCGACCGCGATAGGACATGCGGCGGTGGCGGCCGAGGGGATTGATGCGCTTTTGCGTAACGAACCCATAGCGCGGCGGCCCGTCCTCGATAAACGACACTTTGATATCCGTGAGGGACTTCCGAAGAACGCGAAACCGGTCGACGACATGATCACGTCTCCCGACGCTGTGCACAATTTCGAGAATCGTTCGCACCGCGAGCTTGTGAAGGCGGAAGACCTTTTCTTGGCCTATTTCCCGGAGGTTGCGCGTATCGCGCGCGATGAGCACAGGCTCGCTGATTTGTTCGTGCAAGGCGGTGAGCGGATTAAGGTGCTCCGCGAAGATCAGGCGATCGCGGAGGCCAAGCGTTGTATGAGTTGCGGTCTTTGTTTGGAGTGCGATAACTGCATGGTCTTCTGTCCGCAGGTGGCGGTCAAGAAAATTCCTCGCGATCAACATGCGCTCGGTTATTACGTCACCACCGACTATACGCGCTGTATAGGATGTCATATCTGCGCCGATGTCTGTCCGGCCGGTTACATTCAAATGGGGTTGGGTGAGTAATATGCGCGCTCGGGCGGGGATCATCGCTGCGCTGGTCGTGCTCCTTTCGGGGGTTGGCATTTGGCTCACGCATCGGGGGCCGGTTCCGCTCCCCGTCATTGCGCGCGCCTCTGGTCATTGTGTGATTCAGACCTCCGTCATGCGCCGGACCCATATGATGCTTTTGCGCGCGGTCCGCGAGGAGATCGTGCGTCATGATGCGAGCGATGCGCGCTTTCGGCTCACGCGGTGCGTGGCCTGTCATGCGCAACGCACGGCGGGCGGTCGCGCCATACCGGTGAATGCGCCGGGTCAATTTTGCGCAAGCTGCCATGCCTACGTGGGGGTCCATATCGATTGCTTTAGCTGTCATGCGGCGGTGCCCTCCGGATCCGCGGGTTTGCTGCGCGGACCGGACGGAGGCGCGGGGAACGTAAAGGGGAGGGCGGTTCGGGCGGCGTTTCGGATAGCCCGCGTCCTGCACGGACGATTTGCGGCGACACGCGTCGGGGATGTGCCATGAGCGACAAACAAAAGGGCGATACCAAAGACGAGGATCTGTGGGCCGACGGGGAATCGGGGCATGCACCGGACGCCATGCGTCGACGCATTCTCGCCATGGCCGGGAGCGCGATCGCGCTGACGCTCGTGCCGGGGGTGACGCTTTTTGCGCGCGACCTGCAAGGCAAGCGCACGACCAAGGGGGCGGACAAGGGACCTGTGCGTTATGGACTCTTGATCGACGCCCGTCATTGCCAAACGGACTGCGACGCGTGCGTGCATGCCTGTCAAACGTATAACGGGCTTTCGGGCAAGGACGGCCCGGATCATGCGCAATGGATACGCAAGGTCACGATTACCGATCCCAAGACGCGGTTTACGCGCAGTTTCCCGGTGATGTGCCAGCATTGCGCGGACGCCGCCTGCGTCGCGGTATGCCCCACGGGTGCCTCCTTTAAGCGCCCTGACGGCATTGTCTTGGTGGATAAGCATCGTTGTATTGGATGTCGCTATTGCCTGATGGCCTGTCCCTATAAGGCGCGCTCCTTCGTGGGGCACACGCTCACCGATCAAAAGCCCTGGGCGCCGCGCGGCAAGGGGACGGCGGAGGGGTGCACCATGTGCGTGGAGCGCGTCATGAAAGGCCGGGTGCCGGCCTGTGTGGAGGCCTGCCAGAAGACCGGCCACAAGGCCATGGTATTTGGCAACCTTCATGATCCAAAAAGCGCGATTGCCCAAAAACTGGCGGACGTGGCGACGACGACGATACGGGCAGACCTCGGTATGGGGCCTTCCGTGCATTACCGAGGGATATAGCGCCTTGGCAGATCCGTTGGGGAGATGCGTAGGTCGGATGGGATAGGCGGAGAGGAGGGGCTATGGCAACGCTTCAATATCGGGAGATGCGCGGCAACGATGTCGCTTATTGGGGGGCGGTGTTCGCCTGTGGCTTGGTCGCCTTGGCGGGTCTAGGTGTCGCTCTTTATATGCGCATGCATGGTCATCATGTGACGGGCATGAATAATCAGATCGTGTGGGGTATGCCGCACGTCTTTGCGGTCTTTTTGATTGTCGCGGCGTCCGGGGCCTTGAATGTTGCATCCATTGCCTCGGTCTTCGGAAAAGCCCCCTATAAGCCCCTAGCGCGCCTCTCCGGGCTTTTGGCGATCGCCCTTCTGATCGGCGGCTTGTGGGCGCTGGTGCTCGATCTGGGTCGTCCCGGACACCTTTTGGCGGCGGTCTTGTATCCCAACTTTCGATCGATATTTGCATGGAATATCTATTTGTACTCGGGTTTTCTGATGATCGTCGGTGTCTATTTGTGGGTGATGATGGAGCGGCGCTTGGCGCACCATGTGTCCACGGTGGGAACCGTGGCTTTTTTGTGGCGCTTGGCGCTCACTACCGGTACCGGATCGATTTTTGGTTTCCTGGCGGCGCGGAGCGCCTATGATTCGGCGGTTCTTGCGCCGCTCTTTATTCTGATGTCGTTTGCCTTTGGGCTCGCCATATTCATGCTGGTGCTCATGGCGGCGTTCGCAGTCGAGGGGCGGGTAATCGGTGCGCGCCTCATGGGGCGTTTGAGGGCGCTCTTGGCGGTCTTTGTCGCGGCGGTGCTGTATTTTGTCTTGGTCTATCACCTCACCAACCTGTACATCGTCGGTCGCCGTGGCATCGAGGCCTTCGTGCTCATGCACGGTGGGATTTATACGTGGCTCTTTTGGGGCGGACAGATCGGGATCGGCGGGGTATTGCCGCTGGTTCTGCTTTTGCGACGTGTGCCGGCGGAGCGCTATGCGCGCTCGCTTGCGCTCGCAAGTGGCGGCGTCGTCTTGGGAGGGTTCGCGCAGATCTATGTATTGATCGTGGGCGGTCAGAGCTATCCCTTACAGATGTTCCCGGGGATGATCGTGCGCAGCAGCTTCTTTGACGGCGTCGTGCACCCTTATGTTCCGCGCTGGCCTGAGACCGTGCTTGCGGTAAGCGCCCTTGCGGTAAGCGCCCTTATCGTCCTCCTGGCGGTGCGCCTATTACCATTTTTGCCAGAGACCTTAAAGGATGAAGCGATAACCCCCGCGGGAGAGGCGCATGAGGCACCCGCTTCGTTGGCGGTGCATCCATGACCGCGCGCGTGTATGTGTCGGCGACCCATAAGTCCTCTGGTAAAACCACGGTTTCCATAGGTCTATGCGCCGCGCTGTCTGCGCGTGGCATGGTCGTGCAACCGTACAAGAAGGGGCCTGATTATATCGACCCCCTTTGGCTCACGGCGGCTTGTCAACGGCCTTGTTATAATCTCGACTACCATACTATGACGCGCTCGGAAGTAGCGGACTGCTACGCGCGCGCCTCGGTGGGCGCTGACATCCTTCTCACCGAGGGGAATAAGGGGCTCTTTGACGGCGTGGCGCTTGACGGCAGCGATAGTAACGCTACGCTCGCGCGCGAGTTGCAATCGCCCGTAGTCCTCGTGATAGACGCGAAGGGCATAACGCGGGGGATCGCGCCGCTTGTCATGGGCTACCGGCATTTCGATCCCGATCTCGTGATCGGGGGCATTATTTTAAATCGCGTGGGCGGGGCGCGCCATGAGAGTAAGCTGCGCGCGGTTTTAGCGAACTATACGGATGTCCCGGTGGTCGGTGCGCTCTGGGAGTCGTCCGAGATTGCCATTACGGAACGTCATTTAGGGTTGGTTCCGCGCGGCGAATGGGAGGGGGGAGAAAGTCTGATCGCACATTTGGGAAAGGTCGTGGGTGATCATGTCGATGTCGCGGCGATTGCGAGTTGGGGCGAGCGCGGGCAGGTTCTCGCGCCGCGTCCTGCCAAACGCAGCCGATCTCCATCGGTGCGCATCGGTGTGGCGCTCGATCGGGCGTTTAGCTTCTATTACCCCGGCGATTTGTTGGCGCTGGAGGCGGGTGGGGCTGAGCTCGTGTTTTTTGATACGCTTCATGATGCCCAACTGCCACCGGTGGATGCGCTTTTTATCGGCGGTGGTTTTCCGGAGACTCAAGGCGAGGCGCTCGCGCGTAATGTCGAGATGCGCCACGCTTTGCGCGCGGCGATCGATGCGGGGATGCCGGCGTATGCGGAGTGCGGCGGACTTATGTACTTGACGCGCAGCCTCCACTGGCAAGGCCAGAACTTTCCGATGGTAGGCGCGATCGCGGCCGACACGGTGATGGACGCCAGACCCGCAGGTCATGGCTACGTCCGCATCCAACCGACCATCGCGCACCCTTGGGCGTGGAGCGGACGCGGGAGTGAGGCGGCGTTGCCGGCTCACGAGTTTCATTATTCCCGACTCGTCAATGTCGCGCGTGACACGGTTTATGCTTATGACGTGACGCGCGGTACGGGAATCAATGGGCACCATGACGGCATTGTCTATAAGAATCTTTTGGCCGGTTACGCGCATCTGCGCGAAGTCGAAGGGTGTGACTGGACGGGTCGATTCCTGGATTTTGTGCGGGCGTGTCGCGAGCGAGGTCACGCCACGAGGCGAGTCGCCCCGGTCGTGGGCGCGGAGAGCCGTCTTGCCGGATCATTATGACGTTGCGGTGATCGGATGCGGGGCCGGAGGCTATCAGGCCGCGATGACCGCGGCCCAGTGTGGTGCGCGTGTGGTCTTGATCGAGCGGGGACCATTGGGTGGCGGCTGTCTGAATCGGGCGTGTGTACCGAAGAAGGCCTTGACGCATATTGCGCGCGTCTGCGCCTTGGTCCAGGGTCTTTTGGGGCGGGGCTTGGCAGGTGAGATTGCGCCGCATGTCGGCTCGGCCATCGCGTGGAAGGACGCGCTCGTGGATGATCTACAAAACGGCCTCCCACGCCGTTTGCGGTCGCTTGGGATCGGCTTGCTTTTGGGCGAGGCCCGGCTTGTATCGGCGTCGCAAATACGGGTGTGGGGACCTCTCGGCGCGCAGGATATTGAGGCGCGCCGCATTATTCTTGCGACGGGCGCCGCGCCTAGAGCGCTTGCGGCGTGCCCCGTGGATTCGGAACGTATTGTCTACGTGGATCATTTGCTCGATCTTTTGGCGCGCGAACCACGTCGTGTGCTTTGTGTAGGGGGCGGACTGGCCGGGGTGGAGGCGGCTTTTTTGTTGCGTCAGTGGGGCTGCGAGGTCACGCTCGTGACACAAGACGCGCGGCTTATTGAGCGGCCTTCGATATCGCCCCGGGTGTCCCAGTTTCTTGCGCGTCGCTTGGAGGAGTCCGGGGTGCGTGTTCTAACCCATGAGGTGGTGGTGGGGACGACCGTCGATCAGGCGGGGGTTACCGCGATCTTTGGGGCCGGCGGGGAAGATCGGTTTGATGCCGTCTTAGTCGCAGTGGGACGTGTACCGGGCGCGGATCTCGTGGGTTGTAACGACGTGGGAATCGCGCGCGATGCTTTAGGTTTTGTGGCGACCCGGGCGACTTTGGAGACAAATGTGCCAGGGATCTATGCGATAGGCGACATGAAAGGCGGGCCCATGACCGCGGCGGCCGCGATGCACGATGGACGGATTGCTGCGGAAAACGCGGTATTGGATTGCGGCAGACGGCGGAATTATCACCAGGTCCCGCTTGTCGTGGATTCGATTTTGCCTGTGGCGGCGGTTGGGCTCTCCGAGGAATTGGCGGAGCAGGCCGGGTTTTCTCCCGAAGTTTTATATATTCCTTTAAGCCGTTCCGTCAAAGCGCGGGCTTTGGGCGACACGCAGGGCTTTATCGAGATCGTCCATGACGATGAGACAGGTCAGATGCTGGGCGGAGGCGTCGTCGGCGCGGGAGCCGACGAATTCATCCATTTTCTGCTTGCCGCATGTCGGTCACGTCGCGGCCTTTGGTCCTTTACCGACCTGGATTACGGGCATCCCTCGTGGAGCGAAGAGGTGGGTGCCGTTCTGACTCCTTATTTAGGGGAGTTGACGAGATCTTCTCAGACATTATTTCGGGCCGGGATCTACGCTACTGCGGATTAAATGATGTTGCATAGTGAGGCTCGGTCGAATGCGACCACAAGGAAGGGTATAGTGGGCGTGCGTATGTGACGCCGAATCTTCGGCACGAGGCCTGAATGGGAAAATCTCTTTTCCAGAGGATGGACGTTCGCAAAGGGATGGCGGAGGGTGTGGCGGCGGCTCCGGCACGCGGTTGGCAAAGAAAACATCACTTTTGGCAGATCGTGGCGCCCCCCGCCATACTGGGTCTGCTCCTTCTCACGGCACTGGCAGCCCTCATGGAAGACCGGAGCGGTCATTCGTACCTCGCGCGCGACGTGGCCATGGGGGCGCTCGCCGTCGCCTTGCTGTGGGCGGGTGCGCTGTGGGCGGCGACCATGCGGGTGCTGTGGATGCCGCTTTCTTATGTGCGGAATTGGGCCGCCCAAGTAAGGGGCGGGCAGCTTGCGGCCCGCATTCCCGGCGACCGTGCGGACGGTGAATTCGCGGTCCTTGTCGCAGATATCAACGGTCTTGGCGAACGCCTGCACCGACTTACCGAAGAACAAGCAAAGGCGGGGGCGTCCCCCGTGATGTCCCGGTGGCTTGGTATTCTGAATGCCATTACCGGTGGGATCGCGAGTTCCCAGGACATGAATGAGCTCCTGCCCCGTTTTTTGTTTACGTTACATAGTGCAGGGGAAGTACGCGCCGGGATCGTGCGGTTATTGACGAACGATGGACATTTGCAGCTGGTGGCCAGCATAGGATTGCCCGATACCATCGTTGAACGAGAGCGGCGCATAGCGCTTGATTGGTGCTTTTGCGGCCAGGCCGTGGGGCAGCGCACCGTGAGCATAGGGCCTAATCTCAAGGCCTGCTGCGCTTCCTGGGGATGTGATCCATTTCCGGGAGAGAGCCTCGTATTGCTTGCGATTCCTTTACGTTACGATGGGCGTGTCGTGGGGCTTTATAACCTCTTCATGGAGCGCGAGCGCGTCATCGGCCAACAGGACGTGGAAGACCTCCTTCTGGGTTTCGGGCAACACCTAGGGGCGGCGATCGAAAAGATGCGCCTTCAAGACGAGCATCGGCAATTAGCGCTTTTACAAGAGCGCATGGCCATTGCGCATGAGTTGCATGATTCACTCGCGCAGACCTTGGCGAGCTTGCGTATCCAGGTTCAAGTATTGGGTGAGACTTTGGGGTCAGACCCCGATTTTGGGATCCACACGGAGTTTAAGCGGCTTACGGCGGGGCTTGAGGTGGCGCATAGGGAAGTGCGAGGACTTATTCGGAACTTTCGTGCCGCTGGCGCCGAGCGCGGACTGATGCGGGCGCTGGATGCGACCATTCGGCACTTTCGAGCCGAGACCGGCATTACGGTGTACGTGCAAAAGGATTGGCATGGCGAATTGCCCTTGCCTTATGAAACGCACGTCTTGCGGGTTATTCAGGAAGCCTTGTCGAACGTGCGTAAACATGCTCATGCCGAGACTGTGCGGGTGTTCCTCCAGTCGGAGCCCGGTCGGGAGTATCGAGTCTTGATCGAAGACGATGGCGAGGGTCCGGGATCGGCCGAGGAACGCGCGGATCGCGATGAGGGACATTTTGGGCAGGCGATTATGCGCGAGCGCGCGCACGCGATCGGGGGTGAATTGCGCGTAGAGTACGAGGCCGGGGAGGGAACCCGGGTATGGCTCACGTTCCCGGAACCAGGATTGATCAGCAAGGAGATCGGGGTGGCGCAATGAAGGTATTTTTGATCGACGACCACGCGTTGTTTCGTGGGGGGTTAGAACATCTTCTTGTGCGCCGCGGTATTGCGGTGGTCGGGACTGCGAGCGATGGCGAAGGCGCGTTACAGCGGATTCAGGAGGTCTTACCCGAGATCATCCTTCTTGATATACGTATGCCTACGGTCGGGGGCATCAAGACCTTGAAGAACCTTCGCGCGGAGGGCGTAACAGTCCCTATCGTGATGTTGACGACAAGCAGCGAGGAGGAGGACTTGGTTGCGTCTTTGCGTTTCGGGGCTCAGGGCTATCTGCTTAAGGATATGGAGCCCGACGGCTTGGTCGATGCGCTCGCGCGCATCGAGGCCGGTCAAATGGTGGTCGCACCGGAGTTCGCCCCGGTGCTTGCGCGCTTTATTCAAAGTGGCCCGCAAGCGCTGCCGACGTCGCACGCCTTCAGTGAATTGACCCCGCGGGAGCTCGAGATACTAGGCCATTTGGGCGATGGGCAGAGCAACAAAGTCATTGCGCGCGATCTGGGGATATCGGAAGGGACCGTCAAGCTCCATGTAAAGGCGATCTTGCGTAAGCTCAAGTTAGGTTCACGCGTTCAGGCGGCCATTCGTTCCGTGGAAGAAGGCTTAGGTCGCAAGGAGTAGGGGTCTTCGTATCAGGCCCTATGGAGGCGACCTTATCCGGCCGCGCGCAGGCCCGTGACATGGGCCTGCTGTGCATGCCTTACCCACCGCTCGTGGAGGCGCACGACATCCCCGATCACAATGAGGGTCGGGGGACAAACCTGTTCGCGGGCCACGATGGCCGGGAGTTCGGCTAAGGTTCCTGTGAGCACGCGTTGATCGGGCGTTGTTCCGCGTTCGATCAGCGCCGCCGGCGTAGTCGAAGGAAGGCCGTGCGCTATGAGTTCGCGGCTGATGGTAGGGAGCGCCGCGACACCCATGTAGAACACGACGGTTTGATGGGGCTGGGCAAGCGCCAGCCAATTGAGGCCGGAGCCCTCTTTTTGGCAGTGGCCCGTTACAAAGAGACAGGATTGGGCATAGTCGCGATGGGTGAGCGGCAGATGTCCGTAAGCGGAACAGCCCAGCGCTGCGGTAATCCCCGGTACCACCTGGAAGGGGATGTCGGCCTCTACGAGGGCGTCGATCTCCTCGCCCCCGCGTCCAAAAATAAAGGGATCTCCGCCCTTTAAGCGGACGACCCGTTGACCTGTAGAAGCGAGATCGACGAGGAGTCGATTGATCTCCGTTTGTGGCACCGCATGATGACCTGCGCGTTTACCAACGTCTATGCGACGGGCATCACGGCGGCAGAGGGCGAGTATGGGTTCTGCGACGAGCCGATCATACACGATGACGTCGGCTTCTTGCATGAGTCGTAAGGCACGAAGGGTCAGGAGGTCAGGGTCGCCAGGTCCTGCGCCCACGAGGGACACGAGTCCCGCGCCTGGATCTTCTGGGTGGGCGAGCTTCTCTTCAAAAAGTGCGCTGGCCGCTTGGGTCTTGCCCCCGAGTAATAACTCGGCGACCGGCCCTTGTAGGATGCGTTCCCAGAAACGGCGTCGGGCCGTGGCGGGTAGGCGTAGCCGCACCTCTGAACGCCGCTCCGCCATGAAATTTGCGAGGGATCCATAGGCCGATGCAATGACGGTCTCCAGACGAGCCCGTAGCAGGCGCGCGAGCACCGGCGATGCGCCTCCGCTCGAGACGGCCACCAACACGGGATGGCGATCGATGACAGACGGCATGATGAAGGTGCATAACGCGGGATGATCGACGACATTGACCGGGACGTGCGCGGCGGACGCGGCTTGGGAGACGAGCTTATTGGTGGCCTTGTGATTGGTGGCCGCGATGACTACGCGCGCACCCGCAACGTCTGCAACCGTAAAAGGTCGCTCAATATGGTTTATCTCGCCTGCGGCCTTGAGGTCTGCCAGTGCGGGACAGATGGCGGGTGCTACGACGACAACATGGGCGCCAGCCGCTCTGAGGAGGCCTACTTTGCGAGCCGCGACCTCCCCGCCTCCTACAACCAATACCCGTGCCGCACGGATGTCCAGAAAGATGGGTAAGTAGTCCATAAGCGCCCCGGAGAAAGGTGAATTTGATACTGCCACCCGCCCGATATTCGACACCATATCCCAGTAGGGGTAGAAGGTTCGGTAAGATGGCGGGATGTGCGCTCGTGGTATTCCCTATAGGAATCTTGATCTTACGGGCCGGGCACGATGTTGTTGTGGGGATCTTGATGGCAAGACAGTATGGAGCGATGCCTCATTCTTGCGCTTAGGCTGAATAGATGGACACCTCCTCCTACGTTGCAAGCACGCATTCGCTTTGGCAATCAGGATCGGACCGCATCACGCTATCCGGCCTCCGATACGCCGGTCGACACAAGCCCTGATAACAGGATTTTGTATCCTCCCTGGCGTAGGGGAATCCAGCCGTATCAGGATGCGGGTCGTTTAAGTGGTCGCAGAAGGCGTAACCGTAGTTCGGTAAACGATATTTTATCGCGGGCATCGCATTTTTATATTAAGCACATTAGACTTCATGCGTCGTCGCCAACATTTAATCGGTTCGCAGCACCTTGCAGGTCAGTGCGGCGGGTGCCGAGAAACCAGCATTCCTGATGCGGTCGCTATATGTTTGTATGCTTACATACTGTAGACAGATCGCGTACTGCCGTAAGGGATCGACTACGAGCAACGACTAATAAAATTAAGTGACAGAAGGTCTCGTCACGCAAAAACCGGGGGCAGAATAGGATTGTTCGAGAGACCCGGAGGTCATTTCCCACCACAAAGAAGAAGGGGATTTATGAGAATAGTACGCGTATTGATAATGGCTGCACTTTTTTCTAGCGTGATGAGCGTCGCGGCTATGGCCGAAAACTGGTCGCTCTATAACCATTACAACTTTAACCAGCC
>Ga0307375_10000623_pt1 | contig 42959 bp, 28 predicted proteins | sample TR1MG_FD_202531 | JGI IMG/M metagenome (GOLD analysis project Ga0307375, IMG submission 202531) | Soil microbial communities from Risofladan, Vaasa, Finland - TR-1 | ecosystem: Environmental > Terrestrial > Soil > Coastal area > Acid sulfate soil | place: Finland: Risofladan, Vaasa | collected...
AAAAGGAGAACTTCAAGAACCAGCTATTTGGTACACTTATCCACAGCTGTTGGATCAAAATACAGCGACAGGCCCTGGGTCAATATTCAATCGGCACGGTGGGTCAATATTCAGTCGGCGCGAACACACTCGTCTGAAATTTCGCGATTTGCAGGTGCATCAGTAAATCGCGCTTGTTCGTCGATAGGGGTGTGGTTTAATGGATCGTGGTTGAGCTTAAGGGTGGCTAGGGTATCCTCCCGTGTCGAAAATTAGTGAGTCCCTCTATGAGGCTAAAATTTTTTCAACACGATCTAAAAAAGAGTTTTTCAACACAATAGACACCTTTGCAGCCCTTCGTTTTTTCCAAGCAGCCAACAAGAAAACCTACTTAACTTCCGGACCAATCTGAATCCAAGAGCCTCTTTGTCTACTGATTGACCGCTTGAGAATAACTGACTCAAGTTCGCCCGTACCTTTTGAAGGCACTTCCGAAATGTCGGGCGATGATTCCCATTCATTTACTTGTTTAACTATTTTCTTATGACTTGCTTCGCTCATGGCGTCTAAATCGATTGTTGATCGAGGTCCGAGTAGCCTTGGTGTATGCCTTTCAAAAAGGGCACGAATTAATCCATGCGACTCATCCGGAAGTCTGCTCGCAAATCTGTAAATGCCTTGAGACCTGACCTCTAAAGGAAGGGATGCGAAATATCTATTAAGCGATACCAGATCGTCCTTCAAGTCTTGTCCCCATACAAACTCTTGGTCGGGGCGCATGAAAAGAGGTGCACAGTCCCGATGCAAACGATCTGTTGATACAAACAACGTGCAAAACGGAAGGTAAAAAAGATAAGCCATATCGACTCGATGGCTTGGCCTCGTGCTGGCAATCAGATTCGCTCCGAGAGCTGCTCTAAAAAAAATCTCGACTCGAAGTACATGAGCCGCATAGGGTGCAAAGCTTATTAGCCCAGGGCGCTTTAGAAATTTCCATCGTGATTTTATTTCGCGTCGCAGTTCTGTTGGAATTTCCAATACTTCAAGCATCGAATCAAAGCGCCCCGGGCTCTTGCTCAGACCAATGATTGTGTCATCGGCCACTTTAAGAGCAGCCTCTAATGACTTACAAGTCTTTGAGTTAATACCAGCATGTTTCATAGCATGCTCGATAGCTGATAAGTCAATGCGAGCTAGATGTGCCCGCCAGACCCGAGCGTGATTGCGTTCAACGTCAAGGAAGTCTCCATGCTGCCATCTTGCAAATGCCTTGGCCTCAGGTGTAATTTCGACCACGGCACCCTCTTTCCCTTCGCGAACTACCCTGCGCATTCCGGCCATAGGTATCCTGCCTGTCAACGGAGTATGGTTTCCAAGTAGATCTTGAATACAAATCTCGTGATGGAAATAACATGGTGCGCCGGACATTTGAGGAGTTTTGGCGGCAATGATACCGACTTCCTCTTCAGCAGTTTTTCCTTCCCTTGGTGGCTTTTCGAGGTCCGCCAAGGTTTCAATGTAGAACAACGGTGCAATAACCGTATAAAAGAAATTATCAAACCATACTGACTCGTCAGTACTGAGTGTCTGCAGAAACGACTTATCGAATAGCGTAATAGGACCCATATAAATCAGTCATCCTTTGATATTACTGGCATCTTACTCGTTAGACGGTTGCTCAAACCGAGCGCTAAAAAGGAAGTTCGCTATCTTGTGCATTTGAGACATCAACTAGGTAAATGATCTGGGAGGCACAGACGGCAAGTACATATTCTGCTACTTCAGCGGTTGCAGCACCGCCCGCTGAACCGCCATGGCCAACTCCATCCCCACCGCTCCGGTACGCATAAATACCTGTGATGGTTTGCGTTAACGATTTCGGCACAGATACGTCTTTTGTCGAGGCTAACCATTTTGCCAAATCACCTAACGTGGCGGCTTTTGCGACAGGGAATAGGCTTTTGCCTGCAGCTTCAACAGCACAAACCGCCTCCTTTACAGCATTCTCGTAGTCAGGCTTCGAGGGATTGCGAAAAAATTGTAGTGCCTTGTCATAGTGCTTTCTTGCGCCAGCCAAACGAGGATCGCCGAGAACAACTTGTGCTCTAGTAGTTACATCTACGGTGTGCTTTCTTCCCCGCCGACGCACGAGGCCGTCAGTGAACTCGAAAGCAAGTCCCTCTTCTTCGAAGAGTCGCTGTATTTCTTCGGCGATAAATGCCTGAACTTCAACCTTTGGCGTTGTTTCTTGAAATTCGTCATTCCATGTATATCCAACATTACATGCGATGTGATTGTGCAATCGCTCGCAGAAGTCATAAGCTTTGTCCCAGCTCAATTCAGTGAGTACGGCCTCAGCATCTGCCTTGGCCTGAGTAATGCTCATTACTTTCGAATTGTTGTATTCAATTGGCGATAGGCGGGCAATGCGCTGTAGCTCCCTAGCCACGGCACTCCAATTTGCGACGTAGTGTTTCTCGACCAGGTCCAATAGAAGGTGCAAAAGACCATTGCGTGCAGTGGAGGGGAAAGCGTTATCGATCTGACGATGTGCGCCGCGATTACGAGCCGAGAAGGGAGGGTCAGCCATGTTGATTTGATCGCCGTCTAACGAGGCTGTATAAAAACCCAATTTTCGCCGGCCACTAGCGCAGCGCGAAAGGATTTTTGATCAAGCCGAGATTTTTGAATCATCATGCATATCAATGTGTTCATTGCTCGATATGGATTCTTGAAAGGCAACATCGAAGTAACTGTCATAGCGACGACGAATCAACCCTGATCTGCATTATTATTCGAGAAGAAGCGGATAAGATGATCCTTTAACCAGTTGGCACTCCTCATTTCAATTTTCCGTCCTATTTCCCGAACTGAGCCGCCAGTAAACTGACTCCACAGCGCGAAACCAAGTGCGATAACCAGAGTCGTTTGTAGAAAAAGTGGGAAGCTTATTTTTAGTGAATCGTTCACAGGTAGCGAGTGTGCTTGGTACATTCCTATTGGAATTAAGCTGAAACCAAATATATATGTAGTGACTTTTACACCCTTGCCAAAAACGAAACTAACATTTTCCAGGCGTTGTTCTATATTCTGATTTGTTCGTAGTAATCTTTGGTGGGTCGACAGTACTTCATGCTCAGCATTTTCTCTTTTACCTATCTCTTCATGAAGTCTTATCTCTGTTTCTCTACGTGCGTCTGCGCGAGCCAGTTCGATAATTTCCGGAATTGTCCCCTCAGTGAAAACTCCAACTTCTCCTCTGGTTGTTTCAACCAGTGCGGTTTTTGCAACTGTAGAAAAACGTAGCAAATGATAGTCATTATCACTCAGATTTCCAGCAGCTTTTAGACGCTCGATCTCTTTCAAATATTGCTTCCATAGCTGCGGGGATGGTTGAATTGCCGCATACGCTGTTGAGATCAGGCGAGTTCTTTGTAGCCCATTATCAAGTTCAGGGTGCTTTACCCATGCAAGCGTTGCAAGTGTATGATCATTAATGCACAGAGGAATGTTTGATTGTCCATAGTGTTCGTTGAAGAATATGGAACTTGCTTTGGCCAGTTTGTTATTTGGGGTGATGAACAAGTATTTGCATGTCTCAATGTTTGTCGATACTCGTCCGTTTCTAAGGCGATGTATTGCAGTTAGACAGCTCATATCATGCCTTTGTGCTTCATTATGTTGATCAGGCATTTCGACTTGTAGTAATTGTTGCAACCGTCTTTCGTCAAGACCAAGATGAGCGGAATATGCTGGACGTTCTTTTGTGAAGATTCTGAGTCGTTTCAGAGTTAGTTCAAGATTAACAATAATAAGATCGACATCGCTTGGTGTAAATCCACTCTCAAGAAAGTTTTCGTAAACTAAAAATGGCCTGCTCACCTCTCGAGGGTTCCTCAAAAAATGCTGAGCTGCAGTCAGAATTCCTTTGACTTCGTCTAGTGTGATATCGAAACAGGATAGAGTAATATTGGATTCATAGAGCAAATTCAGAAGTTCTGTGCTGTACTCTTTTGCTCCTTTCCCTTCGAACCCAAGTGCAGTCAAGAGAATTTTAGTATCTAGAAAAACCGTTAGGTCATGAAATTTCTGTGACGTCTTAGATATATCTGGCAGGAAAAGAGCCGTCGCAATCATGTGCCCTTTAGTAACAGTTTCCAGAAAAGAAAACATCTCTGGATCTTTTTCGTTAATTTCCACGACGAACTCGTTGACAGTCAACTGAGAGTTTGTTGGGTTAGTCGTTGGCGTAGTTATAAGTTGACCATTGAGATGAGCAGCCAAGATTGGGATAAATTCGGTTTCAAGATAGGCCAATAAAGCGTTACCAGCGTCATCAACAGACCAACTTTGCCTGCCTTCCTTGTTTGCAAATGTCGCAAGCTTAGCAAATAGGGCACGTTGCTGGCGCATGGCCTCTGCTTTAGCAGTTGAAATATCTGTCTCAATCTCCTTTTTTGTACGGACGTAAACGCCTGTTTGCTTTTGTAAATATCCCTGACCAGCAATACGTCTCAGAATAGTATTTAAGGCACCCTGCGGAATTCGCAGTCCAAAATTGTCTTTTATGTATGTTTGAACGGCGGATACAGAAATTACTGATAAATCGGATTTACTGATTGCTTCGAGAGCAAATGGAACAAAGTTATCTACGTAGTCGTGACCTTTATCCCAGTTGACCTTCAATACTGCGAGACTAGCAATACTTGTATTTATCATTAAATTGGCACCCGGGAAATAATTTTTATTGAGTTGGCGTAGTCGTTCGCTTGCTCAGCTGCATCCCTAGGATTGACTGAAAACCGTTTCGCGTCTACCACCGGCGGTAATCGACACGTCTTTCTCACAGACAAGTTGGCTGATGGCATGGGTCATGGGTCATGGATCATGGATCATGGATCATGAAGGTAACACAGTAAAGCACAAGATTGAATATGCCAAATGGCTTATATCTTCGCATATATTTATACTGGATTAGGCTTTCTTCTGAACAGAATTCCCGCCTAATCCTACAATTGAGAGGGGTGACAAATGCGGCGCCCCTTTAATTTGTCGTTGAAATTTAGCTTTGGAGCTAATTGAATGTTAGCAACGTGTCGTTAACTAAACAAGCAGACTGTAGCAGGCAGCTTGCCTAATACCTGTAATACCATACAATCTCGCTTCATCCTGTTGCCGGTTAAAGAAAAGAACAATAACCATGGCTAAAGCCGCAAAAGAAACCAAAGACGAACCACTGGAAAAGCAACTGTGGAAAGCCGCTGACAAGTTGCGCAAAAACATCGATGCTGCGGAATACAAGCATGTGGTGATGGGGCTGATCTTCCTGAAATACATTTCAGATTCCTTCGAAGAGATGTTTGCCAGACTGCAAGCAGGCGAAGGCGAGTATGCCGGTGCCGACCCCGAGGACAAGGACGAATACAAGGCGGAGAATGTTTTCTTTGTGCCGGCAGAAGCGCGCTGGTCGTTCCTTGTCGCCAAAGCCAAACTGCCCACCATCGGCACTGTTGTCGATGAGGCGATGGACGCCATCGAAAAAGAAAATCCCTCGCTCAAGGGCGTGTTGCCCAAAGTGTTCGCGCGGCAAAATCTTGACCCCGCCAGCCTCGGCGGGCTGATTGATCTAGTAGGCAACATCGCGCTGGGCGATGCCAAGTCGCGCAGCGCCGATGTGCTGGGGCATGTGTTCGAATATTTTCTCGGCGAATTCGCGCTGGCCGAAGGCAAGCAGGGCGGGCAGTTCTACACGCCGCGCAGCATTGTGGAGCTGCTGGTGTCTATGCTGGAGCCATACAAAGGCCGGGTGTTCGATCCATGCTGCGGCTCGGGCGGTATGTTCGTGCAGTCGGAAAAATTCGTCGCAGAGCATCAAGGTCGCGTCAACGATATTTCCATCTACGGGCAGGAGAGCAACCAGACCACTTGGCGGCTGGCCAAGATGAATCTTGCGATACGCGGCATCGACAGCTCGCAGGTGAAATGGAACAACGAAGGCTCCTTCCTCAACGATGCTCACAAAGACCTGAAAGCCGACTTTATTATCGCCAATCCGCCGTTCAACGTCAGCGACTGGAGCGGCGAGCTGCTGCGCGGCGATGGGCGCTGGCAATATGGCGCACCGCCGGTAGGCAATGCCAACTTCGCCTGGTTGCAGCACTTCGCCTATCACCTCAACCCGCAGGGCAAAGCGGGCGTGGTGCTGGCTAAAGGCGCGCTCACCAGTAAAACCAGCGGCGAAGGCGACATCCGCAAAGCACTCATCTCCGATGGCAACCTGATCGACTGCATCGTCAATTTGCCCGCTAAGCTGTTCTTGAATACCCAGATACCGGCGGCGCTGTGGTTCATGAACCGCGCCAGAAATAACGGCCATCCTCGCAAGAACGAAATCCTGTTTATCGATGCACGCAATCTGGGCCACCTGATCAACCGCCGCACCAAGGAACTCGCGCACGACGACATCCAGAAAATCGTCGACACCTACCACGCCTGGCGTACAGGCGAAGCAGCATATGAAGATGTGAAAGGCTATTGCGCTTCCGTGTCGCTGGCGCGGGTACAAGAACTGGACTATGTGCTTACGCCGGGGCGCTATGTCGGACTGCCGGATGAAGAGGACGACTTCAACTTTGCCGAACGCTTCACCGCGCTGAAAGCCGAGTTCGAGGCGCAGTTGCTGGAAGAGACGGAATTGAATAAGGCCATTGCCGAGAATCTGACGAGAATTGAAGTATGAACAACCAAATCGACTTCCGTCCTTTTGGGAGCCTGCTCAAGAAGATCATAGACAACCGGGGCAGGTCATGCCCCGTAGTTGAAAGCGGCCTTCCTCTAATTGCCACCAATTGCATAGTCAATTCCCATCTGCATCCGCAGCATGAGAAGGTCCGATACGTAAGCGAAGAAACATATAACAATTGGTTTCGTGGCCATCCGGAACCTGGGGACATGATTTTTGTTTTGAAGGGAACACCTGGTCGTGTCGCTTGGGTGCCTGACCCTGTTGGCTTTTGTATTGCTCAAGATATGGTTGCTATCAGGGCTGATGAAAAGAAAATTTTTCCGAAATATTTGTTTGCCGTTTTGCGGTCAAGCGTCATGCAGCAGGAAATCGAAGGGCTGCATGTTGGCTCACTGATCCCTCATTTCAAGAAAGGGGATTTCGATGACCTACAAATCCCTTGCGTAGAACCCGGACTGCAAATCTATATCGGCGACCAGTATTTTGACCTTTCAAGAAAAATCGACCTGCTGCACCGCCAGAACCAAACCCTCGAAGCCATGGCCGCAACCCTGTTCCGCCAGTGGTTCGTGGAAGAGGCGCAGGAGGATTGGGAAGAAGTTCCTCTTGAGGATGTCACCAGCAGAATTACCGATGGTGCACATGCAAGTCCGCCTACTGTGGAGGTCGGGCTGCCCATGGCTTCTGTTAAGGATATGTACCAATGGGGAATAAATACGGCAAGCTGCCGCCAGATTTCTCAAGATGATTTTGATGAATTGGTAAGGACGGATTGCCGCCCATTGAAAAATGATATTCTGATTGCCAAGGACGGCAGCTACTTAAAGCACGTCTTTGTGGCTGAGGACGACATGGATGTTGTTATCTTGTCATCAATCGCTATCTTGAGGCCGAATGGTAAATATCATCCCCTGTTGTTGGCGACCTTCCTAAAGTTGGAATCAACCATCGAAGGTTTGGCGAACATTGTCACAGGGGCGGTTATACCACGCATTGTCCTGAAAGATTTTCGAAAATATAAATTACTGCTTCCGCCCAAAAAGCTTCAGGACAAAGCGCTGGCTTCCATTCAACCGATCTATGAGAAATGCTGGGAGAATGACAGGCAAATCCGCACACTCGAAAAACTACGCGACACCCTGTTGCCCAAGCTAATGAGCGGGGAAGTTCGCGTTGAATTCGTTTCCGCCAAATAATGGAGGCTGTATGAGCAAACTTAATACGCTTTCAATAGAATACATTAAGGGCATTAGTAGCAAGACATTTCAGCTCGATTTGTTTCCCAATAAACCAAGCGTATTTGTTGCCCCAAACGGTTTTGGCAAGAGTTCTATTGCCTGTGGCTTCAAGTCACTAAACAATTCCAGAATCAATCTTGATGAACGAAATCACCACAATGGGAATTTGGCTAACCTGCCGACAATTAAGATTACTTTTGATGGTGCTGAGTACACTGCGACAAATTCGTCAAATAGCATCTCAAGTCTATTCGACAACTACGTGATCAATAACTCTGTCATACCGAAAGCAGTTAGCCGCAACATGGGCAAATTTTCTGTTGCTACGGCGTCATTAGAGATTTCTTCGGTAACACTTATTGATACGATCCCGGAAAAGTGTGACTTCGAATATTCAACATCAAGCGCGAAGACCGAATTCGGGGTGAACGGGAAAATATTGCCCAATGCCACATCGCTATTAACTGATCTGGAGTACCTCTATCTCTTCGAAAAGGAAATTGCCCCTTCTGCTTTTACCAAGGTACGAAGCTATAAAGAGCCAATCAATGCAGTTATTCAAGAGGCCAATCAACAGGCAGGGACAGCTGCGCAAATAAAGCAATGGATTGGCACTAACCTTATGTCTAAGCTTGCCGGAATTACTGATTTGGAAAAGCTGGCCAAATTGATCCAAAGAACTCATGAAAATGATCCAGTGGATTCATACCTATTGGCGATCCAGTTTGCCGAACTAACACAAACAAGCACTTTCAAGGGTGCGCTAAGTTACAAGCTTTATTTGCGGGACAAAGCTTTCTTTGATCAGATGCTTACTTCATTTAATACATCTAGGCATTTGATCAAAACGAAAGAGTCAGGCAAGCCTTCAAAGAAAAGTTTAGTTGTGGACTTCCCCAAAGCCGACGAAGTATCAAATGGCCAGAGGGATATACTTACTTTCATTGCTCATATCCAAAGAGCGAGAAGAAAATTCAAAAAGGCGAACTGCATTTTGATAGTCGATGAAATATTTGACTATCTTGACGATGCGAATCTTGTTGCGTTTCAGTACTACATCACTCAGATAATCGAAGAATTCAAAGCTCAGGATCGAAACATATATCCGATTCTGCTTACGCACCTGGATCCGGGATATTTCCGGCATTTCTGTTTTAGTAAACATAGGCTGCAAATACGTTATTTGGACAGGAATCCAACGATTGGCACTTCGCCAGCCCTCAACCTTGTTAAACAGCGTGAAAATCCGGCAATAGCGGCTGTCGTGAGTAAACATCACTTTCATTACCACCCTCAAGAAGCAAATGTGGAGAGTGAGTTTCTTGGTCTTGGTCTCAGGAAGGCATGGGGCAGTTCCCACAAATTTTATGAATATCTCCATGAGGAAATAGCCAAATATTTTCGCGACGAAACTCATGACTCAATTGCGGTTTTGCTTGCTATAAGAACCAGAATCGAAAAGCTTGCATTTGAAAAACTAACCAGTGCGCAACAGCATAATGATTTTCATAACGTGCATGGGACAGGAAATAAATTGGACTATTGTGCTACTCAAGGAATAGACATTCCGGAGACGCACTATTTGCTGGGTATTATCTACAACGATGATTTGCATCACAAAGGGGAAAGAGATATTGAGACGCCTCTGAGGTCAAAGCTTAGAAATGTCACTATCAAAAAAATAATCTCCGAATTATTCACATGACTAAGCTCACCGAATCCGCCATTGAAAATTTTGCCATCAAGCTGTTCGAGCGTTTAGGTTACAGCTACGTTTACGCGCCGGACATCGCGCCCGATGGCGAGTATCCAGAGCGCGGGCATTACGGTGAGGTATTGCTGGCCGGGCGGTTGGAGCAGGCGCTTAAGCGTATCAATCCCAAGTTGTCGCCTGCGATGTTGCAAGACGCACTCAAGGAGGTGCAGCGCATCAGCTCACCCGACTTGTTGGCGAATAACGAATCCTTCCACCGTCTGCTCACCGAAGGCGTGAAAGTGAGCCGCCAGCAAGATGGGAATCAGCGCGGCGATCTGGCATGGCTGATCGACTTTGCCAAGCCGGAGAACAACGAGTTCGTTGTGGCCAACCAGTTCACTGTCATTGAAAATCATCAGAACAAACGGCCCGATCTGGTGCTGTTCGTGAATGGCATTCCGCTGGTGGTGATCGAACTGAAGAACGCCATCGATGAAAACGCCACGATCAAGGCTGCATACCAGCAGTTTGAAACTTACAAGCAGACTATCCCCAGCCTGTTTACCCCCAATGCAATTTTGGTGATCTCAGATGGACTTGAGGCCAAGGCCGGTTCTTTGTCAGCGGGGTCGTCGCGGTTCATGTCTTGGAAAAGCGCCGACGGCAAGGCGGAAGCCTCGCATCTGGTCAGCCAGTTGGAGACGCTGATTCTCGGGATGTTGAACAAGACCACGCTGCTGGATTTGCTGCGCCACTTCATCGTTTTTGAAAAGAGCAAGAAAGAAGACCCACAAACCGGCGTCATCAGCATCAGCACGGTGAAGAAGCTGGCGGCTTATCACCAGTATTACGCGGTGAATGCGGCGGTGGCTTCCACGCTGCGCGCGGCCCATGTGGACGCAACAAGTTTGAGCAATCCATTGCGTGTAGAGCAAAGCCCGGCCAGCTATGGCCTGACCGGCGTGACCCAGCAGCCCAAGGGCGACAAGAAAGCAGGTGTAGTGTGGCATACGCAGGGTTCGGGCAAGTCGCTTTCCATGGTGTTTTACACTGGCAAGATTGTTTTGGCTTTGGATAACCCAACCGTGCTGGTGATTACTGATCGCAATGATCTGGACGATCAGTTGTTTGATACCTTCGCTGCCTCCAAGCAACTGTTGCGACAGGAGCCGGTGCAGGCGGCGGATCGTGGGCAGTTGAAGGAGTTGCTGAAGGTGGCCTCGGGTGGCGTGATCTTTTCCACGATACAGAAATTTCAGCCCGATGAGGGCAATATTTACGAGCAGTTATCCGACCGGCGCAATATCGTGGTGATTGTCGATGAGGCACACCGCACGCAATACGGCTTCAGTGCCAAAACCGTAGACGAGAAAGATGCCAGCGGCGAGGTGATCGGCAAGAAGGTGGTGTACGGCTTTGCCAAATATCTGCGCGATGCGCTGCCCAGCGCGACCTATCTTGGATTCACCGGCACGCCGATTGAAAAGACCGATGTGAATACGCCAGCCGTGTTCGGCAACTACGTGGATATCTACGACATTGCTCAAGCGGTAGAAGATGGCGCGACGGTGCGAATTTATTACGAAAGCCGCCTAGCAAAGGTAGGCTTGAGCGAAGAAGGGAAAAAGCTGATTGCCGAACTGGACGAAGAGCTGGATCAGGAGGATTTAACTGATACGCAGAAAGCCAAGGCCAAGTGGACAAAGATGGAGGCGCTGATCGGTAGCGAACAACGCATCAAGAACATTGCGAAAGACATCGTGGCGCACTTCGAAGCGCGGCAGGAGGTGTTTGCAGGCAAGGGCATGGTAGTGAGCATGTCGAGGCGCATAGCCGCAGAATTGTATAAAGAGATTATTGCGCTCAAGCCTGAGTGGCACTCCGATGATTTAAACAAGGGCGCAATCAAGGTGGTGATGACGGCTGCCTCCAGCGATGGCCCGCTGCTGGCCAAACATCACACCACCAAGGAGCAGCGCAAGCAGCTGGCTGAGCGGATGAAGAACGATGATGATCCGCTCAAGCTGGTGATCGTGCGCGATATGTGGCTGACCGGTTTTGATGCGCCGAGCATGCACACCCTCTACATCGACAAGCCGATGAAGGGGCATAACCTGATGCAGGCGATTGCGCGGGTGAACCGGGTGTACAAAGACAAACCGGGCGGGCTGGTGGTGGATTATCTGGGGATTGCTGCTGACCTTAAGGAGGCACTGTCATTCTATTCCGATGCAGGCGGCAAGGGTGACCCGGCACTGGCGCAGGAGCAGGCAGTTGGCCTGATGCTGGAGAAGCTGGAAGTGGTATCTGCCATGTATCACGGCTTTGCCTATGAAAATTATTTCGAGGCTGAGACCGCTCAAAAGCTGTCGCTGATTCTTGCGGCGGAAGAACATATTCTCGGGTTGGAAGATGGCAGAAAGCGCTATATCAACGAGGTGACCGCGCTCTCTCTGGCTTTTGCCATCGCTGTGCCGCACGAGCAGGCTATGGATGCTCGTGACGAAGTGGGATTTTTTCAGGCGGTGAAAGCGCGTCTGGCCAAGTTTGACAGCACGGGCGAAGGGCGCAGCAACGAAGAGATCGAAACCACAATTCGCCAGGTGATCGACAAGGCGCTGGTATCAGAAAAGGTAATTGATATCTTTGACGCAGCGGGCATCAAGAAGCCGGATATTTCCATTTTGTCCGACGACTTTTTGGCTGAGCTGAAAGGCCACATACACAAGAACGTGGCCGTAGAGATATTGAAAAAACTGCTCAATGACGAGCTGAGAGCTCGCGCCAAAAAGAATCTTGTGCAGAGCAAAACATTGATGGAGATGCTGGAGATTGCCATCAAGAAATATCACAACAAGATTCTGACCGCCGCCGAGGTTATGGAGGAGTTGATCAGAATCAGTAAGGAGATCGTCGCTTCCGATGATGAGGCCAAGCATTTGGGGCTGAGCGACTTTGAATATGCGTTCTACACAGCGGTGGCTAACAACGACAGTGCGCGTGAATTGATGAAGCAAGACCAACTGCGCGAGCTGGCCGTAGTGCTGACGCAGCGGGTGCGTGAGAATGCGTCGATAGATTGGACGATCAAGGAGAGCGTGCGAGCCAAGCTGAAAGTGATAGTGAAGCGCACCCTGCGCCAGTTTGGTTATCCGCCGGATATGCAGTTGCTTGCCACCGAGACGGTGTTGAAGCAGGCAGAGATGATTGCGGAGGAGTTGGCGGGGTAGCCGTTTAATGTACAAAAAAGCGGACACTCGCAACAAACTGAATCAGACAACCTGCCAAGGTCCGCAATGGCCGATTATGTAGACCAGTTGATTATGTGGATTTGACGCTCTGCGCCCGCTATAAGCCTTGCGCTGGCGCGGAGAACGTGAAGGGGACGGTCTACATAATCCGCAACCCACTAAGGGTGGGGCGATGTTGTCGAGGTGACACTCACAGGATCATCATCGCGGCATTACCATCTCCTGTGCGGTCTCACCGGAAATCTATGACCGATCTTGCCTATCCAGGCAGTTACCCAGCTCCGGAAATTATGTTGAGCATGTCGTTACATCAATCGCAGAAAACCCAGATTACGCAAGGCTCCAATGCCATGCCGCACAAAACAGTCCACATAATCGAGCAATCTACATAATCGGCCTTATGTAGCGCGCTACATAAGGCCGAGTTGCGGAACTTCATGGCGATTCTCCGAACGGACGGCAGTGTGTCGACAGCGGATAGATGCCAATCTACCGACAATTCGTCTGCTATGAGATTCAACAGCAGTCGTTCGTATCACGACAATATTCGATCTTCCTGTTTTGTTAGTCCGTTTGCTACACCCAGTTCTCCAAGATCAGGGGCGCCACGATCCGTTCGTAATGGCGGCTGTTGTTGGTGACCAGCACAGCACCGGCAGACAACGAGTGTGCCGCAATCATCATGTCCAGTTCGCCAATCGGTTGTCCTGTGCTGACGAGCTGGTGGCGGATTTCGGCGTACCAGTCCGCTGCCTCGGCATCCCACGGCAAGATGCGGATAATCTTGAGAAACTGGCGTACTGCCAGATGCAGCCGATGGTCAGCTGGCAAGCGTTTCAAACCATATTGCAACTCCGCCCGCGTCATTGCCGAGATGCAGACCATTGATGGCACAAGTGCTTCCAGTTTGGCTTTTATCGCGGGCGATTTCCCTTTGATGAGGTAGCTTGCCGTGTCGGTATCCAGCATGTGCAGCATCGCTAGCGACCTAGCTTGCCGTGAGTAGAAAGTTCATCATCAAAGATGCCCTTTTCTTGCGGCAATACATTCAGCGGGCGCTTCGCCATGAAATCGGCGGGAACATCGACTTCCTGCAGCAACTCGAAGAACTCGCCCCAGGTTTTGGCCCCCGGTCGGTTCGATAGCACCACATCGCCAGTCGCATCGTCGCGCGTGACATACACCTCGTCGCCTTCGAAGCGGAAGCCTGCGGGGAGACGAACCGCCTGACTGGCGCCGTTCTTGAACAGCTTGGCAACACGAGTCTCGTTCATCATGGATCACCTTATTGAAATAAATAATATATGCGGCAGTATATACAACTTCCGCATATTGGCAATACTGCTGCGCACAATCGTTAAGCTATTTTGTTTGTGCTGCCATGCGGTCGATGCCCGCCAGCAGGCAGTGTTAGCATGGGTAGTTCGGTTTCGGAAACTAACCCAACTTCTTCGCCAAGTCCTCGGCTCTTGGATGATAGTACCGCGCCAGCATCTTGGTGTCCTTGTGGCCAGTGACTTTCATCAGCTCGTGCAGCGCCAGCTTCTCGGCCAGCCGGCTGGTTGCCTCGTGTCGCAAGTCGTGGAAGGTCAAGCCTTCAATGTCAGCACGCTTACAAGCCCTCGTCCATGACTGCACTACAGCACTTTGAGTTGTACCGAATACCTTGCCCCCAATGGAGCGGGGCAGGGCGTTCAGGACAGCTTTTGCGCGATTTGAGAGCGGTACATCGCGCGATGTACCGTTCTTTGTGTCTGATAAATGGATGTGTGATTTTTTTAAGTCCACGTCCGCCCATTCTATTTGCAGTAACTCGCCCTGGCGCATTGCCGTTTCGATAGCCATAGCCACAAGCGGGTGCATCCAGTGGTTAGCAAGATCGCCCTTGCCACTATCGGAAAGTGCGGCTAGCAATCTTTCCTCTTCATCACCATCAAGACGACGTTCGCGCGCATTGCGAACAGAAGGCATCCGAATATTTTCAATCGGGTTCTGTACGTTAATACCCCATTCTTTCCGGCAGATCGTAAAGAGGTGCGAGATCACAGACAGATCACGCCGTGCCGTTGCCGGAGCGACTGTCTTAAGCCTCTTGTCGCGCCACTTTGCAAAATCTGAACCCTTTAGGGATGCCAGCGACCTATTCGCTAATGGATCGTTCAACCACCACCTGAACCGCACTAGCTCTGCCTTAACTCCCTTTTTGCTACTGGACACTTCGGTCATGTATCTTTCGATTGACTCGCGCAGTGTGGTAGTTTCTGCTTCTGCTCGATTCTCGAACACGCCGCGCCCCATTTCGCTTTCTGTGGTTTTGGCCCATAATTCAGCATCGCCGCGCGTGGTGAAAGTTTTTTGAACGGGCGCAAATCCTTTTTTCCTGATTTGAGCTTCCCACTGAAAGTCGCCTCTTTTTCTGATTGTGGCCATGATGTTTTTTCCCTTCCACTGTGGCAAAATTGTGGCAAATAATAGATTTAAGCATATTTAAATGCTGCAACCTATTATGAACTAAAGAGATTATGTATTCAAGAAAAGCGCACTCGTAACGCGTAGGTCGGAGGTTCGATTCCTCTCTCCAGCACCAGTAAATGAAGGGGCTACACATCGTGTAACCCCTTTTTCTTTTTGCGGCAGACCGCAGACCCACAATTTCTGTAGTGTTCAGACCGACATCAAAAGTCACTTCACTTTTGGCAGTGAAAAGTGTGTTGGCCTACCACGATCAAAAGTGTTTCTGCTTTGTAATCTCCAGCGTAGATTTCATACATGGCAGGGCATCAAAAAATATATACCTATTGATTTAGTGGGTAACATATTGGTATATAAAGTTGATTTATATTTATCCACAAAACCTGTGGAAAACTGTGTTGATATGTACAGAAAATCATCCCGAATCCGGCAAAAAATATAGGGTATTACTGTATTGCGAAACTTTTCACCTGAAAATATTCCAATATAAAACAATGGATTGCTGCAAGCTGTAATATTTTATTAATACTGATTGCTTGGCAAGCCTCGAATTTACTGAGGTTGTGAACTTTTTTCTCTTGTCAATATGTATTTCCCCATATTTTTAGAAGAAAAAAGCGGTGCATACCACCAAAATTAAAGTGACTTTATCCTCAATAAGTTAATGAACTCATGTCGTGACTGCTGTTGCATTTGATGCTGGAATTCATGATTGTCTCCACATCAAATAACCGTCGGAAACATCACGATCATCGTCATGCGAGGAAGCCGAAAAAATATGTCCTCCTAAACTTCTTCGCCGTGCACCGATGAGACCATGACGCGGTCGCGGCCAGCCTCCTTGGCCTGGTACATTGCTTTATCCACGGCGCTAATCAAACTGTCCATCGTCGTGCCATTCTCAGGAAAGTTCGCCACACCAAAAGATGCGGTCACTTGGATAACGGATGTTTCAAAAGTTATCCGTTGCGCCGCAAGCTCCGTGCGCAATTGCTCGGCGCGAGCATATGCGACATCAGGCGGCATGTCCGGGAGAAACAGCACAAACTCCTCACCGCCGAAGCGGCAAACGATATCGCTGCCGCGCGCATGTTTTTTCAACAGTTTGGCAAACACGCGCAATACCTCGTCGCCTGCCAAATGGCCATCTTTGTCGTTGACGAGCTTGAAATGATCCAGATCGCACATCACGATCCCGACCGGCTGCTTGTAGCGCGCCGCGCGGGCCAGCTCGCGTTTTATTGTTTCGTCGAGATAGCGGCGATTGTAGAGTCCCGTCAGCGGGTCGTGCACAGCCTGATCGCGGAGTTGTTCCTGCAATTTCTGCACTTCCGTCTCGGCAAGTTTTCGCTCTGTTATATCCCGCAGAATGCCCACCGCGTGCCAGCGCCCCTTTAACTTGATTGCAGAGACCGACAACTCGACAGGAAATTCGGATCCATCCTTGCGAAAGGCCTCCAACTCAAGTGTCTTGCCTATCACCGCGCCTGTGCCAGTTTCGCGAAACGAGGCAAAACCTTTCTTGAAATCCGCATGGAAGCGGGATGGGACAAACAGCTCATGCGCATCGCGGCCAATTGCATCCTGAGCGCTAAAGCCCAGGATACGCTCTGCAGCCGGGTTCCAGCTAACAATCAACCCCTCATCGTCAATCAATAATATTGCATCCTGTGCGGCTGTCGTTACTGCGCGAAATTCGGCCTCGCTTTTGATGAGTTTCTGCTCAGCGAGCTTGCGCTCGGTGATGTCGCGGGCAATGCCCAGGGCATAGGGCCGGTCCAGCGTGATGGACCGGAGCGTGATTTCGACAGGGAATGTGGAACCGTCCTTGCGCTTGTGCTGTGTCTCGAATATCGCGGTGCCATCCCTGAGCAATCGTTCGCTGATCTCCTTGTGCATTTCCGGGTCTGTCGTGTCGATGTCCGGCGCGCGTAGCGCGAGGAGTTCCTCGCGGGTGTAGCCGAGTTTGATGCATGCACTTTCGTTGATGTCGATGATGTGCAGCGTTGCAGGATCCACCACCTGGATCTCGTCCGGGGCACTGTCAAGCAGGCTGCGAAAAATCTTGATCTGCCGCTCGGCTTCGACACGGATTGTAATGTCCTGCACCGTGCCCACAGTGCTCAGCGGCCGGCCCTGTTTGTCGTAAGTCGTCGAGCACTGCTCGTGTACGTACTTGATGCGACCATCCTTCATCAACAACCGGTGCTCAATCTCGAAGGGGGTATGCTCGCGCAATGAGCGCTCGAATGTTTCATTGAGCATATCGCGGTCATCGGGATGTACGGTGTCGATGAACACTTCGAAGCTTGCGACGAATGACGCGGAATCACGCTCGAAGATGCGAAATGCCTCGGCCGACCAGCGGCCTTCGTTGGCCACATGATCCAGCTCCCAGCTACCGACGTGCGAGATTTGTTGGGCTTCGGCAAGATGGGCATCGCTACGGCGCAGCATCTCTTCCGCGCGCTTACGCTCGGTGATGTCGGTACCGATACCGATCAAATATTTGCCCTTCTCGGTTTCTACTCTGGTAGCCTTGAAACTATAATCACGGTACCCTGACTTTGTGACCATGCGCGCAACGATGATTGCCGCGCCCTGTTCAAATACTTCCTGAACTTTTTGGGCAACTACCGGACGGTCTCCCTCGTGAATTACGTCTAGCGCATTGGTTGCCGCAATCTGTGCGTCGGTATAGCCGAGCACATCTCTGAGTTTGTCGTTCCAGCGGATAAACCGCCCGGTCGGGTCAAACACGTAGAATACATCCGGCTGGCTTGCGATCAATTTGTCGGAAAATATCCTTTCGTCAAATACGCCCTGTTCGGTATGTTTGCGTTCGGTGATGTCTAGAATCGTGCCGCGCATTTTCAGTGGGTGCCCTTGAGTATCAAATACCAATTTACCCAATCCATGTAACCAGCGCACGGCTTGATCATTTTGGCGGATTATCCGGTATTCCCTGTCGAATACCTTGCCCTGACCAAGCACTTCATTTTTTAAGTAGTCAGCCATCATTGCGCGGTCATCGGGATGAATCAACGCCTCCCAACCTGACGCAGAGTGGTCGTATGCTTTATCTACTCCAAACAACTGCTCAAGCACGTCCGAGCTTTTCCACAACCCGGTTTGAATATCCAGTACATAACTACCCAGGCCGGCAATGATCTGCGATTCCCTGAGGGATTCTTCACTGTTGCGCAGCTGAATCTCAGCTTGTTTACGATTATGATCAAAAGCGGTGCGCGATCGAATGAAGAAAATTGCCAATGAACCGGATATTGCCAGCAACATGAACTGTATCAATTGTTCCTGTGCTATATCGGCAATCTCGGGAAGCTGCCTGAACACATGAATGCTGATGTCATCCTTTGCCAACTTTCTGTTTGCCAATATAACCGGTTGGCTTTCTTCATCGAAACGACGCAACGAGCTATTCAACTGGTCAGGCCACGGCTTGATTGCCACAACCGGAAATTCTTCGCGCATATAACGGATTCTGCGCGCTTCCATGGAAAGCCCGACGATGGCAGCATCGGGCAACGCTCGCATCTCCAGTTTCGTATCGCTGGCAAGGATAATCACACCATATTTATCCGCAATAAAGGCATTGGCCAGGTTGACCGACTGTGGCAGTTTGGGCAAGTTGATCTTGGCGGTAACCACGCCCACGATATGACCTTCGTTAACGGCGGGAGCACTAAAGTACAAGCCGGGAATATTGCTCACTTTTCCCACCGCATATTGATGCCATGGTTTTCCTTTCATCGTCTCCCGGAAATACTCACGGCTGGCAAAATTCGACCCGACAAAGCTATCGGGTTTGTCGGCATTGCTTGAGGCAATGCAATCGCCGGATGCGTTCATGATATATACGACATCCAACCCCAGAGAGGTATTTGTCAAATTCAAATATCGGCCGACAGATTTGAGCCGGACATCCTTAGACCAGGCCTTTTTGCGGTGCTCGACATTCAGCGAATTGGGGTAGGTTCCCGCACCGAAGCGGGATAGGGCGCGCAAAACATCTGTATCTCTTGATACTACCGACGCGATACCGTGAAACTGATTAAAAGCATGAGATAAATTATTTTCAATATTATCGGCTTGCAGATTAATAACGGCAGTTTTCGCCCTGACCAGCGCGGTGATACGTGAAGTCATAATATAATCTGTAACAAGCCACGTTCCGACCAACCAGAACGCCAACGCAATACCGGACATACTCCAAAGGAGTAAAGTGTATCGGGACCGGGTTGATCGATTTTTCATGATGTTGCTATTGCAATTATTGCGCGTTACCCGGCTTGAGTGGAGCCGGCAATCTTGTTTCGAAACTATCCGCTGGCAGCGGTTTACTGAATAAAAGGCCCTGCATTTCGTCACAGTTCAGCGAGAGTAGCTGGCGCGATTGCTTCCCGGTTTCGACGCACTCAGCGACTACCTGGAGGTTTAGTGCGTGCTCCATCACAATGATGAGCCGCTGAACATGAATCTCTCTTCGGCAAACAGCTTCAGGCATGCATCAACGACCACCGGATCATATTTGCTGTCCCGGCCGCCCTCGATTTCCTTCAGTGCAACATCGATCCCCAGTCCCGGCCGGTAAGGCCGGTATGAAGACATTGCTTCCACCACGTCGGCCACGGCCATGATTCTCGATTCGAGCAGGATCGCATCACCCTTGAGCCCTTGCGGATAGCCAGAGCCATCCTGCCTTTCGTGGTGCTGCAGGACAATGTCGGCAATCGGCCAGGGAAATTTCACGTTCTTCAGGATGTCGTAGCCGGCCTGCGGGTGCTGCTTGATCAGCATGAACTCGATGTCGCTAAGCTTGCCGGGTTTGGAGAGTATTTCGGCCGGAACGTTGATCTTTCCCAGGTCGTGAATGATGCCGGCAAGGTGGATGCCATTGATCTGCTCTTCAGGCAGGCCCATTTCCTGGGCGATGGCCATCGCCAGTTCGCTGACGCGCCGCTGATGGCCGGCGGTATAGGGGTCGCGCGCCTCCACGGTGTCCGCGATGGTCTCAATGGACTGTTCCAGACTCCGCCGCAGGATGGTTGCGTGCTGGCTTTGCTCAACGCGGGCGCGCAAGGTGACGATACCAAACGCCAGGTCGCTAGCCATTTCCTCGAGCAGTGCCACCTGTTCCGGGCCGAAAGCCCCGGTCTCCGAAGCATAGATAGTCAGCGAGCCGATAGTCTTTCCGTCATCCTTCAGCGGCAGTGCAATGCTTGCAGCCAGGCCGAATTGAGCCGTTGCCCTTCGCCAGGGTTCCATGCGCGGATCGTTGGCAATGTCGTTGGCAATCTGTGGCTGTCCGGTGCGCACAGCTGCGCCGGTCGGCCCGTGCCCGGAGGGCAAGTCATCCCAGGTTAAATTTTGTCCTTTGATATAGGCCTTGCTGTCACCATATACCGCCATCGGCACGATGCTCTTCTTTTCATCCTGCAACGCATAGCCGACCCAGGCCAGCACATAGCCGGCCTCGGTAGTCGCCTGGCACATGTTTTCCAGCAGTTCTGCCTCGTTTACGGCATGCACCAGCGCATGATTGCCCGCACTGAGTGCTCTGAGCGTGCGGTTGAGATAAAGCAACGTTTTTTCGGCTTTTCTGCGCTCGGTGGCGTCTCGAAACGCGCCCAGCAGATATTGCAGTCCGCCTATGTCGACAGTTGATCCGTTGAGGTCCGCGTACAACATGCGTCCGTCCTTGGTGAGCATCGGCATGTCCTGCACTGCACTCGAACCACCGCTGATGTCTTTGTCGAATTGCATTACAACCTGCGCGAGTGCCTTAGGCGGGTGCAGTTTGGACATTGGCAACCCGATCAACTCGCCCGGCCCGTACCCCAGCATCCGCTCCATACTTTCATTGGCAAACTTGACCGCATGCTCGCCGATGTCCATCACGATGATGCCATCCTGTGTGTGATCGAAGATAGCCCGGAACTTCTGCTCTGATTCGCGCAGCACTTGTTCGGCATGTTTGCTCGCCGTAATGTCCTGGCAAGTGCCATATACACGGCTCAAGTGACCGTTGCTGTCCACCGACATCTTGCTCTTTTCATGAATCCAGCGGATTCCCCCGGAGGAGGTGATGATGCGGAATTCGAAATTGAATGCCTCGATATTCTCAAGCGATCTGTTGACTATTTCCTGCACCCTCGCGCGGTCATCGGGATGCGGAGCTACCAGAAAATTTTCGAGTGTGAACTCGAATGTGCCGGGATCATGGTCGAATATGCTGTACATCTCTTTCGACCAGGTGCTTGAGTTGCTGGCAACATCCCATTGCCAGTTGCCGATACGGCCTATCTCCTGGGCTTCTTCCAGTTGTTGTGTGCGCATCCTGAGGGTTTCTTCCGCGAGCTTGCGTTCGGTGATATCTCGCACAGATGCGAGGACCAGCTTGCGCTCTCCCTGATCGACGATTCGGGCGCTGACTTCGATAGGGAATGAGCTACCATCCTTGCGCCGGTGTGCAGATTCGAAGATAGCCGAGCCAGTTTCCATCAGCAGCTTAAAGCGCGCCTCGATATTCTTTCCGGACTCTTCGGTGTCGAGATCATGCAGATTCATGGCCATCATCTCGTCGCGGGTGTAACCACGCATTCGCCAGGTGCTTTCGTTCAGGTACACTGTGTTGCCTTCGAGATCAAACGCCATGATCGAGTCGGCGGTGCTGTCCAGCAGCTGCGCTCTTAACTGCAAAAGTTCCTGGTTCGCTTTGCGCTCGGTGATGTCGTGAAAAATTCACACGATATAGTTTATACCGCTGATTTTTACTGGAGCTGTATTGATGTCGGCATAAAATACCGAACCGTCCTTGCGCTTCACCGGCATGTCTATTGCTAATCGAATTTCGCCGCGTGCCTGCCTATTGAATTTTTCCAGGACGTTGGGCCAATCCTGCTGCGGGTGAATATCGGAAACTTTGAGTTGGGCAAATTCCTCCTGGCTGTACCCCAGCATGTTGCGCAAACCCGGATTGGTCTCAGCAAACTGCATGGTCTCCTGGTTTACGAGCGCGATACCGTCGAGCGCGCCATCGAAAATGGCGCGCAGCCTTTCCTCCGAGTCTTGCAATTTTATTTCCACACGCTTGCGCTCGGTTATGTCGCGGATGTTGCACTGGATCACCTTCTCGCCACCCACCTCATAGAGGTTGCTGACTAACTCCACGTCGATCCGCCGGCCGTCCTTCGTCTGCAACGGAAGGTCTTCGTAACGAAAGTACTTATTGGTCTGCAATTCCTGGAATGCTGTCTTGCCGGATTCGATGTCCTTGAACAGGCCGATCTGCCAGAGCATCTTGCCGGTGCATTCGCTGAGACTATAGGACAGCAGGTCGAGGATGAAAGGATTGGCGTCCACGACCTTCCCGGTATCCGCATCCAGGATCAGGATGCCGTCCACGGCTGACTCGAACAGCCGACGGTAGCGTAATTCCGATTCGTGCATTGACCCTTCTGCCGCCTTGCGTGCGCGTATGCCAAGTTCTTGTGATACGGAGCGTTTGATTGCAGGCGCAAGCCGCACCAGTTCATCTTTCAACACATAATCCCGTGCGCCAAGCTTGAGCATCTCCACAGCAGCCACATCTCCCAGCGACCCGGTCACGAAGATCACCGGGATCTGTGGATGTTTATGGCGCACATATTCCAGCGCTTCAAGCCCGTTGTAAGCCGGCAGGCTGTTGTCTGCAAGGACGATATCGGGCTTGAATTCATCGAGCGCCCGTTCGAACGCCTCTCGTGTGTCTACCCGCAACGCGGTGAATACCAGACCCGCGTCGCGCAACCCGCTTTGTTCCAGTTCCGCATCGGATGGCACATCCTCCAGCATCAGGATGCGCAGCCCGGTTTTTTCACTAGGCTGGTCCATGTCTATCGAACCGGGTTCGGGGGGCGATTGATAAAGAGCCAGTAGTAACCCAGTTCCGATATCATCCTGGTGAACTCGTTGAACTCCACGGGTTTGTTGATGTAGCTGTTGACGCCGTGCTCGTAGCTATCCATCACATCCCGGTCCTCCTTGGATGAGGTCAGCATCACCACCGGTATCCGCTTGGTGCGCGCATCCGCCTTGATGCGGCGCAGCACCTCCAGCCCGTCCACCTTGGGCAGCCGCAGGTCGAGCAGGATCACCCTTGGGATATTCTCGATATTCCGCCCGGAGTAGGCGCCGGTGGCAAACAGGAAATCCAGCGCCTCCGCCCCGTCTTTTACCCACTTCAACTTGTTGGCGAGATTGTGTTCCTTCAGCGCCAGCAGGGCCAGCTCGGCGTCGGTGGGGTTATCCTCCACCAGCAAGATATCGAATTGTGCCATCTGATCATCCATGTCAGTACCTCCCTCAAACAGGCAATGCAAAATAAAATGTTGCGCCTTCGTCGACCTTGCCCTCCGCCCACACCCGCCCGCCATGACGGGTGATGATGCGCTTCACGATGGCCAAACCGATCCCCGTTCCCTCGAACTCATCGATACCATGCAAGCGCTGGAACACGCCGAATAATTTCCCGGCATACTGCATGTCGAAGCCCGCTCCATTGTCCGTGACGAAATAGACATTCTCCTTGCCGTCCGCGTAACTGCCGACTTTTATCGTCGCCCCCGGTTTGTGGCTGGTGAACTTGATCGCATTGCCCAGCAGGTTCATCCATACCTGGCGCAGCATGGTGCGGTCACCGTGGGCAGACGGCAGCGGCTTGATTTCCAGGTCCGGCTCATGTCCGGAATTATCCGGCTTGAGCTCTTCGAACACTTCGCGCACCAGCACTTCCATGCCCACTTCAGACCTGGACATGTCCACCCGTCCCATGCGCGAGAAAGCGAGGATATCGTCGATCAGCTGGCCCATCTTTTTGGTGTTGTCGCGCACAACGTTCAAATAGCGCTTGCCTTCATCGTCCAGTTTGTCTGTGTAGTGGTTCAGCAACTGCTGCGAAAATCCGTCTATCGCGCGCAACGGCGTGCGCAGATCGTGTGAGACCGAATACGCAAAGCTCTCCAGTTCCTTGTATGCATCTGCCAGCATTGCGGTGTGCTCGTCCACACGCTGCTTCCGTTCGTCATTGAGCCTGCTGATTTCATCCTCGGCCTGTTTGCGGCCGGTGATGTCGATTGCATTGGTCAGGAAGTACAGTGGATTGCCTGATTTATCCCGAACCAGGGCATAACTTACATCCGCCCATACCACGGAGCCGTTCTTGTGCAGGTATCGCTTGTTGATGCGCGTCGATTCGTGCAGACCTTCAAGGAGGGGGGCCAGCGCGTTTTCAGTCAGGGCGATGTCATCAGGGTGCGTCAAGTCCTGCCACCTGGGATTCCGGAGTTCCTCCCGGGAGTAGCCAAGCATCTCGCAATAGGCCCGGTTCATCTGCATCTCACCCGAGGGATATGAGAAGGCTGTTCCGATGGCTGAATTCTCGAATAGTGCTTTGAATTTTTCTTCGCTTTCACGCAATACCTCTTTCGCATTTTCATGCTCGGCACTTTCCGCATGAAGCTTGTCATTCGCCACGGCCATCTCCATGTATGACAGTTGGAGCCTGGCCGAAGATGCAGATGACAAACGCCGCGATCCAGACGACGCGCGGTGACATCGGCAATGTCTTCCGTATACCAAACCCCAAAGGGTGTATCCGTTCAGGAACGCTCACGATGTATCCATCCGGGAGGATGGCCATCCGGCAGTGGCAAAAAAGAAATGCCGACGGGGGATTTATTCAGCGCCGCATCCGGATCGAAGCAGGGCTTGTTGCAAGATGTTTTCATATGGCCTCCCGCATTGGACGATTCCGCAGATGAATGGAACTGCCTATATACCACCTCACGCTTTCAGGTGAAAAGTCGTGCCTGCCGGATTGCGTACAATATTTGAGCACCCAAAAAAGCACGACTTACCATTACTCGTTATGACAGTGTTGCACTTTGCCGACATATGTCAATGCCATGGCAGCCATGGTTGAGTTGATCACTGCTATCGTGATGACATAATGCAACTTGTATCCGGCAAATCTGAATCCGGTTCGGGCGCAGACCCGTAACGCTTGTTGTCATGGTGCACACGCATTGGTCAGTATCCGCCAGTTTATCTATGTTGTATGTGCGGTTGTGCACATTGCTGGCAGCCCTGTTCGGGTGCCAGGGAAAGAACGCAAATCTGGTTCGATGTGAAAATTGATAAAAGGCCTCACAAAATGTGAAGTGGCGAGCGCGCTCCAATGAATGAGTTCGGGTAGGTAAGCCCCGGCTTTGCCGGGGGACTCCGTAAGGTTTGACCGTTGCGGCGCTCATAAAGCGTAAAGCTAAAACTTGGCGACATCATTCCCATTCCATGCAAGGGGCGGGGTGGCGGTAAAAATTCAAGCATGAATTGCGCAGTAGTTTGCACCCCCTTTGCAACCTTCCCCTGACAGGGAGAAGGAGTGCAAACTATCCGCCTGGGCCGGCCCAAGTTTTTATTCGCGCCATTGAGGCTCTCACCCAATATGCCTCCGGCTTTGCCGGCGGTAATTCGACCGCACACAAAAAATTAGATTGATGAGGCTTGCAGCCCAGACTGCTGAATTGTCGCGTGGGGAAGTGGCATCAACTTTCAGGTAGAGAGTGCCATCAAGATTGATATCACTATTATTTGACGGTGCTACACGCTGCTGAGTATGCGAGGGAATACGCTGGTATCGATATACGGCAGACTGCAGATCGACGGTTTCTGCGGGTTCAGACCGGCATTAAAATCACATCATTATTTGCTGTGGAAAACGCGTTGGTTTATCATGATTTGGAGGTTACATCTTTGCAACCGTTGCAGGTGATTGGTTAACCCCCGATACGGAGTAGTCGCTCACGTGAAGCCCAAGCGGGCGTTGCAATAATGAAATTATATAAACTTCCCGTCAATGTAGTGACCCGCACCCGTGAATTATTCCGCCGTAGTGATCATGCAACTTGAATCTACAGCGCAACTTCAGAACTAATATCCAAATACACATACGCACATGACCTCGTACCTGTCAGCGGCACTGGTTCTAATCGGCTTGGCTATCCACGTGGCAACGCTTGTTCCGCTGCGCAGACTGATAGCGATGCTCCCTGCCGGATCATTGCGCAACAAATGGCTTGCCATGACTGCGCTGATCTTTATCTTCATTGCTGGTTATGCCGGTTATATAGTGGTGCTTTGGCGTAAACAGACCGAGTGGAACGAGCTTCTCATTCCGGGCATATTTTTATTCGGTGCCATATTTGTATGGCTGACGATAAGGCTTTCGCTGCAAACCGCTGTTGATTTGCGGCAAATAGTTGCACTGCAAGCCGAAAACATTACCGATCCGCTAACGAATGTTTTCAACCGTCGCTACTTGGAGCGTCGCCTTGATGAGGAAATCGCGCGGTCAAAACGATATTCCCTCGATCTTTCCATTCTGCTGATCGACATCGACCATTTCAAGCGGATCAATGACACCTACGGACACCAGGCTGGAGATATCACACTTAACACGTTATGCAGCCCGATTAAGGCTGCCCTCCGGGATTTGGACGTTATAGCGCGCTATGGGGGAGAAGAATTCATGGTGATTTGTATCAATACAGCCATCGATGGAGCTGCATTGGTAGCAGAACGTCTCCGGCATCTGGTTGAATTGCATCAAATCGATATTACCGACGGTTCGGGCGCAAAACAAACCATTCAGATCAATATCAGCATTGGTGTGGCAGGTTTCAGTGCGAGCGTCGATAGCAAGAGAAAATTGATTAAAGCCGCAGACGAAGCGCTATACCGTGCAAAGGGAGAAGGAAGGAATCGCGTCATCGTTGCCGCGACCGAAGTCAAGGAATTTGCAAAAGCCATATAGCAAAACACTAGCCTGGTTGGCTGCTGTTGTCTTCAATGCCGGAATTGATGATGGTCTCCGCATAAAGTACCCGTATCGGAAACATCATGAATATCGCCAGCGCGGGAGCAGCAAAAGTTGGCTCCCTTAAATATCTTTGCCGAGTACCGATGAGACCACGACACGGTCGCGACCGGCTTCCTTGGCCTGGTACATCGCCGCGTCTACTGCGCCAATCAAACTGTCCATCGTCTGGCCATTCTCGGGGAAAGTCGCCACGCCGAAGGATGCGGTCACCCGGATAACAGCTGCTCCGAACGTTATCGGTTTTGCCGCAAGCTCCGTGCGCAATTGCTCGGCGCGTTGATACGCGACAGCAGACGGCATATCCGGAAGAAACAACACAAACTCCTCTCCGCCGAAGCGACAAACGATATCGCTGCCGCGCGCATGTTTTTTCAACAACCCGGCAAACACCCGCAACACCTCGTCCCCGGCCAAATGACCGTATGTGTCGTTGACGAGCTTGAAGTGATCGAGGTCGCACATCACGATCCCGACCGGCTGCTTGTAGCGCGCGGCGCGGGCCAGCTCGCGTTTGATCGTTTCGTCGAGGTAGCGGCGATTGTAGAGACCCGTCAGCGGGTCGTGCACGGCCTGATTACGCAACTGCTCTTGCAATATTTTAACTTCATACTCAGCGAGCTTGCGCTCGGTGATATCGCGCGAGATATTCAGCGCATAGGGTTTGTCGAGTACGACCAATTTCGCGCTGACTTCCACCGGAAAGGTCGAGCCGTCCTTGCGCCGGTGTATGGTTTCAAATCGCGCAGCTCCCGTGTTTCGGATCTGCTCTTCGATCACTTTTATGAGGTCCGCGTCGAGAGCTGGGTCGATGTCGGATATTTTCATGTTCAGCAGTTCTTCCCGGCTGTAGCCCAATACGCGGCAATGCGTTTCGTTCACGTCCAATAAACGCAAAGTGGCAGGATCGAGCACTTCGATGGCTTCGCTGGAATTGTCGAGCAGAGTTCGAAACAGCCGGAGTTCGATTTCGTCCTGCTTGTCCTCTGTAATATCAAAGATCACGCCATCGATATAGAGTGGCGCACCGTCCGTCCCGTAAACAGGCATGCCGTGTTCTGTCATCCAGCGTATGCCGCCGTCCTTGTGTTTCAGCCGGTACTCTACCGTGAACGGGCGTTTTCCCGTAATCGCGCTCCTGACCTCCGCCACCACGCCTGGGCGATCTTCGTCCAGTATCAGCGGCTCGATCGAACATACCGCGCCTGTTGTCAGTTCATCCGCTGAATAACCTGTAATTTGAACCGGCAATTCGTTATAGAACTGCATCCGCTCGCCCTCGCGGACGAACACCCGATAGACCATGCCGGGCAGGTTCTGCGCCAGTGTGCGGTAGGCCAATTCGCTTTCAAGCAGTTCAGTTTCCGCCTGCTTGCGCTCGGTGATGTCACGAAAGAACCAAATCCGCCCGTAATACCTGTCTTTCTCTCCGATTATCGGTGCGGAATAGCGGTCGAGTATCCTGCCATCCCTGAGATCGATTTCTTCATGGCTTTTTTCCGATCTGTGCCGATACAGATGATCGACGCGGGCGAGGAATGCCTCCGGGTCTCGCACCTGCGCAACGACCGAGTGCAGCACCGGCTCATCGACTCCCGCCGCCAATATTTTCTGCTTAATACCCCATAGCTCGGCGAAGTGGCGGTTGTAGGAGATGATTTTTCCATGCTCGTCCACCACGAGAATCGCATCAGGCGAAACTTCCTGCTGTGCAGCCAGCAGGGTATTCTTGAATGCAATCTCCTGTTGCGCGAGTGATTCGCTGAACAGGCGCTTCATGCTGAACAGCAGGCCGACCATCACGCAGAGGTACGATCCGATCTTCAGCAGGTGTGCCGCATCGAACATCATGTCGAAGGCCCGGCCGGAGAACGACATGAACATGGCCTGTCCCATGAAACCGACGATGAGGCCCAGCACCAGCCAGTGCTCGAACACATCGGTTTTCCATTTGCCCTTGCGCAGAAACCCAATCAGGGCAAGCAGGAAAAACAGGGCTGATACAAATTCCTGTGGCCGCGGGAAGGGGAGTTGTTGATGGTAGGCCGCAGGCATCGGCAGGAACTCAACGACGGCAAAGAATGCGAACGCCAATGTCGTGACCGTCATGTATACAAAGTATTCGCTGACCCGGCCTGCCGCGCCGAGCCGGACTTCGCGCCGCCAGCTCAGCCAGCTTAGCCACAACAGCACTGCGAGAAAGATGCGCGAGGCGAACCAGCTCCATGCGATGTGTGCAGGCGAAAACGACGGAAACGATTCGATGAAGCCGGAGGAGCTGATCACCGCGTGGTAGCCGTCCAGAAATGCGGTGGCGATGAAGCCCGTGCCGATGAACAGGAACGTGTTGTCCTTTTTGCTGTAATAGCGGACCAGCGCCAGGCTGCCGACGGCAAGCGCCAATACCGTCGCAACCGTTTCCATCAGCGTATGCAACTGGCCACTGCCTTGCCATGTTGAATCCCTGAGATAGAGGTAGGCAAAGAAAAGAACCGCAAACATCGCGGCGTAGGCAAATTGCCTGCGTCTTGCCAATGCGCCGCCGATATCGGGAAAGTCAGCCATATGCAGCCTGCAGCCAGTCTATTTTGATTGGCTGACTATATAGGCGACGGCGTTGAAAATGTCTTGATCGCTGCATGTATCGCAATTCCCTCGCGGAGGCATAGTGCGGTAACCCAGGAAGGCATGGTCGGTCAGCTTGGATCCGCCCTGCGCGATGCGTTCCGACCACGCCGCCTTGTCGCCGATTTTTGGTGCGCCCATTCTCCCCACGCCATGACAAAACTTGCAGGCATGGTCAAAGACTGCTTTCCCGGCCTTGGCGTCGCCTTCAGCCGCAGCCAAATTCGACGACAACATTGCCAAAACAAGAATGAATGTTGTAATGATCGCTTTCACGCTAACCCTCCTTAATGAAAATCATATTGCTGCTGATTTTAGCTCAATCAGCGCGGGGGGCTCGCGAAAGATGGCGGCACGCTTGCAGGATAAGCCACGATTTTCAGCCCGCTTGGGAATATCTGGTTGCCGGTTCTGCGCCCTGATTGCAGCCGCCATTTTCAGGCAGATCATGCTTGCGCACTTTCCATATCATCGAGACCGCATCAAGTGCGGTATCGATACCGATTAAATATTGATTAATATCAACGTATAACATGATTACTGCCAAGTGTTGACTTGAGTAAATATTAGAGTATGATTATTTACTGTGGTTGATGATTTTCTCTCCCTTGTACTACCCCCTCTTGGCTTGCACTTCTCCTTGCAAGCCATTTTTTTTTCCTTTTAATTAATCTTCGACCACCATGTCTATCACTGCCCCGGTTGAAACGAATTGGCGGCTGGGATGACGTGCTATCTTGTATCCGCTTAAGCGGTAAAATTCCGGTCGAAGCACTATCGATTCGAATGAAAATAATTAAATGACGAATCCATGCAACTACCGCTTGCCGGAAAAAAATGCTACGCGATACGGTTGTGTATCGCCGGATGCAGGGGCGGGCACGTCCACGATTGAGGAAGCAAGCCGAGTCATTTTACGCTTCTGGTCCCGGCTCAATTAAATCGCTTGCATGCATGGCGGGGTGGAAATGGCAAGTTCGCTTGCATTCTGAATCTCGCGACGGATAATGAAGTGTCGCCGGAATTTTTCAAGCAACAGTTATGCATTCATGAGGAATTGCTGCATATCGGCATCGAGATCAACCAGCTCGGAGCACAACAAAAATTGTAAGGAGTTTGCATGACAGAGCCTGCGCGCGATAAGCGCAAATCATTTTTGCGCTACCTGCCGTGGCTCGCCGGGCTGGTGCTGGTGGCGACAGCGGTCTGGTATTTCACCCGCCCCGCGCCGATAACCGTGAAGCTGGTCAAGGTCGAGCGCGGATTGGTTGAAGCGACGGTGAGCAATACCCGCGCCGGAACGGTCAAGCCGTGTCGTCGCGCCAAGCTGTCAGCGCCGTCAGGCGGCCAGATATCGCACCTGCTGGTGACGAAGGGCCAGCGCGTCAAGGCCAACCAGGTGTTGCTGGAACTATGGGACAAAGACTTGCAGGCGCAGGAGCAACTGGCACAGGAACAACTTGCTACGGCGCAAACCCAGGCGCATCAGGCCTGCGTGCAGGCCGATCTGGCGGAAAAGGAAGCCGACCGAGCGAGACAGTTGAAGGAGAGCGGATTCATCTCTGCAGAGGGGTTGGACCAGAAAGTATCCGCCGCCAAGGTGGCCCGCGCCGGATGCAAGGCAGCGAACAGCCAGATCGACCAGAGTCGGTCGCGCATCGCCGTGGCCCGTGCCAGTCTGCAGCGCATGGTGCTGCGCGCACCGTTTGCGGGGATCGTCGCCGACATCAGCGGCGAACAGGGTGAATATGCGACACCGTCTCCGCCCGGCATCCTGACACTGCCCGCAATCGATCTGATCGACGACAGTTGCATGTATGTCAGCGCACCCATCGACGAGGTGGATGCGGCCAATATCAAGGCGGGTCAGGAGGCGCGCATCACACTGGATGCGATAAAAGGGAAATCCTTTGCCGGCAAAGTCAGGCGCATCGCACCTTATGTCCTGGAACTGGAGAAACAGGCACGAACGGTGGAAGTCGAGGTGGAATTCGTTCAGCCCCCCACCAAGGAAAATTTGCTGGTGGGATATAGCGCGGATGTGGAGATCGTTCACGATTCCCGCAAAAATGTATTGCGTATCCCCACGCAAACACTGATGGAAGGAAACCAGGTACTGTTATATGGTGCAAACGGTGTGCTGGAAAAACGCACGGTGAAAACCGGTCTGGCAAATTGGGATTACACCGAAATTACTGCCGGATTGAATGAGGGTGACCGGATTGTGTCTACACTGGACCGTCCCGGCGTGATTGCGGGCGCAACAGTGCAACCGGAACAGATCAAACCCGCCAAATGATCCAGCTGGAAAATGTCAGCCGCAGCTTCATGGTGGGCGATCAGCAGGTCGCCGCATTGCGCGAAATAGACCTGCACATCGCGGCGGGTGATTATGTCTCCATCATGGGCCCGTCCGGCTCAGGGAAATCCACGCTGCTAAATCTGATCGGCCTGCTGGACAGGCCGAGTTCCGGTACTTACATGCTGGATGGCGGCAATGTGACTGATTTGAATGATGTGCAGCAGGCCAGGGTGCGCAGCGAAAAGATCGGTTTCGTGTTTCAGTCTTTCCACCTGGTGCCGCGTCTTACCGCAGCGATGAACATCGAATTGCCGATGATACTGGCGGGCATTGCGCCTGACGAGCGCAAGCAGCGAGTGGCGAAATTGATCGAGAATTACGGCCTGTCGGATCGTGCCGATCACAGACCCGACCAGCTTTCCGGCGGGCAGCGCCAGCGCGTCGCAATTGCCCGCGCCACCAGTATGCACCCCGCCGTATTGCTGGCGGACGAGCCGACCGGCAATCTCGACCAGACCACCGGCAAGGAAGTGATCGATCTGCTCGAGCAGCTACTCGAACAGAATGTTGCATTGATCATGGTGACCCACGACCCGGTGATTGGCACCCGTGCAAAGCGCCAGATACACATGGTGGACGGTCAAATCATCAGCGAGAGCGGAAGCGGCACATGAGATGGGCAGACGTCGCGCAGTTTGCTTCCGGCAGCCTGCGCGGCAACCCGGCGCGCACTCTGTTGATGATATTGGCGATGTCGATCGGTGTGGCGTCAGTGGTGGTGCTCACCGCGCTGGGCGAGGGAGCACGCCTGTATGTGGTCAACCAGTTCTCCTCGCTGGGCACAAACCTGGTGATTGTGCTGCCGGGGCGCACCGAGACAGCAGGCATCGGGCCCGGAATGCTGCTCGGGCAAATTCCGCGCGAGATCACGCTGGACGATGCGCAGGCGCTCCAGCACAGCCGTGACGTCAAACGCATTGCGCCGCTCACTGTAGGCACTGCCACACTTTCGCGTGGCGCACTGAACCGCGAAGTGGTGGTGCTGGGCTCAACATCCGATTTGCTGGAAGTGCGCCACATGAGCCTGGGCATCGGAAAATTCCTGCCGCCGGGTGATATCCACGAGAGCGCTTCGGTGTGCGTGCTGGGCAACCAGATGAAACGCGAATTGTTCGGCAACGAACAGGCAGTCGGGCAGTGGGTGCGGCTGGGTGACCGGCGCTTTCGCGTCATCGGGGTGCTGGCGGAACAGGGTGAATCGATGGGAATGCGCACCGATGAACTGGTGATCATTCCGGTCGCTTCCGCGCACCAATTGTTCAATACCTCCGGTCTGTTCCGTATCATGATCGAGGCGAAGAGCCGTGACGTCATCGATGAAGTCAAGCAAGATGCGGAACAGATCATGTTCCAGCGCCACAACGGCGAAAAAGATGTAACGGTGATCACCCAGGACGCGGTGCTCGCCACCTTCGATCGTATCCTCACCGCACTGACCATGGCGATCGGCGGTATTGCCGCAATCAGCCTGGCCGTCGCGGGTGTGCTGATCATGAATGTCATGCTCATTGCCGTCGCGCAGCGTGTCAAGGAAATCGGCCTGCTCAAGGCGCTGGGTGCCCCGGGTAGGCAGATACGCGCGCTGTTTTTCGCCGAGGCCGCGTTGCTCTCCATCGTGGGCAGCGTGGTGGGATTGGCACTGGGTTACGCCGGCAGCATGCTGATCGGTAAAATATATCCCTCACTTCCGGTATCACCTCCCTGGTGGGCGGTGCTTGCGGCCTGCGGCATCGCGATGGGAACCGGCATCTCGTTCAGCGTGTGGCCCGCGCGGCGCGCGGCACAGCTCGATCCGGTTGCCGCACTCGCGGGGAAATAGCAGTCATGTTGCTTCCCGATCTCATCAAACTGACCAGTTCCAGCTTCATCACCTACCGGATGCGCAGCTTCCTCACCGGATTGGGCATCGCTATCGGCATTGCGGCGGTCATTTTGCTTACTTCCATCGGCGATGGATTGCATAAATTCATACTGGCTGAATTTTCGGAATTCGGTACCAACCTCATTACCGTCCAGCCCGGAAAAACCCAGACACACGGAAGCAGTGTCGGCGTGCTCGGTTCGGTTCGGCCGCTGTCGCTGGATGATGCGGACGCACTGCGCCATTTACCCTATGTGGAGAATGTAAATCCCGGTCTGATGGGTAACTCCGATCTGAGTGCCAACGGCAAAACGCGGCGTGCAACTGTATTTGGCGAGGGGCATGATTTTGCCAAGGCGTTCACCATGAAAGTGCAGACTGGCAGTTTCTGGCCCGACGCGGATGATACTCAGGCACGGGCGCTTGTAGTGCTTGGCACCAAAGTTTGGCAGGAGTTATATGGCGGCCAAAATCCGCTCGGCAGCTACCTGCGTATCGCCGGGCAACGCTATCGGGTGATTGGTGTGATGGAACCGAAAGGCCAGATACTCGGACTGGACATGGACGATGCCGTGTTTATCCCGGCAGCGCGCGCGATGGAGCTGTTCAATCGTCCGGGACTGATGGAGATCAACGTGAGTTATCGTGCCGGTGCCGATGTGGCGGCCGTGACGCGTGTTATCACCAATCGACTCAAAGAGCGTCACGGCGACGAGGATTTCACCCTGATTTCGCAAGAGCAGTCGCTCGAAGTATTGAGTTCGGTGCTCGATGTCATCACGTTCGCCGTCGGTGCGCTGGGCGGTATCTCGCTGCTGGTTGGTGCAGTGGGCATACTCACCATCATGACCATGTCCGTCACCGAGCGCACCGCCGAGATCGGTTTGCTGCGCGCCTTGGGTGCGCAGGAACGGCAGGTGCTTACGCTGTTTCTGGGTGAGGCGATGCTGCTGTCCGCGCTCGGTGGTTTGGGCGGGCTGTTGCTGGGAATCGGCATAGCACAGGGTCTGCACCTGATTTTTCCGGCATTGCCGGTTCACACCCCGTGGCTGTTCGCCGTGCTCGCGGAATTTTCCGCGGTCAGTATCGGTTTGATCGCCGGGGTTGCACCTGCCCGGCATGCCGCAAGACTGGATCCGGTGGAAGCATTGCATGCCGAATAAGCAAGCCCCGCAGCGTAACTGCGACATTTTCTGCAACGTCATCGATAACTATGGTGACATCGGGGTGTGCTGGCGGCTGGCGCGGCAGTTGGCGAACCAGCACGGCCTCGCGGTGCGGTTGTGGGTGGATGATCTGGGCAGTCTGGCTAAGCTGTGCCCGGAGGCGGATGTTGCCACCGAGCAGCAACAGTGCAGGGGAGTCGAAGTTGATCTGTGGCGCAAGCCCTTTCCTGAGGTGCAACCAGCCGAACTGGTGATCGAGGCATTTGCCTGCAAGCTGCCGGATAACTACATTAAGGCGATGGCAGCGCAACAACATGAGCCGGTGTGGTTCAATCTCGAATATCTTTCCGCCGAGAAATGGGTCGAAAGCCACCACAAGCTGCCTTCGCCGCATCCTTCGTTGCCGCTGACCAAGTATTTTTTCTTCCCCGGCTTTACGCCTAAAACAGGTGGGTTGTTGCTGGAGCGCGACCTGCTGGCGCGGCGCGATGCGTTCCAGCGCGACCCGGTGCAACAGCAGGCATTCTGGCGATCCGTCGGGATGGAAATGCCGGCAACGGGGACACTGAAAATCTCGCTGTTCAGTTACGAAAACGCCGCGCTGTCCGGCTTGCTCGATACGTGGGCGAACGGCGCCCGGCCGGTGCTGTGCCTGGTTCCGGAAGGGCGCATCCTGGCGCAGGTCGGGCAATACTTTGGCGACACCGCACCTTGTGCGGGCAGCGATTACAGCCGCGGCGGTTTGCATGTGCGCGTGCTGCCGTTCGTCGAACAGGAGCGTTACGACCTGCTGTTGTGGGCTTGCGATGTGAATTTCGTGCGCGGCGAGGATTCTTTCGTGCGGGCACAATGGGCGGGCAAGCCCTTCATCTGGCAAATTTATCCGCAACACGATGCAGTGCACATGAAAAAGCTCGAAGCATTCCTCCTCCTGTACGGCAAACCACCCGGCCAGACAGCAGGCAATGCCTTGCGGGATATGTGGATGGCGTGGAACGCAGAAACATTGAGCAATGCAGCCGGGGCCGGGCATGCGTGGCCTGCATTCATAGCGGCACGCGGCGAATTTGAACGCCACGCGCTACATTGGGCGCAGTCATTGGCCGAAAACAATCTGGTATTGAATTTGCTGGATTTTTACGGGGAAATCGGTAAAATGCGCGCCTTGAAAATTGAAGGGCAGCAAACATGAAAACAGCACAGGAAGTACGCGTAGGCAACGTCATCATGGTGGGCACCGATCCGATGGTCGTGCTCAAGGCGGAATACAGCCGTTCCGGCCGCAACGGTTCCGTGGTCAAGATGAAGATGAAGAACCTGCTGACCGACTCCGCAAAGGAAACGGTATATAGCGCCGACGACAAATTCGACCAGGTCATTCTGGACCGCAAGGAAGTGACCTATTCCTACTTTGCCGATCCGATGTATGTGTTCATGGACAGCGAATACAACCAGTACGAGATCGAGGCCGAAAGCATGGGCGACGCGATCAACTACATCGAAGACAACATGCCCTGCGAAGTGGTGTTCTACAACGACAAGGCCATCTCGGTCGAATTGCCCAATACGATCGTACGCGAAGTCATCTATACCGAGCCATCGGTTCGTGGCGATACTTCCGGAAAAGTGATGAAGCCGGCCAAGATCAGTACCGGCTTTGAATTGGCGGTTGCGGCATTCATCGAGATCGGCGACAAGATCGAGATCGATACCCGTACCAACGAATTCAAGAAACGCGCCTGATCAGCGCAGACTGATCAGAGAAAAGGCCAACCGCAGGGTTGGCCTTTTTGTTTTGGGACAGCGGAAAATCCAAGAACTCGATCGGGTATGGGCCCATACTCTATCCGGCCAGCCAGGCGGTACGCCGAATGGCGACAGGTGCAAGGCTATGGCAGTAAAGCCGGTTCAGCCGAATACTTCAGCTACCAATGGGGCAAAAGACGCGATTAAAACGGACAGGGTGGCAAGCCAACCCATCTCGCCGAAGAATTTTAATTCATCTCCAATTAATTTGTGATCTGGTTTCAGGGACATGATAGTAGCCTCCTAACAGATTTAACTTTGAACGATATGTGATGATCTGGTCATCAATACACTTTGCCGGGATTTTGCAAATTGTGTTCGCATACTAGGCATAACAGAGTAAATTTGTCAAGTATTGTTTTGGCATGCAAGTGATTCGAAGCTGTACGTGCCTTGCTCCTGGACGCCATCGCCTTTTTCTGGGTGCCGCAGCTTACTCAATCCGACTCGGCTTGATTCTAGACTGCAGTTTCTGGCCGCCGCGCGCACGCTTCGCGAAATAGTCTTGCAACACATCGCCGGACAATTTGACGACTTGCTCTTTGGTTGCCGTCCTGCCGGTTATTCTCAACTCGGCTTTATTGATCACGGCGCAGGCAGCCAATTCGTCCTTGTCGCCCAGTCCCATCAGGATGACACCCTTGCCGCCGCCGGGCAGATGTTTCATTTCCGCGAGCAGGAACACCAGCAGCCTGCCACTGGCCGATACCGCGGCGACCAGCGAATGTTCGGTGGGTGCAAACGGGGCGGGGGGCAGGATAGCTTCCTTGACTATAGTGATAAACTGTTTGCCCGCCTTGTTTCGGCCCACCATGTCGCCGATGGCGCAGGTGAATCCGTAACCTGCAGAAGTGGCGATCATGAGTTGCTGGTCGGATTTTCCGCACAGCGCGTGCGCGATTTTTGCACCGGGCGCGAGGTCAATGAAAGATGCGAGCGGCGCACCGTCGCCGCGACCCGAGGGCAGTTGCGCGACCGGGATGCTGCATACGCGGCCGTTGTCGCAGACCACGATGCAGTGGTCGGTAGTGCGGCACTCATACTTCTCCAGCAAGCCGTCGCCGTCCTTGAATGCGAGCGTGGCCAGATCCAGTCCGTGTCCCTGGCGGGTGCGCACCCAGTGCTTGTTCGAGATGATCACGGTCACCGGTTCGTCAAGCAACGGCACGACCAGGGTGGATTTTTCCTCTTCCTTGATCAGCGTGCGGCGCTCGTCGCCGTAGGTCGCGGCATCGGCTTCGATCTCGGTGGCGACCAGTTCACGCAACGCGCTTTCCTTGGCCAGCAAGCGAGTCAGTTCCTTGCGTTCTTTTTCCAGCACCTTCACTTCTTTTTCGATGCGTATGCCTTCCATGCGCGCCAACTGGCGCAGCCGGATCTCCAGTATGTCCTCGGCCTGGCGATCGGAAAGTTCGAAACGCGCGATCAACGCGGCTTTGGGATCGTCCGATTCGCGGATCAGCGCGATCACCTCGTCCAGATTCAGGAACACGATCAGGCGTCCCTGGAGTATGTGCAGCCGGTCGTTGACCTGGGCCAGCCGGTGTTCGCTGCGGCGGCGCACTGTGCCCAGACGGAACTCAACCCATTCACGGATGATTTTTGAAAGCGATTTTTGTTGCGGGCGTCCGTCCAGCCCGATCATCGTCATGTTGACCGGCGCGGAAGATTCCAGGCTGGTGTGGGCGAGCAGCACATTCATCAGCTCGTCCTCAGACTGGCGCGATGACTTGGGCTGGAACACCAGGCGTATCGCCTGCGACTTGTCGGATTCGTCGGCCACCGCGTCCAGCACCGACAGCAGCAGTTGCTTGTTATGCACCTGATCCTGATTCAGGCTCTTCTTGTTGGCTTTGACTTTCGGATTGGTCAGCTCGCCGATCTCTTCCAGCACCTTGCGCGTCGACACGCCATGCGGCAGTTCGTGCACCACGATCTGCCACTGGCCGCGCGCCAGTTCCTCGACCGTCCAGCGTGCGCGCATTTTGAGCGATCCTCGCCCGCTCAGGTAACAGTCGCGAATGTCGCGCGCGGAGGAGATGATCTGCCCGCCGCCCGGGAAGTCCGGCCCGTGTATGCAGGCGAGCAGGGCGTCGTCACCCAGGTCGGGATTGCGCACCAGCTGCACGGCGGCATCCGCGACCTCGCCCAGGTTGTGCGAGGGAATCTCCGTCGCCATGCCGACCGCGATGCCCGATGCGCCGTTGAGCAGCACCATGGGCAAACGCGCCGGAAGCATTGCGGGTTCCTTGAATGCGCCATCGTAGTTGGGCACGAAGTCCACCGTGCCCATGTCGATCTCGGACAGCAGCAGATCGGCCAACGGCGTCAGGCGTGTCTCGGTATAGCGCATCGCCGCGGCATTGTCGCCGTCGCGGGTGCCGAAGTTTCCCTGGCCATCCACCAGCGGATAGCGCAGCGAAAAATCCTGCGCCAGTCTCACCATCGCCTCGTAGGCGGAGGAGTCGCCGTGGGGATGATATTTGCCCAGCACGTCGCCGACCACGCGTGCCGACTTGACGTGTTTGCTGCCGTGATTCAGGCCCATCGCGCGCATTGCGTAGAGGATGCGACGCTGCACCGGTTTCTGCCCGTCGCACACGTCCGGCAGTGCGCGGCCTTTGACTACCGAGATGGCGTATTCCAGATAGGCGCGCTCGGCATACTGCGCGATTGGTACCTCGTCGCCATCCGGCAGCGCGGGCAGCGGGGCGAATTGTCTTGCGCCACCGTTGCCGCCGGCCGTTACCGGTTCCGGCACCTCTGCAGATTCTTCCACCGCTTCCGTTGTATTGTTTTCTTCAGCGGAAAACAGATCGGACTGGTCTTCGTTATCCGGATTGTTTGGGTCGTTCGGGTTGCTTGGATTATTGCTCATGCTTACACATCCCCCGTAACTTCATTGCCGTGATATTCCAGCCACGCGCGGCGTGTCGATGCTTCGTGTTTACCCATCAGCATGTTGAACATATCCATATTTTCGTTGAACGGGATCGCGGCGACATTCACTTTCAGCGCGCGCCGCGTATCGGGGTTGAGCGTGGTGTCCCACAGTTGCTCGGCATTCATCTCGCCCAGGCCCTTGAAGCGCGAGATCGACCACGATCCTTCGCGTATCTTTTCCTGGCGCAATCGGTCCTCGATGGCGAGCAGTTCGCCCTCGTTGAGCGCGTAGATCTTGCGGATCGGCTTCTTGCCCTGCGCGGGGACATCCACGCGGAACAACGGCGGCTGCGCCAGATAGATCTTGCCGGCCAGCACCACCTGGTAGAAGTGGCGGAAGAACAGCGTGAGCAGGAGGGTGGAGATGTGCGCGCCGTCCACGTCGGCGTCGGCCATGATGTAGATGCCGTTGTAGCGCAGGCCGGACAAATCTGCCGCTTCATTCGGCTCGTGCGGGTCCACACCTATCGCCACGGCGATGTCGTGTATTTCGTTGTTGGCAAACAGGCGATCCTTCTCCACCTCGAAGGTGTTGAGCACCTTGCCGCGCAACGGCAGCACCGCTTGGAATTCCTTGTTGCGTCCCTGTTTGGCCGAGCCGCCCGCCGAATCGCCCTCCACCAGAAACAGCTCGGTGCGGGTGGGATCGCTGGAGCTGCAATCGGTCAGCTTGCCGGGCAGCACCGCGACCGATGACCCCTTGCGCTTCTCGACTTTCTGCGCAGAACGCATGCGGGTCTGCGCCTGCTGGATGGCCAGTTCGGTAATGCGTTTGCCATAGTCCACATGCTCATTCAGCCACAGGTCCAGCGGATCTTTTACCATCAGCGACACCAGGCGTAGCGCATCGCGCGATACCAGCTTGTCCTTGGTTTGTCCCTGGAACTGCGGGTCGAGCACCCTGGCCGACAGCACGAAGCTGGCGCGCGAAAACACGTCGTCCGACACCAGCTTCACGCCCTTGGGCAACATACCGTGCAATTCGGCAAAATTCTTCACCGCGTTGAACACGCCGTCCTTCAATCCGGAATCGTGCGTGCCGCCCGACCAGGTGGGGATCAGGTTGACGTAGGACTCGCGCACCACCGCGCCTTCCGCCGACCACACGATCGCCCAGGCCGCGCCTTCGCCTTCGGCATAACCGCTGTCGCTGCCGGCCGGCACGAACTTCTCCATCGCGAAGATCGGCACGGCCAGTTCCTGCTCGGCGGTCGCTTCGGTCAGGTATCCGCGTAATCCGTCCGGATAAGACCATGATCTCGTCTCGCCGGTTTTCTCGATATGCAGGGTGATGCTTGCACCCGGCAGCAACACCGCCTTGGAACGCAGCGAGCGTTCCAGTTGCGGCAGGATGATATTGGGCACGTCAAAATATTTAGGGTTCGGCCATGCGCGCACCGTGGTGCCGGTGCGCTTCTTCGGGCAGTCGCCGACGCGCGCCAGCGGTGCTTCGGCCACGCCGTTCTTGAAGCGGATGAAATGCTCGCCTCCATCCCGATACACCGTCACCTCGACCCTGGTGGACAGCGCATTGGTGACTGCAACGCCGACGCCGTGCAGGCCGCCCGCGAATTTGTAAGCCCCGCCGGTTTCCTTGTCGAACTTGCCGCCGGAGTGCAGCACCGTGAAAGCCACTTCCACCACCGACACGCCTTCTTCCGAATGGATGCCGACCGGGATGCCGCGCCCATCGTCGCTCACGGTCACCGAGCCGTCGCTGTGTGCCGTGACGGCGATGTTGCTCGCATAAGCCGCCAGCGCCTCGTCGCAGGCGTTGTCCACCACCTCGGCGATCAGGTGATTGGGTGATTCGAGATTGGTATACATCCCCGGTCGCTGGCGCACCGGTTCGAGACCGCGCAAAACTTTGAAACTTGATTCGTCGTAGGTAATTTTTGCCATAGTTGGAGTCAGGGTGGAACTGTTAGTGTGTTTCAATTTGCCTGCAGGATGCTTTGGGGGGCGTATTTTACAGAAAGTGGAGGGGAGGGTTGATTTGGTTTTTTCGGGCCAGGCTGGCTCAACGATTTTACAAACCAAATATTGCAATATGACGTTCCGCGAAGTGCTTTGAATAAACAAGTTGCGAATATATGGACCGCTGCAAATATTTTCGCTTCAGGTGTTAACTTTGGTAACTTTTTGCCGATATTAACAAACATAAGCACAGCAAGATTAAACAATGAAGAAATTAATGCTAACACTGCCGTTTCTGTTACTTAGCCTTTCGGCATCAGCAGAACCCAGTCATTTCACGGATGTGATTGGCTCGGCGCTATTATGCAGAGATCAGATCAGTTCCGTATATTTTAACGATTACATGACCAATAATTTTGGTAAATCCGAATTTAGTTCCGGCGGGGCAAGCTGGTGGAAAATCAACGGGAAATTATTTAATTCAAAACTTGAGTACATCTTTGTAGGCGAAAACGATGATTTCATTGGCGCCACGTTTGCAGATGCGCCGGACAAGTTAATCGCAAAGATCAAAGGCGCTACGGGGATGAGTTATCGGCAGGACGGAGCTGACAAGTGGGTTACACCTACTTACGGAATCATCATCAAATACAATGACAACGCTGCGCCTAGCAAGATGTTTTGTATCGGTTCGCCATTAATACCTTCGATGATTTGAGCAGGCTTCACCTCCACCGGTTGTGAAACAAGTCCAGACCGTTGCAGCAGTTGTTAATTGTAAAAATTAACCAACTTTGAAGTCAGCACTGACAGGAATACATCCTCTGCATAAACAAATCTGCATTGACCGTTGCAAGGTCGGATGGAATGGTTGTCAGTTTATTCGTCGACACAACCGGCTGTTGCTGGCACATCTGGGCTACAGCCGGAATCCACCCCGCGCACATGACCTCATCACCGTAT
>Ga0307375_10000625_pt1 | contig 42661 bp, 40 predicted proteins | sample TR1MG_FD_202531 | JGI IMG/M metagenome (GOLD analysis project Ga0307375, IMG submission 202531) | Soil microbial communities from Risofladan, Vaasa, Finland - TR-1 | ecosystem: Environmental > Terrestrial > Soil > Coastal area > Acid sulfate soil | place: Finland: Risofladan, Vaasa | collected...
ACTGTTAATCCGCAGGTCCCTGGTTCGAGTCCAGGTCGGGGAGCCAGATATTAAAAAGGGCCACAGCCTAGGCTGTGGCCCTTTTTTGCTTTGCCGTGACAATTGCGCCACGTTCCCGCCCCTACCCTTTTCGATCCTGGATGCAGCAACCTTAAAATTCTCAGTTGCAAACTTGTATAGCACGTTTAGTCAGTTGCATCTAGGCTTCACCACCAGTGAAGGATTTGGGTGGCAGGAAATCGCGGTCGATGGTGGATCGCTCCCAGAAAGATTAAGGTCGGACTTGACTTCGATCGAACTTATAGCGATAGGCCCGCCATATCATCACTTATTTTGAAGTATATTTGGGTTGGGGGCTCAAGTAGTGAATTAAATGACCGATATAAACATTGGGGATTGGAATCCTCACTAACCAGGAGATTAAAATGGCAATTAGCAGCGCAACCAGTGTGCCCGCCTACGTTCCACCGGTTAATACCCAAAAGGCAAATGCCGGCAGGGATGCTGATGGCGACAACGATGGAAGTAAAGTTGGAGAAGTAGAAAAAGATGCTACGGCTCAAAAGGCTGCATCGACGTCTACTCTGGGTTCAATCATTAACACGAAAGCCTGATCTAATTGACGTTGTAAAACAAAAGGCCATGCCGAAAGGTTTGGCCTTTTTAATTATTGGACGACGGACTGAATCACCCCGATTCAGCTCCAACCCCTTAAGACAAAAAACGGGAATTTCCTGCCAAATGGCCGTTTATTACACCCTCACCTGCAAGGGCGGCGCAATCCCCTTTTTTGGCTGCCCGGGATAAATTGTCATATGCGGGAAGGGAATCTCGATTCCCTTTTCATCAAATATCTGCTTGAGCCGTTTGAGAAATTCACGTCGTACGCCCCATTGCTCCAGTGGCAGCACCTTGAAGCGGCATCGGATGACCACGGCAGATTCATCCCATTTGTCTACACCGGCCATTTCCATGGCTTCCACAATTTTGAGGCCGAAGATTCCGTCCTCCCGTAACTCGGTTCCGACTTGTGTCATCAAATCCATCACCTCATCCAGGTCTTCTCGGTAAGCCACGCCGACGTCGATGACGGCAAAGGCGAATCCCCTGCTCATGTTGGTGACGGTGGTAATGCTCCCATTGGGAATAAAATGAACATGGCCATCGTAATTTCGCAGTCGGATGTAGCGCAGAGTCACTTCCTCGACCAAGCCGCCCTTATCTGCCACCTCGATCACATCGCCCTGCCTGACCTGATTTTCGAGCAATAGAAAGAAGCCATGGAAGTAGTCCTTGATCAGGTTTTGAGCAGCAAACCCGACCGCAATGCCGAGCACACCTGCGGCGGCCAGGATCGGCGCGATGGATATACCCAATTCACCCAACACCAACATCCCTGTTACCACGCTGACGGCCACCGATGCGATATAGTTAAACACGCGGCTTAGTGTTTCAATGCGCTTGAGATCTTCCAGGTTGTTGCCGGCCTGGCTCCTCATGTACGCCTTTAATATCCTGATGGCCTTGCCGGCAAAACGTAACAGCAGCCAGGCCAGAAACAGCACCAGCCCGATGTGAAGGAATGTCTGGGAGTACTGCATGAATCCGTGCCAATCTGCCAGGTCAAAAATAGTCATAATTTTTTCCATGCTTCGTCCTTCGATACCCGTATTTATCTTAAAAAACGGTAATTCATGAACAGCAAAGCCACACACAAAGGAATCACAAAGATAGAATATTCACCTGTCGAATATGGCAGGAATCTGGACAAATATTGTTCTAACTTGCTGATTCTGCTTTGCGTGACCTTTGCGCCTCAATTCTTTTTTAGGTTTATTGATCATCTCCCGGCTGGCCAGCCAGGGGGCGGAACTGCAAATGGTAGAACATCTGTAAATAGCGCGATGTTTCCTCTCGCTCCACGCCGCTGACGAACTTCCAGAAACCGTAAATTCGCGACAAGGTCATCATGCGTTCAGCGTATTGCTTCCAGGTATATCGCTCCGCGACACGGTTTATAGAGCCTCGGGAGATGCGTGTCCATTCGCTTGGATTTTCCTCGCAGCGTTCCAGAAAATCCGCCATCAGTTCCGCTGCTGTAGCGCCATAATTGGGATCGATATGAAAGCCGGAGCGGTTGTGCTGGATAATCTCCATGGGGCCGCCATGACGGGTGGCGAATACCGGCAGCCCGGACGCCATGGCTTCGATGATGGTCAGACCGAAAGCCTCGAACAATGCCGGCTGCACGAAAATACCGCGCCTGTCAGCGACATGACGATACAGCTCGCCCGCCAGGTTCTTGTCCAGACGCATGCCCAGCCAGCGCATGCTCCCATCCAGATTATGGTCATCCATGAGCTGGTGCATATGCTGGATCTGCTCTTGCTCTTCCCGGTCAGATGACATGGCCGAATCAATATAGCCCCCTATTACCAGCAGATTGGCACGCTCGCGCAATCTCTCGGAGGCACTGTACCATTTCACCAAACCGGTAATATTTTTGATGCGATCCAGGCGTGCCATGGTAAAGATCAGCGGCTTTTCCTTATCAGGGATATAGCCGCGTGCATGCTCCGCAGTATCCCCGTAAATCATTGACTCAATTTCGGGAAGCAATCCGCTTAACCGCCGCTCATGATCATCGTAAGGAAAATAGATATCAGCGTCCGCACCGGGAGACACGATATTGAACTTCGGGTCGTACAGGTCTATGCCGTTAACCACGCGATACAGCCCCGGCATGGTAAAAGCGTGATAGCTGCCATACTGCCCCACCGTCTCATCCGTCCCGGCAATTTCCTGATAGGTGCTGGAAATAATAAAATCAGCCGTGTTCATGGCGATCAGGTCGGCGGTGTACTGACACGAGAAATGGTACTGTGCCTCGTTCTCCCGCCAGTAAAGATCCGAGTGCAGGTATTTGGTTTTTTCCAGGGCATGCGCGATATTGCACTGGGTCACCCCAAGGCTTTGGCTAAGTAGCGAGGCCACCAGATTGCCATCGGAATAGTTGCCGATAATCAGATCTGGACGCCCGCCGAATTCCGCCAGCACCTCACGCTCCACGTCATGGGAAAAGGTCTCCAGATAGGGCCAGATTTCAAAGCGGGATATCCAGTGCCGCACAATTTCGCCATTCTTTTTGTGGAATGGCACACGCAAAATCCAGGTGTTCTCGCACCCGCTGACTTTTTCCTGACGCTGGTTACAGGTAGTTTGACCGGCATCGGGGATAAGACGGGTGACGATCAGTATCTTGGGCTCCACCAGTACGCCTTGCCGTGCCAGACGTTCGCGCATCTCTCGCTCCAGCGCGCGCACCTGATCGAGAATATAAACCACCTGCCCCCCGGTATCGGGCAATCCCAGCACGTTGTCCTGCCCAAAATAGCCATGTGGCGACAACACCAAAAGACGCGAAATCATCGGGATGCGCGCCAGAAAATTCTCCAGCGACGTAGGCGAAGGCGCTTCCAGGATATCCGCGAGCAAATTCATGGTCTCTGCAACCCGCCCGGCATTGTCGCCCCATCCGGGCGCAAACCCCAGTTTGTTGAGCTTTTCCGCAAACTTCGCCCACGGGACATCCTCATCCAGCTTCTCCACCAAGGTGATTGCACTTTGTAGAGCGGTTCGGAAAGCTGTGGCATTGTAAAAACCGCCATTAAGCATGAGTTGCTGGCCATCGATGGCGTGGACAGTCAAAAAATTCAGCAGTTTTTCTGCGCCTTCCCGAGGCTGATTGAACATGTTGCTGGACAGCTGGCGATTGAGAAAAATAACGCCCTGTCCAATCGATCGTGGATCATTCAGCCTGGGGAATCCCCGGCCAAACGGCCCAAAATCTATTTCAAGCACGGACCGTGGTGATTCTGTCTGGTCCACCAGCATTTCCTTGAACTGCAGGAATTCCGAGGTGCTGATTTTCTCGGGGATCAGGGACTCGCCATGAATGCGCAAATAGCACCATTGCGCAGATCCCGGTCGTACTGCGAAATAAGCCCAGGGGGAATTAAACAGGCCTTCCTGCAACCGTTCCACAAAATGACCCAGGGAAGACATGGTCAGATCGGCTCGTTCGTACTCGCAAGTCAGTGTGGCGAACTCCTCGCGCAGATCAGACTGCAACAGAAAGGGGCGACTCTTCGAAAAATAGCGACGCAGCAGCGTATAGACGGCGTCCCTATTCTCCTGCACACAATCATTCAACAACTCGATCATGCGGCCTCCTCTATCCGATTTTTTTCTGTTCCTGCTCCATCGAATCCATAGTGATCAAGCCCCTCCAGAATGCCTTTTGCACAGAAACCGCTTGCAAAGTAAACTTGTTCTAAACCGCGCAACCGTTCCAGCTCCGGACTATGGTTGCCGACAACGACTGCCAGCGTGTCTCCCACCAGCATTTCTTCATCATTGCCTGAGTCCCCCGCCACCAGAAAACGCCTTAGGGGCAACCCCCACTTGTAGGCAAGATAACGGATTGCGTGCCCCTTCGAGGCTCTTATAGGTAGGACATCGAGAAAAGCTTCGTGAGAATAAATGAGATTTGCATGCAATTTCAGCGTGCGCAGATGGCGGTAAATATGCTTGAGGGGCGGCATCTGGCCCGGCGTCACGTTGTAGCTCAATTTAAATTCCCGCTGGTTCTCCATGGACTGCATTTCAAGGCCGGGAAATTCGGATAGCGCCACAACCAGCGCATCACGGCGCCACAAATGGCGTATATGGTTGGCCCACCCGCTGTCCGGAAGCAGCTTTGGTCCATAGTTGATCTCACTGCCGACCGAAGTAATCAGCACATTCGGCATGGGCACGCGCCAGATCTTGAGAATTTTGACAGCACTCTCCAGCGTGCGGCCAGTTGCAATCCCGAAGGCCACCGACCCGGCATGATCGCGTAGCCAGGACACCAGTTCCTTTAAACCATCTTTATGCCCAATCAGCGTATTGTCGATATCGCTGATCAATGCCCTTTGCGCCAATGGCATGGGTGATTTCCCCCCTTGCAGGGCAAATGCGAGTTGACGGCGCAGGTGTTTGCGATCACGGCGCAACAGGCCCCTGACTGCCTTCATGTATTTGGCCACATGCGCATTCCAGCTGTAATGACGCTTTACCCCGGTAACACCATTCTTCGACCACTGTCGCCACTGTTTGCGGTCGGACAGCGCCTGATTCAGTGCCGCAGCAATAGCGGCTGGGTCCATCGGGTTGACCAGCAAACCGTTGTGGCAGTTAGCCACGATATCCCGTGGCCCGCCATCCTCGGTGGCAACGAAAGGTAAACCACTCGCAGCGGCCTCGATCAGGGTTAAGCCGAATGGCTCGGTAAAAGCGGGGTTAACGAATATGCCGCGACGGCGGGCCGCCAGTCGGTACAATTCCGGCACATCATCGGGAGTGTGATGCTTGGGCATCGCCACCTTACCCCACAGGTCGTAACGATCGACATCGAACAGGAGATCAGACAGGACTTTTTGCTGAGCTTCATCCATCTCACGAATATCATCACGGTTGCCTGCCACGATAACCAGGTTTGCCGCTTCCTGTAATTTTGCATCCTGCCCATATGCAGTGACCAGGCCTTGCAAATTTTTGCGTGAATCCGGGCGGCAAATAGCCAGGATCATCGGTTTTTCCGGGTTGGACAGAAAACGGTCCGCCATATCCAGAATTTTGATATCGATCTTTCTGCGCCCCGGCGGCGAAAACCGTGAAGTATCCGTTCCCGGCGGGATGACTGCACAGCGCCGCGGGTCGTGATTCTGGTACATGCCATATTGCTCATCGATTTCCTGGCGAGTACTGGTCACGACCAGGGAGGCATGCGCCAGCACGCCCTCTTCCACCGTAATGCGCCGCGCCAGGTTGAACTGGCGCTCTATTGCCAGACTTTTGCGGCCACTCGCCAGCAGGCGATCACGCTTCGGGCGGCCGAGTGAATGGCCGGTATGAACCTGAGGAATGCCGAGCAGTAGGGAGAGTTGTTGCCCTACATAGCCGGCATCGGCATAGTGGGTATGGATCAGGTCGGGCAAGCGCCCCTGCTGGCGCAGGAGATGCAGGCAGCGATCAACCATCTGGTCGAGATGAGGCCAGAGCAATTCCTTTCTCAGGTATCGTCGCGGGCCGCAAGGCAAACGCAGTATACGTATGCCATTTCCAATACTCTCCTCGGCCTGTGCATAGTCCGGAGATACCGCCGGGTCTTCAACCAGGCGGGTCAGCAAATCCACCCGTTCGACTCCTGGATGGCGTGCCAGAGCACGGGCCAGTTCAACCACGTAGGTGACTTGGCCGCCAGTATCGGCATCGCGCCCCAGTTCCAGGTCGTTGCCTCGAATCAGGCCATGAACACTGATCATCAAAATGTACAAGGGATTTTCACGCTTGCCTGAGTTTTCCGTCATATTTGCCACTCCTCCAGAAATGGCGCATAGAAATCCTCGTTAATCGGGATCGCTCCGCGTATCCCACACAGGGCAGCGGCAAAGTCATTGGCCCGGGATAAAGTAAGCATGACAGGCCAGCCTTTCAAAACACCGGTGATAAAAATGGCGGCAAAGCCATCACCGGCGCCTACGGTATCGACGATTCCTGTTTTCAGTTTTCCACCTTCAACACTCACCGTCGTGCCATCGGCATCAAGTTGCCATGCGCCTTCTGCCCCACAGGTGACCAGTAGCTTTTCCAGTGAAAATTGCCGAATCAAGGATGCCCCCTGTTCTTGCACGCTATTTCCGGGCAAACGCAACTGTCTGGCAATGACCAGCAGTTCTTCGTGGTTAGTTTTTACGACGTCGGCGCGAAGCAGAGAGCGTTTTATCGTCTGCATATCAAACCAGGGTTCGCGCAGATTGATATCCAGCATGTGAGGAACTTTCATGCTCTGCAACAGGATATTCAGGGAACGCCGCGACACCTTATTGCGCTGCGCAAGAGTTCCAAAATAGATGAGTTCCGGTTGCGCAGACAGGGCAACCATGCGTGCCACACCGGCATGAATGAAGTCATAGGCCTGGTTCGGTTTGATATCGAAGTGATGCCCATTTGCGTCTATTTGGACCGCGACCTGCCCGGTCGGGCGTGTCGGATCGCACTGCACGCCTAGGGTATCCATGCCGAAGCGGGCCATGGCGTCGAGCAATTCCTCCCGCAACACGTCATGGCCGACGCGTGTGATCAGCACTGGGTTCAAACCAAATGCCTTCAGGTGGCGTGCAACGTTGAACGGCGCGCCTCCCAGCACCTTGCGGTCGGTAAACATGTCCGCCAGAACTTCGCCAAATAGCACAACCGTTCCTGCCTGGGATGGCATAGACATTAGACGAGGCAATTAATTTCCAAAATAACGTGATGTGTAATTTCGATTTGCCATAAGTATTTGTGCAAATATAGTTAATACAAAGTAACACAGAACTGCTGCCTAAGCCAAATTGGGCTAAAGCAGAAAACGGTTGCCGGGAAAATTCAAGTCCACACAAAAATAAATAGGATTGCCCTTGAGCTTCTCCACACAAAGCCAGAAAAAAACTACTTCGACTTGCCCTCCATCAAGTTAAAATGCGAGCATGGTTAAAGTCGGAATACTTCCATCGAAACCATAATTGGTTATACTGAAAGTTCGTACTGGCTGAAAGGAAATCGGCTGAAAGTGCGGCTTGCGTGCGGAACCCGATGCGCCCCGATACCTCAAGTTCGACAGGCTGCCAAGTTTAAAATTTTTGCGGAGTTCACGTGCCTTCACCAAAATTAGTGCTGTCCGCCCTTATTTTTCTGTCATCACTGGCTTCCATGATGGCGTGGGCGGCAGAAACAAAACCCACCATACCTGCATGGGCTATCTTGGCTGAAGATGAAACCTATGAAATCCAGGTGACTTTCCTTCCGGACGGCAAGGGGCAAAAGACAACCCGACAAGTAGCCCTGATCAGAAAGGACTGCGAACAGAACGGAAATAAATCCCTGGAAAAAGAAGATGCGAATTCCTTTATCACCGTTGAATGCCATGCTGACGGCAACCTCCTTATCCGGCGCAGTACCTTGCAGCCTATTGGAAAATTAAAACAGGAACTGAACCTTGTTTCGGTGGGAACCTCCCGACTGGAATTTCTCCAGGGAAGCGATTATTACCCCGATATCATGATTAAAGTCAGTCGTCTAAAAATTGTAAAGTCAAGCGCCCCTCCGGACAAAGAGAAGAAGCCAGCCGAGAAACCCGGTGCAAAGCTTAGCCCAAAGCTCGGCGTAAGGCACTGATACAGGAATAATTCTATATGGCTAAACTTGTTGCGGCTACCCATGGCGGCGGATTTCATGCGGACGATGTTTTTGCCGCAGCCGTTCTGGATTTAGCCCTGGGCCTTGGCACTGGATTTATCTTGGTTCGCACGCGCGATCCAATGGTGATAGCCAAGGCGGACATTGTGTTTGATGTGGGTGGCGTTTTCGATGCGAAAAGTTTGCGGTTTGACCATCACCAGCGTGGCTATGCCGAGAAACGGCCGAATGGCGTGCCCCTCAGTTCGTTCGGACTGTTGTGGTGCCAATATGGAACTGATGTCTGCCGTGCGGTGCTTGGCAACAAAATTATATTTCAAGAAGCCGGCAAAGTGGCCGAAGCGGTGGATATCGAACTGGTGCAAGGGGTCGATGCCATGGATTGCGGTGCTCAGGATTTCCTGCCCCGTGGCGGAGGCGTGCGGATCATGTCCTTATCGGCGGTGATCGGCGGATTCAACCCCGGTTGGCAGGATGCAGAACAAAATTTCGACGTCGCTTTTATTGAGGCGGTAGCTGTTGCCCGCCAGGTGCTGATCAACACTGCCAAATCCTGCCATAATGTAATTGCCGCTGAAAGCAAGGTATTGGAGGCCAAAGCAGAAGGCAACGTGTTGCTGCTGGAGTATTATTACCCTTGGCAAATCGCCCTGTTCAAGCGCACGGACGCTGATAGCCTGCGTTATGTGGTATTCCCGAATGTATCCGGTGGCTGGCGCGTGCAGGCTGTGTCCACCGTTCCACACAGCTTCAGTATGCACAAACCTTTGCCGGAAAGCTGGCGTGGTCTCGAAGGAAAAGCCTTGGATGCAGTGACCGGAATTCCGGACGGCATATTTTGCCATGCCTCGGGTTTTATCGGTGGGCATGCCACCAGGGAAGGTGCGCTAGCCTTGGCCAAAGCGGCTATCGAAGCTTGATTTAGTCCAACAGGCAGCGCGCAACCCGTCAGCGGGACGACCAGAAACGCGCAATATTTATTGCCGGCTCTCCGATAAATCAAACCAAAAATGGAACTTACTCAGCGGGATTCGCCGTCCGGGAGTACCGTTTTGCATGCATTAAAAATCCTGGTTTTGCAATTGCGACAAATTTCGGGGTCAAGTGTATTGAAGACGGCCATGGTTACGTTCGAATTAGCCGGGAAAAAGCTGCCCTCACCGATGTCTTTCAAGTAGTCGCCCTGGCGCAGGAATTTATAGACCGAATCCTTGAGTCGATAAAAATACAGCCCACCGCCCATCTTGCGGCGGCGCTTGGCTTCCTGCGCCAGCATTTCTGCCCCGGCTACATCCACAAAGTTCATACCACTGCCCACGATCAAAACGCTCTTCTGCTGCGGGTTGATTTCGTCGATCTGCTGCAGGGCTTGCTGCACATGGTTGACGGCGCCGAAGAAAATTGAGCCGTTGATGCGCACAATGCGGAACTGCGGGCATTCCGGATTACCTCTGGCATCGACGAAATGGTAGCTGCCCTCATCCGCGGCGGGCACTACCGGCACCACTGCCGGCTGGGAAGTGCGCGCAAGATACAACATCAGGGATAAGATAACGCCGACATAGATGGCGAATTCCAGCTCCACGAACAAGGTAGACAGCAGAGTGGTAAACAACACCACAGTCTCGGTGCGGCTGGTGCGCATGATGGACTGGATATGGTGGAAATCGATCAGCCCCCAAGCCACCAGGAACAGGATGCCGGCCATAGCGGCAATCGGCAGATAAGCCGCGAGGGGCGCCACCAGCAGCAGGATCGCCGCCAGAAAGAATGCAGAATATACCGCCGCCAGGGGTGTTCTCGCGCCCGCCGCATAGTTGAGTCCGCTGCGGTTGAATGATCCGCTGGCAGCATAGCCGGAGAAGAAGCTGCCGAAGATATTAGACAGCCCCTGCCCGATAAATTCCTGGTTGCCGTCGACACGCTGTTCGGAACGCACCGCCACGGCACGCGAAATGGAGACCGCTTCAGTCAATGCCAGCATGGTGATTGCCAAGGCACTGGAAGACAGTGTCTTCAATGTCTCCAGAGAAAAATCCGGCATCGACAGCGGTGGCAGGCTGGCGGGCAACGCACCGACAGTGTGAATATGTGTTATATCGACACCGATCAGCTTGTTGAGCGCCAGCGCAAACAGGCTGCCGGAAATCATTGCAGCGATCATGTACGGTACCTTGGGATAATACTTTTTGACCAGAATCCCGACTGCCAGGGTCACCACCCCGACAGAGGTCACATAAAGATTGATTGCGCCGAACTTCAGCACCAACTGGTGCAGGGTTTCATAGAACGATGCGCCGCGCTGGATATTGACCCCGAAAAAATTCTTGAGCTGGCTGGATGCGATCAGCACTGCCGCTCCGGCGGTGAAGCCGATCACCACTGTATGGGAAATGAAATTGACCAGGACACCCATGCGTGCCAACCCCATCACCAATTGCACCACCCCCGTCATGAAAGTGAGCGTCAGTGCAAGACTGACATATTGAGCGCTACCCGGCTCGGCAAGCGGGCTGAGGGAAGAAAACACCACGATGGAGATCGCCGTGGTCGGCCCCGATACCAAGTGCCAACTGGAGCCGAACAGTGCTGCCGTGATCGCCGGGATCATGGCCGCATAAAGGCCGTATTCCGGCGGCAGCCCGGCGATGGTGGCGAAGGCTACGCCTTGCGGCAGAACGATGATGGCGCCAGTCAGGCCGGCAATCACGTCGGCACGGCTGGTGTCCTTGTTGACCATCGGCCACCAGCGCAGGAATGGGAATACTCGGTAGAGCCAGAGATTGCAGGCGAGGATATCTTTCAAGGGTTTTCCCAATATGTCGTGGAAAGGTTGGCGCGGATTTTTGCCAAATCCATCGCCAAAAAACCAGAGCGATGCTTTTTGCAACAATGCTATTTTAAATTATAACAGCGCAATTTTAGCGAATTTACAGCCATTCGCGCAACCATGAGCTATTTGGGCGTTTGGTTTTCTGCGCTTGGCGTTCGGATCAGGGCATCGATTCCGCCCGTTTTCTTGGCAGACTGATAGCGATAGAAGGTATCACGAGAAAACCCCATCAACATACAGGCGCGGGGCACATTGCCAAGTTCGGCAGCCAGATTCAGCAGGCCGATCTTGTGTCTGGTGACGTTCTGTTAAGTGCTATTCGTAGGGTTATTCCTTGCTACTTTCGCGCTTTGTTTGTTAATGATTGATCTCAATCAAACCGGGTAATCCCACTCTTTGGCAAGGCCTTACTGTCAGATCAAGTCGGAACTAATACACTTTAAAAAATTCATTGCTTATCAAAACTCCGGTATTCCTTCAGTTTGCGCCACAACGAAACCCGGTTGATTCCCAGCATCTGGGCCGCCAGAGTCTGATTGCCGCCAGCCTCGTTCAACACCCAGCGGATATATTTCTTTTCCTGCTCGCCCAATGTCGGAACTTTTCCATTCTTTCTTCTGAATGTCAGAATGTTGATTTTTCGCAGATCGTCAGGAAGATGTGCCACTTCGATTATGTGTCCGTGTGTGACCGCCACCCCCCTGCTGATGATATTTTCCAACTCGCGCACATTACCTGGGAAATCGTACTCCATCAGCAAATCGATAGCGCCAGGAGAGATTTCCGTGACTTCTTTTTTCATCTGGGCGGAATGCTTCTGCAGGAAGTATTCCGCCAACAATGGAATATCCCCCATCCGCTGTGACAACGGCGGAATGGACAAGGCAACCACATTTAGGCGAAAGTAAAGATCCTGTCGAAAGAGCCCAGACTTCACCGCGTCCGCAAGCTCCCGGTTGGAGGCGGCGATAACCCGGATATCCGCTTTGACAGGCTCCGTAGCCCCCAGCCGTAGCACTTCCTTCTCCTGGATGACCCTCAATAGCTTGACCTGCATCGAGGGCGGCATCTCGGTGATTTCATCCAGAAACAGGGTACCGCCGGAGGCTGCTTCAACCAGCCCCTTCTTCTGGTCCGCAGCCCCTGTGAATGCGCCTTTCTCATGCCCGAACAGCTCATTGCCAAGCAACTCTTCACTGAAAGCCCCGCAGTTGACCGCAATGTAGGGTCCATCGCGCCGTGTGCTGTTGTGGTGCAGATAGCGCGCAAACAACTCCTTGCCAGTACCGCTCTCACCCGTCACCAGCACATTACAATCCGTTGGCGCCACCTGCCGGGCAAGATCAAGCAAGCGCCGCACACCCGCATCCTGAGTGATGATCCGAACCTTGTCCTGATAACTTTCAACCTGCGCTTTAAGCTGCTTGTTTTCACGGCGCAGGCGAACCTTTTCCATAGCCTCACTGACAACCTTCCTCACCTCATCCAGACGGAATGGCTTGGCAATGTAGTAGAATGCGCCGCGCTTCATGGCTTCCACCGCCGACTCTGCCGTTGCATAGCCGGTGATCATGATCACCTCTCCTTCAGGGTTGCAGGCACGGCACGCCTTCAGCAACTGCATGCCGTCCACCTTCTCCATCCGCAAGTCGGTCAACAGCAAATCGAACGGTTGCTCTCCCATCAATGAAAGTGCATCAACGCCGCTTTGAGTAATCGTCACGTCATAACCTTCTTTCTTCATGACATGCTGAAGATTCTTCAAGGCAATTTCCTCGTCATCGACGATTAGCAGTTTCCCCTGTTTTCGCATACTCTATTTCCAATTCCTCAAATAACGCTGGCAACAACCGGTCCGGCAGGCAGCCTGACAAGGAAGGTTGTACCCTTGCCAGGCTCACTGCTCGCCGAAATACATCCATTATGTTCGTCCACGATCTCGTAAACGATGAACAGACCTAACCCCAAGCCCTTGCCCACATCCTTGGTGGTGAAAAACGGATCGAATATCCGGGGAAGGATTTCGGGCGCGATCCCCGGCCCGTTATCCATGACAAGAATATCCACCGAATCTCCTTCAACGCGGCAACCTGAGAAAAATGCCGGGCTATCCTCGTCGCCTTCGCCAGATTTCTTCCGACGGGCAGCGATTGAAATCGTGCCCTCGCCGTCAAATGCTTCCATCGCATTTTTGATCAGGTTCAGAAACGCCTGTTGCAATCTTTGTTTATCCGCAACAACCACAATGTCGGTCGGGATATCGATCGAGATTGCCACCTTAGTAGGCACCTCGCCACGGATAAAGCGGATGGTTTGTTGAATCAACTGCTCCAGCGATAGCGACTCTTTGCTGAACTGCCGGTCGCGCGCAAAATCCAGCAGCGATCTGACAATATTTCTCGCCCGCATGGTCTGTTCATCAATTTGTTCCAGCAGCCCCCTCTGGGCTCGAAGATCACGCTCTTCAATTTCCTCCATCAATATCTGGCAAGAGGATGAAATATTCGACAGCGGATTATTTAGTTCATGCGCCACCCCGGACAACATGGTTCCCAAGGAGGCCAACTTTTCCGAGCGCAACAGGTGTTTCTGCCTTAATTCGAGCTCTCGGAGCATATGGTTGAAAGCATCGATTATTGAAATAATTTCACGATCCCGCGAGGGAATTAACAGCTTGTCGCGCTTGCCACTGGAAATGGCGTTCACACTGTCCTCCATTTCTTTCAATGGATGCACGACCCTTCTCGACAACACCTGTCCGACGACAATCATCAGAAGTGCTACCCCGGCGATAGAGAATGCCAATATTTTTCTAAATGAAGTCAATGAAGACTGGACCAACTGCCGCTCCGTATCGTTCATGCTCTCCGCAATAGCGACGATACCTTTACCCATGGCCCGAATATGCGGCTCCAAACTGGCACCCTGAAGCGGATCGACCTTGATGATCCGCGCATACGCCTGCATCAACTCGGCATATCGTTCCACCTCGTCGTGCAATGCCGCAATGCGTTGAGACGCCTTCAAGACGACAAAATCGCTCTTATCCTTCTCCATGAGGCCCCGAATTTTGGAGAGATAGCGCGCATTTTCCAGATAATCGGCATCCTGGCCATGTAGAAAATAATTACGTTCAAATCTCCGTACCTCCAGCGTGGTATCGAAGAGTTCCGAAATCCGCTCACCTAAAAAAATTTTCTCCTCGACCCTTCGGAGTTCCTCAAATGTGAATGCCGAGACGCCAAGAATGAGAATCGCGACTACATAGTAGCCGAGAGTAATTTTCTGCCGAAGGGAGGTTTGAAATTTGAATTTCATTATGGAATCAGGATTTTTTAATTACATCTTGCAACATAAGTATCGTAATTTGTTTCACTCCATCAAGAATGGCCACAGCAGCAAGATATAAGGTTGTTAATAGATCAACCCTATCTTTATTTATTGCATTATACAACACATCTACCAGATCGTGAAGGTATGCAATAAAACGCCAATTTCCTTTATAAACATAGAGTAACGAATTATGGCATGGAATCTGCTGATATTTGTTACGTAATCCTACATAACTTATCACGCTGCTTAAGGTGCGATGCGATGAAATCATTCATTAGAAAACTGGACCGCCTGCTCACGACAATGGCCTATGCCGAAGCTGGCGATCTGGATACTGTAAAGGAAATGTTGCGGGAGGATTCCTCAAAAGTGGAAAGCGCGGCCTCAGACGATGAAGCCCATCTGCTTGATCCTGCCCAGCAAACGACTCAACAACATTCTTCATGCGTATAACAGACAAACAAACCGCATCAGTCCACATTTAGACTCGCTATCATCCTGCCCTGCTTTACATCCTTAAGAAGAAAACATGAATGCTGTGACCCACTTCCTGCCTTTTTTGCGGCAATTTTCATTGCGTAGCGACGATCTCAAGGCCGACCTGATTGCAGGCGTCACGGTATCGCTGGTTGCTATCCCGCAATCCCTCGCCTATGCTCAACTGGCTGGCGTCCCCGCCTACTATGGTCTCTATGCGGCTTTGATTCCGACGATTTTCGGCGCGTTGTTCGGTTCGTCGCGGCAGCTTTCAACCGGCCCGGTTGCCATGACCTCATTGCTGACAGCGGCCAGCGTTGCGCCTCTGGCTGCACACGGAAGCGAATTATTCTATTCCTACGTCATTCTGCTGGCCTTGCTATCAGGTATATTCCAAATCGCTTTCGGCGTATTGCGGATGGGTGTATTGCTCAACTTTCTGTCGCATCCAGTCTTGATGGGGTTTATCAATGCTGCCGCCATCATCATTGGGCTTTCGCAACTATCGCCCTTGCTGGGCATACCGGCTACCCAATCCAACCATTTTCTGGTCGACATCTGGCGCATCATCTCCCACCTGGACTCGGTGCATGAGCTTTCTTTCGGGTTTGGCCTGTCCGCAATCGCGCTACTGGTTTCCTTCAAGAAATTTGCCCCCAAACTGCCCGGCGTGCTGATCACCGTCGTCTTGCTCACTTGGGTAAGCTACGCAGTCGAATATGCACATCAGGGCGGACGCGTCGTAGGCGCCATCCCCCAGGGATTGCCGACTATCAGCATCCCGCCCCTGGATTGGAAAGCCTCCATTGCGCTTCTGCCCGCCAGTTTCGTGATCGCCCTGATCAGCTTCATGGAGGCGATGTCCAGCTCCAAAGTAATTGCCATCAAAACGCGTCAGCCATGGGATGAAAACAAGGAACTAATCGGTCAGGGTCTGGCCAAGATCGCTGCCGCGTTCAGCCACTCAATGCCGGTCAGCGGTTCCTTCTCCCGCTCCGCGCTGAACCTGGCATCGAATGCCAAGACCGGTCTGTCTTCCATCATCTCGGCGGTGTTCGTCCTGCTGACACTACTGTTTTTCACGGCACCGCTCTATCACCTTCCCAAGCCCGTCCTCGCCGCCATCATCATGATGGCCGTGATCAGCCTGGTTAATTTTAAAACCGTGATCAATGCCTGGCGAGCCAACAAAGACGACGGCATCGCCTCCATCGTCACCTTTGTCGCCACTCTTGCCTTTGCCCCCAACATCCAGAATGGCATCCTGACCGGCATCCTTCTTTCCCTGGCACTCCTGCTGTATCGCATGATGCGGCCAAGCATCGCCACTCTGGGCGTACACCCTGACAGCTCGCTGCGCGACGCGCAACGTTACGGCCTGCCCGCCATCCATCCGAAACTGGGCGCGCTTCGCTTTGACGGGGCATTGCGGTTTGTAAATGTCTCATACTTCGAAGACGCCATTTTGAAGCTGGAAAGGGAGCGCCCGGACGTCAGCCTCATCCTCGTCAAATGCAGCGGCATGAATCAATTGGATGCATCTGGGGTAGAAATATTATCCAATCTTGTTGATCGTTTCAGGAATAATGGGATTACACTAACGTTTAGCGGAATTAAAAAGCAGGTGCGTGAAGTGATGGATAAAACCGGCCTGACGGGGAAAATCGGTGAGGCGAACATTTTCGCCTCCGACCAGGTCGCGCTCGATGAGCTTCTCAAGCGACTCGAACAATCCGCCTGATCCGGGCGGCCATGCTGCCCCGAGCTTTATCGCTACCCTGATTTTGTGAGAATGTGAACGTGTACCCAGAGTTTTTTACAGCGTCGTCCATGGCGCCCCAAAGAATAAGACGGCCTTCCGTCCGGTGTTACCACTGCAATAACAACGATGACTATGCCTGCCAGCCTGCCAATTGACTGGGTGATCGGCGTCATCGGATACTGGCTGCTGATCGGCTTGGCCGGTCTCGTCCTGCAACGCACCCCTCGCCTGATTACGACATTGCTCTTTCCCGCCGGGGCGCTGGGAGCGCTGATCATGGCAATCGTCGCCCTCGGCGCATTGGGCCAGGCGCCCAATATTGCGGTGCTGCCCCTCGGTCTGCCTGATCTGCCGTTCCACCTGCGTCTTGATTCCCTGTCCGCATTTTTCCTGCTACTGCTCGGCGCAGCCGGCATCGGCATCTCGGTCTATTCGGCGGGTTACTTCCGCAAAATGGAAGGCAACACGTTGGGGCTGCTGTGCTTCGAATACCACGTGTTTCTCGCCGCAATGGCACTGGTATTCCTGGCGGACGACGCCTATCTGTTCATGGTGGCATGGGAAACCATGGCGTTATCCTCCTATTTCCTGGTCACCACCGACCATAATGTCCCGGAAATCCGCCGTGCCGGCTTTCTCTATCTGCTGATCGCACACGTCGGTGCAATCGCCATCCTGATGTGCTTCGGCGTGATGCAAGGCGGCCATGGGGATTACACCTTCGCCACCATGCGGCAAGGACACTTGACCACATTCTGGGCCAGCGTCACCTTCCTGCTGGCACTGTTCGGTTTCGGTGCCAAGGCGGGTATCCTGCCGCTGCACGTGTGGCTGCCGGAAGCCCACCCCGCAGCCCCCTCGCCAGTTTCTGCTTTGATGAGCGGCATCATGCTGAAAACTGCGATATACGGTATTCTGCGTGTCACTTTCGATCTGCTCGACATGCAGTTGTGGTGGTGGGGTGCTCTAGCATTGACGCTGGGACTCGTCACGGCATTGTTCGGCGTGATGTTCGCCGCAGTTCAGACCGATATGAAGCGCCTGCTCGCTTATTCCTCGATCGAGAACATCGGCATTATCCTGGTCGGTATCGGTCTCGCCATTATTTTTCACGCTTTCCATAAGGATGCTCTGGCGGCGCTGGCCCTTACCGCCACCCTTTATCATGCGCTCAACCATGCCTTCATGAAGGGGTTATTGTTCCTCGGCACCGGCTCGGTATTGCACGCTACCGGCGAGCGCAACCTCGGCAAACTGGGCGGCCTTATCCATCGCATGCCTAAACTGGCGCTGCTTGTACTGGTGGGCGTTCTGGCTATCGCTGGTCTGCCCCCGCTCAACGGCTTCGTTTCGGAATGGCTGCTACTGCAGGCGTTTCTGCTGTCACCCGGATTGCCACATCCCTACCTCAACATGCTGATCCCGATCGCTGCGGCTGCACTGGCACTGGCAGCAGCACTGGCTGGCTATGTTATGGTCAAGTTCTACGGGATCATTTTTCTCGGCCAGCCGCGCGAGGAAAAACCCGGCAAACAGGTGCATGACATAGGCATCATGGAACGGTTGGGTCTAACCTGGCTAGCTTTAGGCTGCATTCTGCTCGGAATATTTCCGGTGTTCTTCATTCTGCATATCGACTACGTCACACAGATGCTGGTCGGCCAAACTCTGGGAGGCACAGCTGCCCAGACTGGCTGGATGTGGCTCACCCCGATCCAGCCAGAGCGCGCCAGCTACAGCCCGCTGATCCTGTTCCTTATCATCATTGTCGGTGTTGTTTTCACCATGCAGGTGGTGAAGAAGTTCTATCATGGCCGCCTGCGCCGCGGCCCGGCATGGGATTGCGGCTTCCCCGAGCAGACGGCACGGATGCAGGATACGGCCGAGGGTTTCGGCCAACCGATCCGCCAGATCTTCGAACTGTTCTTCGGCATCATCCGCGAAGTGCCCAGCCCGTTCGACAAGAAGCCCCATTACCACGGCGAGACCAGGGATCTGTTTTGGGATTGGTGCTATGTGCCGATTGCCCGATTTACCGAGAAATTATCGGCGCTGATCGGCAAACTGCAGCACGGCCGCATCCACGTTTACCTGCTGTACAGTTTTGTTACCCTGCTTGCATTGTTGGCGTTTATCCGATGAACTATTCCGGCATACTTCTACAACTCTTCCAGGATACCCTGGTGGTACTGGTTGCTCCCCTGCTGCTGGGCTGGGTCAATCAGTGCCGCGCCTGGCTGCAAAACCGCAGCGGCGCTGGCGTACTGCAGCCCTACCGCAACCTGGTCAAACTGTTCCACAAGGACGCGGTGCTGGCGAACAATGCCTCGCCATTGTTCCGTTTCACCCCTTATATCCTGTTCGCCTGCATGTGGCTGGCGGCATCACTGGTACCGGTAGTGGCAACGGACCTTCCTCTTTCTCCGGCGGTGGATGTGATTGTCCTGGTCGGTATTTTCGCTCTGGCGCGGGTTTTCATCTCGCTGGCGGCAATGGATATCGGCACCTCGTTCGGCACGCTCGGTGCACGACGCGAAATGCTGGTCGGCTTCCTCGCCGAACCGGCCTTGCTGATGGTGTTCTTCACCGCTTCCATGATCAGTCATTCCACCTCGCTCAGCACCATCGTCGAAACCCTGGCGCACAAACAGTTCGTGATTTACCCCAGTCTGGCTTTTGCCTCTGTGGCTTTCGTCATGGTGCTGCTGGCGGAAAATGCCCGCATTCCGGTGGACAACCCCTCCACCCACCTTGAACTCACCATGATTCACGAGGCCATGATTCTGGAATACTCCGCCCGCCACCTTGCCTTGGTCGAATGGTCGAGTGCGCTAAAGCTGCTTGCCTACACGACCATTGGCTTCGCACTGTTCGCGCCTTGGGGCATTGCCGAGTCGGGCAACTGGGGAGGGCTTCCGCTGGCACTGGCAGCGTTGTTCGCAAAACTGCTGGCGGCAGGCGCCGGTTTGGCGCTGCTGGAAACCGTGTCGGCGAAGATGCGCATTTTCCGCGTACCCGAATTCATGGGCACAGCCTTCCTGCTGGCAGTGCTGGGCTTGCTCATCCATTTCCTGCTGGGTAGCTGACATGGCGAACTATTCCGGTCAACTCATCAACCTGTTCGCGGCGCTGCTGCTGCTGATCGCCTTCGCCATGCTGTCGCAGCGCCGGGTGCTGTCACTGATCAACCTGTTCGCCCTGCAGGGCCTGATTCTGTCGATCAGCACGGCTATCGTGGCCTATTCCTCCAACCAACATCACCTGTATTACTCGGCGGCGCTGACCCTACTGCTGAAAGTCATTTTCCTGCCGTGGATCCTGCACCGCCTGATCCGCAAGCTCAACGTCAAATGGGACGTCGAAACACTGTTCAATATCCCCACCACCATGCTGGTCGGCATCGCGCTGGTGGTGTTCGCCTTCAATCTGGCGGCGCCGATTTCCCAAATGGCCGGCACTATCACCAAGGGCACCCTGGGCATCGCCATGGCCAGTGTGCTGCTCTCGTTCCTGATGATGATCACGCGCAGCAAGGCGGTACCGCAGGTGATCGGCTTCCTCGCCATGGAAAACGGCCTGTTCTTCGCCGCCACCAGCGCCACCTACGGCATGCCGATGGTGGTCGAACTCGGCATCGCGCTCGACGTGCTGGTCGGCATGTTCATCCTGGGTATCTTCTTCTTCCAGATCCGAGAAACTTTCGACAGCCTGGATTTGAAGCACATGGAAAAACTCAAGGAAGAATGACTTGGAAATACTCTGGACACTGACCATCCCCCTGACCGGCGGCCTGCTGCTGGCACTGTTCGGCGGCCGCCGCTTCGCGGCCGAACTGAACTCCGCCATGAGCTTCGGCACCTTCATCGCGGCGGCGGCATTGACTGTCCGGGTGATCACCGACGGCCCGATCACCGCACTGAACGAGCAATTTTTCGTCGATTCGTTCAACGTGTTCCTGGTCGCCCTGACCGCTCTCGTCGGACTCACCACCTCGCTTTTCTCGCGCCCCTACATGCGTATCGAGCAGCACCACGGCAAGCTCTCGACCAACATGCTGCGGCTCTACCACAGCATGTATCAGCTGTTCACCTTCACCATGCTACTCGCGCTGTTGACCAACAACCTCGGCATCATGTGGGTGGCGATGGAAGCGGCGACGCTCACCACCGTGCTGCTGGTCTCCCTCTATCGCACCCCGGCAAGCCTGGAAGCGGCCTGGAAATACTTCATCCTGTGCGGCGTCGGCATCGCCCAGGCATTGTTCGGCACCATCCTGGTTTATTTCGCGGCGGAAAAATTACTGGGGGCGGGCGGCAACGCATTGCTATGGACGCATCTCGACAGCGTCAAGGCGCATCTCGAGCCGACCGTGCTGTCGCTCGCCTTCGTTTTCCTGCTGGTGGGCTACGGAACCAAAGTAGGATTGGCGCCGCTGCACAATTGGCTGCCCGATGCCCACGCCGAAGGCCCGACACCGGTGTCCGCCGTGCTTTCCGGCTTGCTGCTCAACGTCGCACTGTACGCCGTGGTGCGTTCCAAGGTACTGGTGGACGGCGCGCTGGGCAGTCATTTCGCCGGCGACCTGATGATGGGGTTCGGCTTGCTTTCCGTGGTCATGGCCTCCTTCTTCCTGTCGCGCCAGAAAGACGTCAAGCGCATGTTCGCCTATTCCTCGATCGAGCACATGGGGCTGATGACCTTCGCTTTCGGTATGGGCGGCCCGGTCGCCACTTTCGCTGGCATGCTGCACATGACGGTGCACTCCCTCACCAAGTCGGCGATCTTCTTTGCCGTCGGCCACGCCACGCAGAAAGCCGGCACCCAGTTAATGGAAAACATCCGCGGCCTGATCAAGACCAGCCCGACCATCGGCTGGGGCCTCGCCATCGGCTCCCTGGCTATCCTCGGCATGCCGCCGTTCGGCGTGTTTGCCAGCGAATTCATGATCATCACCACCGCCATGCACGCCTACCCGTGGACCACGCCGTTCCTGCTCGCCGCTCTGGGCGTGGCGTTCGCCGCGATTTTCGGCCGGGTGCAGACCATGGTGTTCGGCGAAACCGTCGATCAGCGCCTTCCCCATCCGCCCGCGCTGGTGCCGGTGTTCGTGCATTTGGGGCTGGTGCTGCTGCTCGGCTTGTACATCCCGCCTTACCTGGCTGAATGGTATCGCCAGGCGGCGGCGTTGATCGGATAAAGAATCATGAGACTGGAAGAGTTCCCGACAAAATTTCCCAAGCTGCCCGGCGTGATGCCGATCTGGCACGGCACGGTGGATGCCGCGCAATTCCACAGCCTGTGCGAGCAAGTTGCGCACGGCGGCGGCAAACTGGTGGCCCTGTGGGGCAGCGACGAATTGGCGCACGACGCCGGATATGCCCTGCATGCATCCCTGGTCACCGCGCTCGGCATGCTGTGCCTGACCCTGCCAATAAGCGCTGAACACCCCTCCTACCCGGACATCAGCGACCTGTTTCCCACCGCCAACCGCATGCAGCGTGCCGTTGCCGACCTGCTCGGCCTGCATGCCAGCGGCGCGGACGATCACCGCAAATGGCTGCGCCACGGCTCTTGGCCGGGCAGCGTGCATCCCTTGCGCAAGAATTTCGATGGCAGCACAGTATTCCCCACCGAGGCTGACGCCTACCCCTTCGTCACTGTCAGCGGTGATGGCGTCCATGAAATTCCCGTCGGTCCGGTGCATGCCGGCACCATCGAACCCGGCCACTTCCGCTTCTCAATCATCGGTGAGCGCGTGTTGCGCCTGGAAGAGCGCCTCGGCTACAAACACAAGGGCATAGAAAAACGCTTCGAAAGCATGAGTCTGGAGCAAGGCGCCAAAGTCGCCGGCCGGATCAGCGGCGATAGCACCGTGGCCTACGCCTGGGCCTATGCACAGGCGGTGGAAAGCGTCACCGGCGCCACGCCGCCGCCCCGTGCAACCGCATTGCGTGCCGTTCTGCTCGAGCTGGAGCGCATCCACAATCACCTCGGCGACCTCGGCTACCTCGGCAACGACGTCGCGCTGGCATTTGGCTTCACCCAGTTCTGGATCCTCAAGGAAGACGTGCTGCGCCTGAACAACGAACTTTTCGGCCATCGCTACCTGATGGACAGCATAGTGCCCGGCGGTGTCGCTTGCGACCTCGACAGCAAGGGCCGCGAACGCATTTTGCAGGTATTCGGACATCTTGAACAAGAAATCCACACCTTGAAGGACATTTACGACGAGCACGCCGGTGTCCAGGATCGTTTTCTTACCACCGGGCGGGTTACGCCAGATATCGCGGCTCAACTAGGCCTCACCGGCATGGCCGGCCGCGCCAGCGGCCAGGCGTGGGACCTGCGCGCCCAGTTCCCGTGCGAGCCCTACGACAAACTCGACGTACGCATGGCAACTCATCGCAATGGCGACGTTGCGGCGCGAGTCACGGTACGCTTTGAGGAAGTGCAGGAGTCGATCCGTTTAATTCGCCTGATCATGGACCGGATGCCCGCCGGTGAACTCTGCGCGAGCATCGGCAACGCCTCCGAGAACGCACTCGGCATTGGCTGGGTGGAAGGCTGGCGCGGCGAAATTCTGGTGGCGCTGCATACCGGCAAGAATAATGCCATCCACCGCCTCCACCCGCACGACCCCTCATGGCAGAATTGGCCACTGCTGGAGCATGCGATCATCGGCAACATCGTGCCGGACTTCCCGCTCATCAACAAATCTTTCAATTTGAGTTACACCGGAGTGGACTTGTAGCATGTACCAGATCATCAAGCAGATATTACGCACCGGCATCAAGACCGAAACCCCGCCCGGCCCGGATGAAGCCCTGCGCATCGAAGCCCAGCGCATCCAGAAGGATATTTTGCGCCATGTCGGTCGCGCCCTGGCGATCCGCTGTGTGGATGCAGGATCCTGCAATGGCTGCGAACTGGAAATCCACGCACTCAACAACGCCTATTACAACATCGAAGGCCTGGGCATTCATTTCGTCGCCAGTCCGCGCCATGCCGACATGCTGCTGGTAACCGGGCCGGTTTCCCGCCACATGGAAACAGCGCTCAAACGCACCTACGACGCCACGCCGCATCCCAAGCTGGTGGTCGCCCTCGGCGACTGCGGTTGCGATGGCGGCATCTTCTCCCCAACCGATTCTGGCGGCGACAAGTGCGCAAGCTATGCCAGCTGCGGCAAAGTATCCAACGTCATCCCGGTGGATGTGGCAATTCCCGGCTGCCCGCCCACTCCAATCACGATCCTGCAAGGAATACTTACTGCCGTCTCAGGCGAGGCCCAAACCAGCTGATCGCAGAAAATTGATCGCGTGTCAGAATTAAAGACTACCGAAGAGTGGGTAATGCATCGGGTTCGGAAGTTACCGAAGGAGGCTGGAGATTTTTCTATTCATCAGCCTGCGGGAAGAAAAAGCGTGGTATTTCGCGACAAGCTATTTCTTGGCTCAAGATAACCAGAACCACCTCAGCCACCCGCCCAACCCACGATAGTCAGCAGCAACAGCAATACCAGCCACAGCACCAGGGCGCGCCAGATCAGGCTGACGGCGCTGTCCAGATAGTCGGCATCGGCTTCGTCGCCCAGACCGAGTTCGGGACGATACTCTAAGTTGGCGCCGTAGCGCAACGGCTCGCCGAGCTTGACGCCCAAGGCGCCTGCGCCGCTCGCCAGCACGATGCCGATACCCTGCTGCACCCAGAGCGACGCTTGAGTGCGCCAGCAGTACACTGCATCCTCGAAATCCCCGACGATCGCAAAACTGACGGCAGTCAGGCGCAACGGCACCCAGTCCATCAATTCGAAAATCTGTGCAGCAAATTGGCCGAACTGGCCGGCTTCCTGCTCATCCAACGCTCCCCATTTCAGGGCGAGCAGTTGCGACAAGCGATAGAGCACCGCACCAGCGGGGCCGAGCACGGCAAACCAGGCGATGATGCCAAACAGGTTTTTATGGGCGCAAGCCAGCGTCTGCTCGATGCCGACACGAGCTATTTCGGCGGACTCAAAATCGTCGGTGGGGCGCTCCTGCCACTGTGCAAGCTGCCGTCGCGCCTCACCCAGATCAGCCGACCGCAATGCGGCTGCGATATGCTCGGCCTGCACCCCTATCTGCTTCAGGCTCAACACGGCATACAATACGGCGACACCGAAAGGCAACGCCAGCAGCGGGCTGAAACGATATAACACGCCATAAAAGATACCGACAACGATCGCCGGCAGCAACGCACCCAGCAACCATGCCACCCTGCCGTGCGCTCTCTCGCCTGCGTTGAAATGTCGCTCGAGATGGTTGGCATAGCGGGTAAACAACAAAGCAGACGGGTTGCGAACATCCAGTGGACGGAAATATTCGAGCAGCAACACGGCGATCAGGGCAAGAAAAATCATGGGGCAATCTCTATGAAGCTGTCCTGTTAAATATCCATTTCGACCGACAATTCGCTATCCCGATAAATTTCCAGCGTGGGCAGTTTAAGCTTCATGCCATGCCCATCCAGGTATTTCAGCAGCGCCGCATAGGCTTTTCCGGTAGCCAGCCTGGGATGGGCACGCACTTGCGCAACTACCACCTGCCGGGCAGGAACATCCGCCAACTTTAGCGGTTCGCGCACTTGCACGCCGGCATCCACCAGATAGCCGGTTCGGGCATACAGGTCTTTTTTCTCTGTGCTGCGCGGGTCGTTCTGCATCAGGGTCAGGGCGGCACCGGTTTTGATACCCTGCTCGCGCAACACCCGCAACGTTTCCATCTGGCTATCCAGCAACCTGGCGTAGTCGCCGTGATGTTCAAGGTAGGCATAATGATAGGGGCCGCGCATCTGGTTGGATTCTACCTGAGCGGTAGTAAAGCCACCTACCCACCAAAAAATCCCCATGACCGGCGCGACAAAGGCCAGCAGAAAGTACAACCAGTTATTTTTCAAGCATTGCTCCATCAAACGTGTGCAAAGACTGAAAATACCATATTCTGCCGTGTTTGTCCTGATCCAAAGCCACCGCAGCCCAGGCACATCACCATCCTGGAACAGGATAACCATGACATGATGGCATTCTTGCCGACAGGTCTATAAAATGACAAAGCGTTGGTGCGCCCAGGAAACCTCCATGACCCAAAGAAATCTTGTTTGTTTAGCTCTGTCCTTGTGCCTGATCGGGTGCCAAGGCCCCGGTCCGTCAGGCTCCTATGGCAGTTCCAGCATCGAAGGCACACTTCCCCCCGGCATCTATAGCGGAAGAGTGCCCATGGCGGCGATGGCTGGCGCAGCCATATACTATCTTTACAAAGATAACTGGAGCGTCGAGGAAACCAAGACCGGCGGAGACAGATTTCACCTCGCCCTGAAAAAGAACATGTTGCGGGAGAATGGCGATTCCGAGGCCGGCATGATTTTCAAGCGCCGCGCCGGAGAAATCGCCGCTGAGCAAGGTTACGACGGCTACCGCATCATGGAATTCAGTGAAGGCATCGAGTCGACCACATTCGGCGCGCAACGGGTGGCTCAGGGCGTAATCGAGTGCTACAAGGGCGCCGCCGACGGGAAGTGAGGCAGCTTTGGCATGACACATTCCCCCGCGTCTGGAAGCAGCGCAAAGTCTGAAAGTTCCCAGCATCGACGACGATAACCGCATGTTGCAATCCTCATCCGAACCCACCGGCAAACCGGTGCACTGCGTGCCCAAGCCGACGAACAATATAAGCAGCACGCCTACCATCCGTGAACACCCGCCATTTCCGCCGTTACCCGCGCAGTAAGAGCAACGGATTTCGGGCAAATGCTTTCGCTTCACAACCCCGATTCCGTCTGTTAACATTCTGAAAAATAAAATATTATTTACGGTACTCCTCAATGAAAACAAGTATCCTGCGCACTTTGCTGTTATCTTTCCTCGGCTTTGGCATTCTGGTCGCGGCAATCTTCCCTTTCTACGCCAACTTCTTCGTCGACTGGAAACCCGGCATGCTGCCCTGGTTCGTCGTCGGCTGCCTGATCGCGGGACTGGGTATCGGCGTGGTGAACTATGTCCTGCTCAACATCATCCTGCTGAAACGGCTGCGACGCATTTCCGAAGTGGCCAATGCGATCTCGAACAAGGATCTCACGCACAAATGCACGATGCAGAGCGACGATACCATCGGCGAGATCATTGTCAGCTTCAACAACATGGCGACCAACCTGCGCGAACTGATCGGACAGACCGTGACACTGAGCGGCAATGTCCGCCGCGACAGCGCCAGCATTCACTCCTTCATGGCGGACATCACCGGCAATCTGAACGAACAGACCGGACGAGCCGGCGAGATCAGCAATGGCATTGACCACCTGGCCGAAACCGTGGAGCAGATTTCCGCCCGCTCCGCAGAAGCGGCGAGCAGGGCAAGCGAAGCCGCCGACCATGCCCGTCAGGGCGGCGATGTCGTGCAAAAAACCATTAACGGCATGGATAAAATCAGCCAGGCCGTCAACGAGGCCGCCAGCGCAGTCGAAGAGCTGGGACGGAATTCTGACCAGATCGGCGCGATCGTGGCGGTAATCGATGAAATCGCCAGTCAGACCAATCTGCTCGCACTCAATGCAGCCATCGAGGCGGCCCGTGCCGGCGAGCAGGGACGCGGTTTCGCGGTGGTGGCGGATGAAGTGCGGAAACTCGCGGAAAAAACCAGTAGCGCCACAGCCGAGATCGGAGGGATGATTCAGGCAATCCAGCAAAAAACCGGCGAAGCGGTGAGAACCATGAATGCAGGCACAGCGGATGTGAAAGATGGAGTGGTGAACGCCCGTGAAGCTGGCAACTCGCTACAAAATATTGTCGACAGGGCCGAGCAGGTTACCGCCATGGTGCAGGAAATCGCCAGCGCCACTCAGATGCAGAGCAAGGATGCCCAGATGATCCGGCAGAACATTGCCGAGATCGGCAGCCTGATCGAAAGCACCCTGGGAAAAACATGGGAAGGCACCGTCAAGGTCGAAAATCTCACCGCCCTGGCGGAAAGCCTGGACAACACCGTCACCGCCTTCAAGCTCAATTAAGCGAGGCATCAAATGGCACGACGCAGCCTGGCGGCCGACGTCAGCGGACGTGAGGTATGGGCATGGGCGATGTATGACTTCGCCAACTCCGGCTACACCACCGTCGTCGTCACCGCCATCTTCAACGCTTATTTCGTTGCCGTCGTGGCTGGCAATCAGCCTTGGTCGACCTTTGCCTGGACTGCTGCGCTCGCCCTCTCCTATGCCTTGATCATGATTACGGCGCCGCTGGTCGGCGCCTATGCCGACCTGCACGCAGCGAAAAAAAAATTGCTGCTGGTCAGCACCGCTGGCTGCGTGATGTTCACCGCCGCACTCGCCCTGATTGGGCCAGGCGATTTGTGGCTTGCGATATTACTGATTGTGCTTTCAAACTTTTTTTACGGCAGCGGCGAAAATCTGATTGCCGCCTTCCTTCCGGAACTGGCCCAAGGCCGTGCGCTCGGCAAGGTTTCTGGCTGGGGCTGGAGCCTCGGCTACCTGGGCGGCCTGACAAGCCTTGGTGCCTGCCTGGCCTATGTCGACCGGGCGCAAGCACATGGCCAGTTTGCGACGGATTTCGTACCCGTCACCATGCTGATCACGGCAGCGCTGTTTGCGCTGGCGAGCCTGCCCACCTTCCTGTTTCTCAGGGAACGGGCCGTACCGCAAACACATGCCAGAAACAGGCTGATCCGGGAAGCCTATGCCCGGTTCGTGCAAACCCTGCGTCACGCCAGCCGCTACCGCGATCTGCGCCGCTTCCTGGTCTGCACCGTGTTCTACCAGGCTGGCATCCAGGCGGTGATCAGCCTCGCCGCGATCTACGCCCAGCAAGCCATGCATTTTTCCACCCGCGACACCATCCTGCTGATTTTCGTGGTCAACATCACCGCCGCAGCCGGCGCCTTCCTGTTCGGCCACCTGCAGGACCGGATCGGCCATATCCAGACCATCGCGCTGACGCTGGTGCTGTGGATCGTCATGGTACTGCTCGCCTGGGGCGCACAAGGACCAGGCATGTTCTGGCTCGCCGCCAACCTCGCCGGCATCGCCATGGGCGCGAGCCAGTCGGCAGGCCGGGCGATGGTCGGGCTGTTGAGTCCGGCATCGCGCCGTGCTGAATTCTTCGGACTGTGGGGGATGGCAGTAAAACTCTCGTCTATCCTCGGGCCGATCACCTACGGCCTCGCGAGCTGGCTGTCGCAAGGCGATCACCGCATGGCCATCCTGGCCACCGGCAGCTACTTCGTCGTGGGATTGGTGCTGCTTGGCGGGGTGGATGTGCTGCGGGGAAGGCGCGCGGCCTTGCGCGGCTGAGAAGATTTGAGAGCGGAGATCACACCGCCATCCGCCTTACGTAAAGCTTAAAACTGCTCGCTGTCCAGCAGATAGCGCCACTGCCCGACCGGCAGGTCGCCCAGCTTGACGCGTCCGATACGGACGCGTTTGAGGCCGACGACTTTGAGGCCGACCAGTTCGCACATGCGGCGAATCTGGCGCTTCTTGCCTTCTTTCAGGATGAAGTGCAGCTGATCCTGGTTCTGCCAGGACACCTTCGCCGGCTTGAGCGCCTCGCCGTCGAGGCTCAGGCCGTGGTTGAGGCGCTTCAGGTTAGCCTCGCTCAACCGGCCCTCCACCCGCACCAGGTATTCCTTCTCGACCTCCGAATCCGCGCCGATCAGATGTTTGGCGATGCGGCCGTCCTGCGTCAACACCAGCAGTCCGGTTGAGTCGATGTCGAGCCGACCCGCCGGTGCGAGACCATGCAGATGTTCGGGGGAGTAGGGTTGCGGCGCGCGGTCTTCCTGATAATGGGACTCCTTGCCGATCAGCGTCACCGCAGCCTGATAGCCTTTCTCGGGTTGCGAGGAAACGTAGCCCACCGGTTTGTTGAGCAGGATGGTAACGCGTTGCGATTGCTGCCTTTCGGCCCGTTTATCCAGGGTGATAGTCTGGCTGGGATCGATTCGGGTGCCCAGCAGGGTAACCCGCTCGCCATCGACAAAAACCAGGCCGCGCTCGATCAGGGCGTCCGCTTCGCGGCGCGAGCACAGGCCGCGCTCGGACATGAGCTTGGACAAGCGGACTTGTCCCGAGTCGTGGGCGACTTCCGGAGCGACAGGTTTTTTTTCTGCTGTATCAGGGTGTGCAGCCTTGATCCGCGCGGCAACAGGTGCGCCTCTGGCTGCGCCATCGGGTTTTCTCAGACCAGCCGGCCCTACCCTGCTCCTCCCCCCCCTACGTGTAATCATTTTCTTCGAATATCGGGATCAGCGAATTTCCAGCAATTCGACTTCGAACACCAGGGTGGCATTGGGCGGAATTACGCCGCCTGCACCGCGCGCACCGTAGCCCAGTTGCGGCGGGATAGTGAGCTTGCGCGAACCGCCGACCTTCATGCCCTGCACGCCCTCGTCCCAACCGCGAATCACGTGGCCGGCGCCGAGCGGAAAATCGAACGGGTCGTTGCGGTCCTTGCTGGAATCGAACTTGGTGCCGTCGGTCAGCCAGCCGGTGTAATGCACGGAAACCAGCTTCCCTGCCTGAACGGCATCGCCCTCGCCCTCGCTGAGGTCTTCGTAGATCAATCCGGACGGGGTGGTAATTTCAGCCATGCCATGCTCCTTAAAAAATTAAATCGTTGGTATTTTAACCGACTTCGACAATATGCGCTTCATCGCTCCCAGGCACGCTGCTGGCAACGCAGTTGCGCCCACCCTGCTTCGCCCGGTACAACGCCTGGTCAGATCGCGCCACCAAGGCCTGTGCAAGTGCCTCCGCGTTCTGGCTGCGATTGCCGTCGGACAGTGTGGCTACGCCGATGGAGATCGTCACTGGAAGCATCTCCTCGCCCTCGCCCTTGAACTGCTGCCCGGCAATGCTGCAGCGAATGCGCTCGGCAATGAGTCGCGCACTGTCCATGTCCGTCTGCACCAGCAGAATGGCGAATTCTTCCCCGCCGTAGCGGCCCAGCACGTCGATGGAGCGCAGCTGGCCCTTGATCCGCCATGCCGCTTCGCGCAGCACGCAATCGCCGGTTTGATGTCCATACTGATCGTTGACGCGCTTGAAATGATCGACATCCAGAAACAGGCAGGAAAGCGGGAAGGACTGGCGCTGGGCACGGCTCACCTCCTCCTGCAAGCGCTGGTCGAAATACCGCCGGTTGTGCACCCCGGTGAGGGGATCGGTCAGCCCAAGATGCTTGAGACGCTCGCTGTTGGTCAAATTTTCCAGGCAGATGCCAACGAATGCAGCGAGGCGTCCGATGAAATCGGTCGCCATGCCCGGCGCGAATCGTCCCTCATTGCGGCTGCCCAGATTGAGGCTGCCGATCAGCCGTCTCTGCCGCATCATCGGCAGGATGGCGATACTGGCGGGAGGGGTGTCGCAGGGGAAAAAATGGGTGCGGCTAGCGGCATTATACTGGCCCAGCACCGGTGCCAGCGAACTACCGCAAATGCGGAGAAGTTTTGACGGGTTGTCGAGACAAATCAGGCCGGGGAATTCGCTGGAAGGAATGTCGATATCGGACAGCATTCGCCGTACTTCGTATTCCTGATCGATTATTGCCAGCGACACCACGTCCAGATCGAAGGCTTCCTTCATCTCTTTCAGGACGAACTGGAGCAGTTCCCTGAAACTGCCGACGCTCAGCATGCGCAGTTCCGCATCCTGGAAGCGGCGCATCACCTGTTCGTTCAATCGCGCCTGAGCCATCAGGGATTCCAGCTTTTGCCTCAGTTCCTGATTTTCGGTGAACAAATCGCCGGACATCCGGGCTAGGCTTCCACCACCTCGGCCTTTACGATTTCCAGTGCATCACGCATGGTTTCCTCGGGCGCTGCATTGATGCATTCGGCCAGCATTTCCGCTGCCTCCAGGGTGCTTTCAGGCAGGTCGTGAGCATCCAGTTCAGCAACAAATGCGGCTGCCGCACCAGTGATGCGCAGCAGGGTTTGCCGCTCGCCCATCAACATTTCAAGCTCGGTGCGTAGCATGGCGATTTCTTGATCTTTTAATACGTGAGGCATTTGTCTTTCCTTTCAAAATCGAGCATCAGCGTACCACACCCATAGTTAATTGCGCATCCGGCAAGCCGTGTGCCAGCAGCCATTTCTTTGCGGCATCGAGCAACGACTCCGAACCCGCCACGTAAATATTGAAATCGCTCAACACCGGATGCTGATCGCCAATCTGCTGTAACAGGCCGTCGATCAACTGTTTCTGGCGTCCTGCCGCGGTCTCCAGGTCTGCCCCCGCCACCAGCGGCATATATTGGAAGTTGTCCAGTGCATCGGCCATGGCGCGGAGCCAGTTTGAAAAATACAGGTTGGCCTCGTGCGACACCACCCAGTAAAGCTGCATCGATTCGGCGGTATCAAGCGCCATGGCGTGTTCTATCAGGCTTTTTACCGGCGCGAAGCCGGTACCGAAAGCGATGAAAATCAACGGGCGAGAGGAATCCTCGTTCAGCACGAACCCGCCTTTCGGTCCCTCCACAACTACCGCCTCCCCGCTCTTCAACTGGGTTGCGACATAATCGGCAAAATGATTGCCTGGCGTATTGCGGATGTGAAACTGCAGATTACGGTCGTCGCACGGGCAGCTCGCCACCGGAAATTCCGCAGTGATCGAATGCCCCAGTTGGAGCACGGCGTTTTGCCCGGCCAGAAAGCGCAAACGGTTGTTGCGCGGGGTTTGCAGGTGTAGCAGCAGCATCTGGTCGCCCATCGGTTCGATGCTCTTGACGTGTGCCGTGATGTGTTGGAGCGGGATTTCCGATGCGGCCTGCGCCTCGCCCGCTTCGATCACCACATCGGTCACGGCAGTATTCGAGCACATCAGCGCATAGCCTGCTGCTTTTTCGGCTTCGTGAATGACGTAGTCGTGCGGGCGAACTTTCATTATCTGGCCGGAAACGACCCGAGCCTTGCACTGGCCGCAATTGCCGTTGCTGCAGCCGTAGTTAAGCGCCAGACCGGCGCGCAGCGCCGCTTCAAGCAGGGTGTCGGCGCCTTCGACGAAGAATTCGTGGCCGCTGGGCTGGATTGTCACATGTGCCGCCATTACTCGCAGAAAACTATCTCGTATGGTTAAATTAGTTGATCCAGCCTGTACATCGCCAGCCGCCAGTTCCTGATGCATCCACATCCTGAGGGTGGCAGCCGCAGCCCCCATTTCCTCCCCACCGCCATCCCATGCCTTGAGCTGTTTCTCCAGTCCATCGACAATGGCTTGATATCGTTTCAGTGCAGCACGGCTTTCCGCCAGATCCTTGCCCAAGCCGGTCAGCCGGGCGGCAAGAACCTCCTTGTCCGGCAGAGAACGCTCGAACACGCGTTTGCCGAAGGCTTTATCCTTGATCTGCGCTACCCGCTCGAAAGCGGTGTTGTCCTCGAACTGAATATCCGGATAAATCCGCAGTAAATCCTCGGCGGCCACCATGCCATCAAAGGACGGCAGGACGCCATCCTTGATTTTCTTCTGTAGCGCCACCCTGGTCTCGCCGACCAGGCGCGCTGCTCTGGATAAGTTCAAAAGTTGAGGCATTTCGATCTCCGGCAAAGCAGGCAACGAAAGTCATTCCACAACCTGAATTATAGTTGTCCCAGCATCTCCGGTTCCATGTCAAAGCCGACTTCGCAACCGGGGTTGAGCGCAACGCCGTGGCCGATGCCCATTTTTTCCAGGACCCATTTGAATTCGGTCAACAATCCGCCGTCGTAGCGGGGATAATCCTTGAGAAAAGGTTTGGCGCGATCCGGGCTGCTAAATACCGCCACCACTTTTGTTCCATCATCGGATTCGAGCACCAGCGGCTTGGCGAGGGCGGAGCGTTGCATACCCGGCATGACTTCGTTGTTTTCTATCGGCATGAAAACCTCGGAGACCAGCAACTCCTGCATGAACGCCTCGCCAGTCATTTCACCCTCCCAAGCGGCCAGGAGTTTTTTTTCAAGTTCGTTCTTCGGTTCAAAAATCTCATTTTCCATCGCTATCTTCCCAAACTTCCAGCACTCGCTCAAACAGGCAAATGAACCAGTTAAAATTCAGTATAATATCCTTGACTAATTCACTCAAGTAATCTAAAAATAATATTAATAATAATAAAATTTAATCTTCGCTGTCAGTACCGCCGATTGCGGTGAGTCTTCAGCGTAATACCAAGGAGACGATCATGTATGACATCAACCAAATCATCGCCAACGAAGGCGTTCCCCCTGCGGATGATTCCCTCGGTCTTGCAGAATGGTCCGAGGAAGTCGCGCAACGACTGGCGGATGAAGAAAACATCGCCTTGTCAAAAGAACACTGGGATGTAATCCATTTTCTTCGCGACCATTACCAGCGCTGCGGTCCATGCCCCAGCGGCCGCGCTGTTCTGAAATTGCTCGAGGAAAACTTTATCCGGCACGGCAACAAAAAATATCTCTATCACCTGTTCCCTCGCGGCCCGGTCGTTCAGGCCTGCAAAATCGCGGGGCTGCCTCAGCCACCATATAGCGCGGATGCTTCATTCGGCAGCGTAATGTGAGCCCGGTCAGGATTTCAGCGGGATCACATTGATCACCGCCACTGGCTCCTCCTGATCCAGCCTTTCTGCCAACTCAAGGGCAATGCCGTCTATCCCCTCGGTGGTAAACAGATCATGCGGAGTTTCCACCGAGGCGGAGTAAAACGTGCCATCGTTGTCCACGAACGAAACGTGGTAGTGATTCACTACGGTCGCTTCCCGAGCAGGTCACGCAGTTTATCGACGATGCCATTCTCACGCTCGTCGAACGAAAACATCGAGTCGCCAAACCCCTTTTCCTTGGCACGCTCTTCCGCCACGGCGAGATGCAGGAATTCCTCATAGTATTCCTGCTCGGTGCAGGTCACCTGGGTGACGAAGACATCCGGCTCGTGACAATCATTAACCCCAAGAACGTAAACAGTCACCGTAATGACCTTTTCCCGGGGGAAAATCACCGGCTCGCTACGCAAGGAAACGACGACATCGGACTCGGTCGCATCGCGGCTGTCCGAACCCGGCACACCATATGCAGTCCTGAGCCGATTTTCTATGGGATTGTCGCTCATAATTTAACGTCTTAATTGCAACAGTTCAAACGTTACACCAATCTCGCCATCCAGAGCAATCAAATCACGGCTTCAGGACACCATCCTGCCAGCTCTTCGTGGACCGTGTGCTCATCCAGGCTATCGTAATCCTCGCGATTGAAGGCGACGATCCCGCCTGCCAGTTCGTGCCAGGTAAAACCACTGGTCCATGCCGGCTGCGCATAGTCGCCCTGCCTCTTGCGCGGGAAGACAAACAGCCTGCCGGGTGCATACAACAGATTGTAAGCCACCTCGCCGAGATGCAACTCTTCGATGCAACGCCATGCCGCGTGGGGGTCGCTGAATGCCAGGCACTGCGCCGGATATGCCTCGCTGCCGCCATTGTGGCGCCAATACGCATTCATTACCGGGAAGCCCGCAGGCTTGAGGAACATCTGGAAATGCAGGTGATTGACCGAAGCGAAGGCGCCGATGGAATTGTAACCGAACCCCACGCCGTCCAGCGTTTCCCCCAGTTTTGCGGTCAGATTCCAGAGGTAGTCATGATGCTCCGCCGTGAGAAATTGCGGCAACCGGTGCTCGCGTTCAGGCACCAGCAAACCATGAAAATCGACGAAGGGGTACTTGTTGTAATACAGGGTGACATCCTTGTCGCCGAGCATTCCAGCCCAGAAAGCCTCCTTCTGCATGAAGCCCTTGTTGAAATGAAAGCCCGCCTCCTCGAAATCCACATAGATCCCGGTCGGCGCTCGCGCCGTGATGCGCTTGGGACGGAACGAGCGCAGATGGTTGAACTGCAGCTCCCATTTTCCCGCCTGCCGCTGTTCCGTGTGCCGGAGATTTTCCAGTCCGACCGCATGAATCTTGAGGAAAACCAGCAGGTCCTCTTCCACTTCCTGTATCGCCCTGCCACTTGCCAGTGCGCCGACATATTGTTCGCGCAGCCGCTGGTAAAGCATTTCGAGTCCTGCCGCCGTGGCGGAATAAATTTCCGGGTTGAAAGTCGCGTTGGCGCAAACCAGGATGAACGGCCCCAGCCCGCCTCCTTGCAGGAGATCGGACAAGCCGGCCGAGAATGCCTGGCGAAATGATTCGCTGGAAGAAAAAGGATGACGATTCATCAATGCTCACCGCCGTATGAAAGTAAAATCTTCGCGCTCTGCCGCCACTTCATCCAGCAAAGCAACCAGCCTGTCGAAGTCTGCACCCAGGCCGTCCCGCGCCATATCCATCCCTTCCCAGATGATTTCGAATGGCCCCTCGACCTCACTGGTCAGCACGTCCCACAGAGCATCCAGGTTGCGTCCGAAATGAACCGGGAAAGCGAGCTGCCGGGTCAGTTCGTCGTAAAACCCGGCAAGGGTATGGATATCGTGCAGGATACAGCGGTTCACTGGCACGGCGGCACCTCGATAAAGGTCTGGTAATGATCCACAGTCACCCGGCGCATTCCGTCACGGGAAAACAACAGGCGCTTGGCACCGCGATGTCCGCCCCGGTAGTCGAGGTCGGCCTCGCGCCAATCGCCTGGAAGAAGCCGGCCCTCACGGTTGGCGAAACGGTCGCCGCCCATGCTCTTTCCCCGCAGGGCGGGTACACTCCACAAATCCTTGCCAGGCCGCCAGCCCGCCTGCTTCGCCTGGCGCTTGATAACGAACTTACCAGGCAAGTGAGCATTGCCGCTGGCATTCAACGATTCCAGCATGTCAGTCAGCTCCGCTTCGTCCATTTTTGGATATAGCCGCTGGTTCAGCGTGTGCACCACGTCACGGCAGCTTGCGGCATGAACCGCAGGCGTCCAGGCAACCATACCCGCTACGACAAAAACCAGAAAAGCGCGGATCACCGTTTTACTCCACGCGCCGCAACAGCAGGCCCTTGAGATATTCGCCTTCGGGGAAATTCAGCACCGCCGGATGATCGGCATCGGCGGCGAAGCGCCCCACGATCTGCGCCGTCACGCCCGCATCCAGCGCGGCGCCGGCAAGGATTTTCTGGAACAGGTCAGCGTTCACGCCGCCCGAGCAGGAAAAGCTGGCCAGCAAACCGCCCGGCCGCAGCAACTTGAGTGCCCACAGGTTGATGTCCTTGTAGGCGCGCGAGGCATTCGTTGCGTGGTGGGCGGTGGGCGCGAACTTGGGCGGATCGAGCACGATCAGGTCGAAGCTCTTGCCCTGATCGCGCATCAAACGCAGGCTTTTGAATACATCCGCCTCCAGCCACTGCGCCCGGTCTTCCGCCAGGTTATTGAGCTTGACGTTTTCACGCGCCAGCGCCAGCGCTTCGGCGGAGCTGTCCACCGACAGCACCGAGCGTGCGCCGCCCCGCAGCGCGCTCAGGGAAAATCCGCCGCTGTAGCAGAAGCAGTTGAGCACGTCCTTGTCGTTCGCCAGTTCGCCGATGCGGCGACGGTTATCACGCTGGTCGAGGTAAAAGCCGGTTTTCTGGCCTTTTTCCACATCCACGTAGAACTTCAGCCCATGTTCGTGGATCACCAGCGGCGCAGGCAGCGCGCCTCGCAATAGGCCCATGCGCGCCGGCAGTCCTTCCAGCTCGCGCACCTCGGCGTCGGAACGTTCGTATATATTGGCGCAGCCGGTCAATTCCACCAGCAAGTCGGCCAGCGTGTCGCGCCAGCGCTCCATCCCCGCCGACAACACCTGTATCACCAGCGTATCGCCATAACGATCCACCACCAAGCCGGGCAGATCGTCCGATTCGCCGTGCACCAGCCGCATGCCGTCGGTGACCTTGGCCAGTTCCTGACGCAAGCCGATGGCGCGTGCAAGACGAGCGCGGAGGAAGTTCGCATCTACCATCTCGCTTTCCCGATATGTCCATACCCGCCCCAGTATTTGCGATTTGGGGCTATAGGCGGCCAGCGCCAGGAACGCACCATGGCTATCGCGCACCGCCACGGTTTCGCCCGGCTGCGGCTCGCCCTTGACGCGCTCGACGGCGCCGGAAAAGACCCAGGGATGACGATGCAGCAGGGATTTCTCGCGGCCAGGATTGAGAATGAGTGAATTCATGGTGGTTTGGCTGAAAGAATAATGGGGCCGCGAAGTATAACAGTTGCCCTGTAGCTACCCGATTTTTTCGACCTGACACAGGCCGGAGCGCAACGCCAGCGAGCCGCTGACCGGATCGCAGGCACGATGGTCTACCAGGCTGTTGTAATTGGCCTCGTCGTTTTCGTAACCGGCAAGGCCCAACTCCAGACAGGGCTGCCACCAGCCGAACTGGGCGCACACCACGTTTCTGTCGAGGCTGGCATCCAGGCGGGCGCGGGCGCGCATGGTGCCGGCAGGCGACCTGATCGCCATCCAGTCGCCTTCGGCAATGCCGCGCTCGGCAGCCGCTTCCGGATGAATTTCGGCCAGCGGATAAGGCATCCGCTGGCGCAGCATGGGCAGGGAATGTTGCTGGCTATGACAGAACTGGGACACCTTGGCAGAGGTGAGCACAAGGGGATAAGCCTTTTTCAGTTCAGGCCGGCTTTGTGGACTCTGTGACGGTTCAATGAAATCCGGCAAGGGATTCTGGCCGATATCCAGCAGTTGCTGCGAATAGATTTCGACCCGACCGCCATGCGTGGCGAAACCGGTTTCGCGGTACTTGCGGTAACGGGTCTCCAGCGGCAACCGAACGCCTGCCGGATTGTCTCGCAGGGTTTCCAGGCTGACCCCGGAGGGTTCGAGAATGTGCCTCAAGCCCGCCTCGATGCTGCCGCCGAAAAAATGCTGTTCCAACCCCAGCCGCTTGGCCAGTTCAAAGGCAATCCAGGTGTCGGAACGCGACTCGCCTCTCGGTGGCACCGCCCGGGGGCGAAGCTGGAGCCACGCATCGGCCTGCTGGCTGGCCATGAAGCCGGCTTGCAGTCCTTCCCGCTCCCACGCCGTGGCAACGGGCAGAACCACGTCGGCATAACGCGCCATCGGCGTAATGAAAAGATCGGCGTGGACATAAAAATCCAGTCTGGTCAGCGCATCCTTGCCGGTTTCCAGACCCGGCCTGGATTGCAGCAGGTTCGAACCAAAGCAGAACAAGCCCTTCACCGGATAAGGTTTCTCATCGATGATGGCGCGGTACAGATCGAATTCGGTGATCCATCCGGTACGGGCAGGTCCCAGCGGTCTTTCCGCCGCGCCGAGCGCTTTGGCGCGTTGCCCCGAAGGCAAAAGATCGGCGCCGATGACATTGTTCAGGCGCGGCTTGGTGAAATAGACGTTGCCGCCTGGCGCATCGAAACTGCCGGTCAGCGCATGCAACAGAGTAATCGCACGGCTGGTCTGGGTGGCATTGGTGTTCTGCCCCACGCCCGACCAGGCGTAAAACGAAACCGGGCCGCTCTCGTGCAACAACCGGGCGGTGTCTTCCACCTGACTCGCGGGGATACCGCAGATTTCCGCCACCCGCGCCGGCGTATATTCACGGCACAAGGCGGCATAGCGGTCGAAAGCCGGGCGGCATTTCACTTGTCCGTCGACGGTGGCAACCCCGAATTCCCCAAACAGCGTGACGGATGCCGGTGGATCGGCATATTGCCGGATTTGCGGATCGTAAATGGCCAGGCAACCGGCATCCTCATCCCAGGCGACCTGTTTGTCTTTTGCTCCACCCAGCCGCAGGTCCGCCTCGGTGAGAAAGCGACCGTTATCACTCCGCACCAGGAACGGCGCGGTGCTCCACTGGGAGATAAAATCACGGTCGTACCAGCCGGCTGCGATCATCACCCCGGCGATTCCCAGCGCCAGGGCACCATCCGTACCGGGGCGCAGCCGCAGCCACTGGTCAGCCCGACCGGCAAGGCCGGCACGGCGCGGGTCGATCACCACCAGCTTCGCACCGCGTTTGACGGCCTTGCTCGCCTCGCTTGCCTGGACGGGCCAGCAGGCGGCGGGATTGAACCCCCAGTAAACGATACATCCGGTGTGGGCATAATCCGGCATGCCGATGTCGGTACCGACGGTAAAAGCGCTGGCAAAATCACGATGCCAGTTGCACACATGGCTGGTCCAGACTGCGTTGGGGCTGCCGAAGGCGTTAATCAGCCGGAAAATCCAGCCAACGCTGTCGGCAATCGCCGTGCCGCTCGGCGTGGTAACGGAAAAAGCGACCGACTCGGCGCCATGCCGCTTCGCCGCTGCACGCATATGGCTCGCCGCATAATCCAACGCCTCGTCCCAACCGATCCGCTGCCAGCCGGGATCGGAGTCGTCCTTGGGGCGAGTGCGCTTCATCGGGTAAAGCAGCCGCTCGGCGCTATTGACCAGTTCCGGGGCGGCCTTGGCCTTGATGCACAAGGCTTTCCCGGTAGGATGGGCCGGGTCTGGCTCGACTTTCACCAGAACGCCATCCTCGACAACGGAAATGCAGCCGCAGCGCGAGATACATTGCGGGCAATAACCGTGGATGCGCTGCTGGCTCACTAGGCGTTGTCTCCGACGTAAGGATTGGTAAGCCGCTCGTAGCCGAAGGTGGATGCCGGGCCGTGGCCGGGGATAAAGGTCACGTCATCGCCCAGAGGAAACAGGCGCTCGCGGATGGACGCGATCAGCGTATCGTAATCGCCGCGGGGAAGATCCGTGCGGCCTATGGCGCCCCTGAACAACACATCGCCGACGAAGGCTGTCTGGCTGGCGCGATGAAAGAAGCTGACATGTCCGGGCGTGTGGCCTGGGCAATGCAGCACTTCCAGAGACACGTTGCCGATCTCCACCTGATCGCCGTGCTCCAGCCAGAGATCGGGCGTAAAGCTCGCCACGTGCGGAAAACCAAACATCACGCACTGCTGCGGCAGGGATTCCAGCAGAAAAGCATCCTCGCGTTGCGGCCCCTCGATCGGGATACCGAGCCTTGCCGCAAGCTCCGCCGCCGCTCCGACATGATCCATGTGGCCGTGAGTAAGCAGCAATTTCGTCAGCCGCAGCCCCTTCTGTTCGGCCACTGCAATCAGCCGATCCGCCTCTCCTCCCGGATCGACCAGGGCGGCGCTGCCGGTCTCTTCGCACCAGATCAGGGAGCAATTCTGTTCGAACGGGGTGACCGGGATAATAAGATATTTCATGGTATCGACATCTCTCCGATCGGGATGACCGCATTGACCAAAACCACATCGCCGTCTACTTCCCACTTCACGTCATAGTCGAGCAGCTTCATGCCGAAAACCCGGTTGCCGTCGCCTTTTCCATAATATGCGGGGCGCGGGTCCAGGGATAGAATCCGGCGGATCAGCGCTTCCAGTTGCGGCACTGTTGCGCAGCAATCAAGCGCGCTTGGGCTGAACCGAACCTCGAATGGGGCGGCTGGCGCTTCCGCTGCAAATCCGCCTGTTGCGTCGGCGATACGGTCGGAATACGGCAGGTAAGGCTTGATATCCAGCACCGGCGTTCCGTCCAGCAAGTCCACCCCTTTCAGGTGCAGCAGCACTTTCCCCGATTCAGCCTCGATCTTTTCCAGCTCGACCGCAGACAGGCCGATGGGGTTGGGGCGATGGGTGGAGCGGGTGGCGAAAACGCCCAGGCGGCGATTGCCGCCCAACCGTGGCGGTCGCACTGTCGGTTTCCACGATTCGCCAAGGCAGGCATGGAAAACAAAGCTGACCCAGATGTGGGAAAAACCTTCAAGCCCACGCACCGCTTCCGGACGGTTATAGGGTGGCAACAGTTCCAGGATGGCCCGTGCTTCCGGCACCAGGCCTGGCTGGCGGGGGATGCCGAACTTTTCCCTGAAGCAGGAATGGATCATGCCGACCGGCTCGAAAGTAAACATAAAACAGATTATATCCTTCCCACTATGCGGGAGCGATGGAGTAAAATGAAAATCAATGAGTAGCTGATTTTTCAAAGGGAGTTGCAGCATGCGCATCGAAGTCCACGTTCACGGCACCCTCAACCTGTGCAAGGGGGTTACCTTGGCCAAGCTTGAAAACGGCTTGCGTAAATGGCTGGATTATCTGGATGCGGAAACCATCGCCGATGCGCGCAGCCTGGAGCAGGATGAACCCGGCATCGTCTTTCACCGCGCCGACCGCACTCTTGAAATCTGCTGGACTGGCGAAGTCGGCAAAAACTTCGTGAACCGGCTGCAAGATGCGCTCTACGAATTTGGGCCGCTGACCGAACGCGCAACGGAAATCGAGTTGACTTACTACCATGAAGACGGGCGCGACGAATACCAGCTCCTCTTTGTCGGCCCCAACGCAGAAAGCATCCATCTGGCCCAGCGGCAACGCATGATTGAGGATGTCTCAAGCCTGCTTTCCCGCCACTTCATCCAGGAAGATGTTGCGCAGGTCACCGGGCTGGTCAATATACTTTTCGACCACGACCTGGAACGCCGCAAGGCCGCTGAGTCGGAATCCGACTTCCAGATCCCCGGCAACAGCCTGCTCCACTTCCGAAAAAAACACCTGCACTAAAACCAGCTAACCTGCCTGCTTTTTTTAATCATGGTTTACTGCAATTTAATAGTTGACATATTTAATACGGTATTATTATACTTAGTCCAAACTGTATAAATAATCTATACCGTGATAATCACACAGTTTGAAATCAACGATGCAACTACCGAAACAAGTTTGCAAAAGGAGATCATGATGTCCAAGCCCACACCCCAAACTCCCATGCTGGACCAACTGGAAAGCGGACCTTGGCCCAGCTTCGTATCCGGCCTCAAGCGCCTGGCCAAAAAAAGCAACATGATGGCCGACCTGCTGGGTCAGCTGGAAACTTCCTACAAAACTAGAAAAGGCTACTGGAAGGGCGGTACCGTCGGTGTGTTCGGTTATGGCGGCGGCGTGATCCCGCGTTTCACCGAACTCAAGGATGAAAACGAAAAGCCGCTGTTTCCGGATGCGGCCGAGTTCCACACCCTGCGCA
>Ga0307375_10000627_pt1 | contig 42617 bp, 65 predicted proteins | sample TR1MG_FD_202531 | JGI IMG/M metagenome (GOLD analysis project Ga0307375, IMG submission 202531) | Soil microbial communities from Risofladan, Vaasa, Finland - TR-1 | ecosystem: Environmental > Terrestrial > Soil > Coastal area > Acid sulfate soil | place: Finland: Risofladan, Vaasa | collected...
GGAACTCACGGTGCGCCTGGACGTGCCTGGCGGGTAGTGGCCTGGTGTCGTCAACCTGGCGTACGTCCGCGTCGGAGCCGCACAAACGCTTCTCCCGCGAATGACGGCACCACCATCCACCTGCGTTGCCAGCCGTTCCATGTCAGGGATACTTGGAGCCGTGCCGGTCGCCGCGCCGGCAAAACCATCCACGCCAGGAGCCCTCCATGTCGACCCGCAAGCGAACCTCCGCCAAGCTGTCCCTGATCGAGTTCGTCCGTCCTGCGAGCCAGGGAGATTGGCCATATCCGTACTCCACCGAGCAAGCGTTCGAACTGCTGAGGTGGATGCTGGCGACAGGTAAAAGCTATCGCCCGGTACAGGGCCAGATCAACGTGTAGCGGCCTGTCTGGCGCAACGCTGCCGGTCCATGTCGGCCCGAAGATGGTTGGGCGGCACGAGAGCCTCCATGCCGGATACAGGGATTGCGCACCCTTTCGGGCGGTGTGCCGCCGGGTGGCTACCGTGCAGCGTGCCCTGAGTCCATCGCAGCGTCCGCGCCGACACGGTTGACCGTCGTATCACGATGAGTATGTCCAGCGCAGACAGTCAGCAGGCAAAGAGCATCGGTTTTGGAGGCGCCGCACGATCAATAGATCGTTCCAGCGGTCGATAAATCAGCGCGATCTCTGGTGTGTCCTGAGACTCATCACCGGCGGCGACGCCAATTGGCTGCTGCTCTTGTGCTGGCTGCGTGTCGTGTGATGCTCATTGAGCAAGTCGGCTGACGATGTTGCGTCCCTCACTGATAAGGAAACAAGGAATGAAGAAGTTCGTTGCTGCTCTGTGTCTTTCCATGACCTGCGCCCTGCTCGCTGGCGTCCCTGCGTTGGCGGCGACCAGCAAGTCCAGGCCGGATACTCTGGGCTCGGCCCGGAACCATACCGATTCCCAAAACAAGACCGTGACAAAGCAGGTAGCGCTGTTCGCGATGAAGTTCAAGGTGCTTGGCACGGATGCGCATTCCCGCGCCACCGATCTCTCGCTCTCTATGGTGTCGCTAAGTGGCGAGCCGGCGACGTCCAAAGTCGGGCGCGAAACATCGTATGTTTCCGGAGCCACACAGAAACCCAACCATTCGCGGACGTACACAAAGGGGACGGTTTCGTGGATGTACACAAAGGGGAAGGTCTGGGAGGGGGTGAATGTCACGCTGACGCCATTCTCGGAACGCGATGGCAAAATCCTCGTGACTTATGCGATCGACATCGCGAAACTCGTGAGCCTGAACACCGTCGAGTATGGTGGTGCCAAAATCCAGACACCCGACGTGGCCGAGAAAAAGGCATCGGGGGCGGTCGTTGTTGAGAGTGGCAAGCCAATGACCATACGCGTGAACGGACAATATACGGTGACATTCGAAGTCAATCGAACCTGACCTGATGGACTACGCACTGACAGGCATCAACGTGATCATTCTGGCCGTAACGATCTGGACCTTGGCCGAAGTGGACCGCTTGAATAGCCACACGCGTAGTCTCATTGAAGCATCACATGCCGCGAGGGCGCGGGAGTTCCTCTAGACTTCCCGCGCCCTCCGGACAACAACATCGGGCCGGCGGGATCGATACCCGAACAGCATGTCGGCAATCCGAAAAATTCGGATGAAGGACTGAACAAATGACTCCCGTCCAAGGATCTGTCCGTCCCGTATGGACCAAGGCGCTCGATGAGCACGCTGCGGATGATGACGACAATCCAGTGATGGCCTTTGAGGAGTGGTACCAGCGCGGTCTCGAATGTTATCGCTGGAATTTGCCGCGACCGCTGGTGAAGCGAGCATTTCGCAAGTTGGTTCTGCAACCCAAGTGGTCCAAAGAAGTGAAGATGTGGCAGGTCCGGGCCTTCATCTACGGTTGGCGTGGCGGCTACGCCGAGCGAGATGTTTGCCGCGCGCCTGGCTACGCTTGGCCGGTACCGAGTGATCCCTCGTGGGACTTGGTTGTCTTTGTATATCGCGATGGGCACCCGGTATTGGATTGGCTACACCCTGTCAGCCGCCGCTTTTGGTCGGAAGAAAACGAACTGTTCCTACTACCTAGGTCGGAACCTGGAGAGCTTTACCGCGGTTGGTTTGTCGAGATGGGTTTCGACGTTCTAGACGAGATGAACAGTGCGAGTATTGCGTTTGTTGATAAACCGAAGGGCAGGCACCTGACTTCAGTTGAGGGAATAGTCGCATAAGCAAGCACCTGTATTAGACGGTAGCCAGAATGTCTACCCAAGACGATCACCCTGCCACGCAGCGCGATACCCAGGCCGGTCGACCGGACGCAATACCATCCGCACCAACCCATCATTGACCAGCTGCTGTCTGGCTTCGATCAGGAAGGCGAAGTCGATGGTGGGACGCCGTGGACGTACTCGGAAAGGTCTGCCATGCGGTACGCTTGGTGGCGCCAGTCCCACCCGGTTTCAGGCACGGCGAGACTCAGGAATAGCCATTCCCGGTCTCCACAGCGCAGTCCATATCTACCGTCCCGCCACGTCCGAGCGACAGGTCAACGTGACAGGCACAGGAGAGTCCCATGCCGACAAAAGCAGACAGCAACCCGATAGCCGACGCACTGAACAGGGGGCACGGCCAAGAATTCCCGCCCACCACGTGGCTGGTTATGCTGGTCGGCGTAGGGCCTCGCCCACACGTCACATGCTCGACGGATCTGGCCCTGGCCTACACCGAGTTTCTGCAGACGCTTTACATGGTGCTGACGATGGCACAGGACGGGGAATTCAAGATCGCCGCCGACGACTACGACGGGGCACTCATGGGCTTGAGCGTCTACTTCGATGACAGCCTGATTCTGTGTCTCCAACCGGCCGGCTCAATCACGCCCCACGTCGCTCACCCGGACGCAGTCCAAGGCGCGCCGGAGTCGTTTGAGGCCGCCGCGCCAATCCTGCTCGCAGCGATGGCCAGGCGCGCGCAATTGGGCGCTGCCGAATCGCAGCGGTTTCGTCACTCGATCGTCGCAAGGGTGTGCTCGACGGACATCGATGAGAGTATTTTGTCCGGCGCCATCTCCGAACCGGATGTGGCGGGCAAGTTCCCAAAGGAGCGTCTGGATGTAGCCTGGAAGTCCCTGCTGGATGCGCGCGCAATGGTTGCCATGACCGCCGTGGTGAAAGGCTGATCCGGTCAGCTCCGTGGCGCGATCGCGGATCAGTCGACCTTGCGGATGAAGGTACCCCGGTTCTCCAGGAGGTCAGCCAGTGTCCTGAAGGCAGCGTCGAGCGTGTTGAACTCCCTCTCCCCTGGTACAGCGCCAACGGCATGCAGCATCTCTGGTGTATCCCGCACGAAGCGCATCTGCTTGGCCAAGGCCAGCTTGGCGTTGCCGAAGTTGATGCGCGCGGAGCCGTCGGGGCTGCGCCGTCCATCCCCGACAAGCATCCAATACAGGGATTGGCATTCGACGTCGGGCTTCAGGAAAAAGGGGAGGTGTGGCCAGCGCTCCTCCAGGGCTTCGAAGTAGGCGCGAATCTCTGGTATCTGGTCGACGTCTCGCGGATCGGCGTTGTAGCCGTCGATGACCGGCGTGAGGCGACCACCCAGGAAGTTGAGAGAGTGCTTGGTGGCCGTCCAGGGCGTGAGCAGGTTGAGCAGTGGATCCAGGTCCAGACGCTCGATGTCTCGCCGCGGAATGACCAGAAAGGTGCCTGCGTTAGGATCTTTCAGGACAAGCGGGTCGGTGTCGTAGGGGTAGAGGTGTCCAGCGGGGACATTCATCGGTGGCAGTAGGCGGTGGTCGAGACGCCATTGTTACCCGACGCGCCTGGTGGCTCAACTGGGTAGTTGCCAGGGCCTTCACCTGGTGGGACCGGTCACGCCGGCGGTAGCAACGCTTCTCTGTTGGCGCGGCGCGGAATCCCTTCTGTCATTCGTGCACAGGGCGTGTCAAGCAGTAGAATTACCTCACCAACAGGGAGGCGTTATGGCTACCGTGGCAATACTCAGGCAACAGCTTCTCGACCGCGAGAACGACATGGAGGCGCACCGTTCAACCGCCTGCGAGTTTTGCCGGATCGGTCGGTGCACAGAGGTTAGGATCATCCAAGAGCGCATAGACGCTGCCCAGAAAGAGCTAAATGAGGCGGTTCAGCCGACCGCTCCGCCACCACAGCCAAAAAACCACATGTAGGAATGAACCTCTCCCGCCAGGAACGTCGCGCCCCGCCGCCGGGCGGTTCGTCAAGGCGACCTGCCCGAGCTGGTATTTGCACCTAAATGGCAAGTCGTTGATGGACAGGAGAAAGAACGCCATCACCGCCAGGACCGGTGCCGGCGCCTAAATGGACGCGGCCGTTGCGATGGCACGTCCATGATCGACACTCGGACCTCGACACTCTCCCACCATCCAGTGTCGCCCTGGTCACCGCGCTCAGATGTTCGTCCAACGCGCCAGCCACCTGCTCGCCTTCGCCACAGCAATTGATCAGTCTCGCCGGCAGTGGTGCCGCGCGGACTCGGCCGGTCGACTTGGGCCAGAAACGGACATCTATAACACCTGATTCAACTGCTGGCGGCAGCCTGAGTTACCTACTTGTCACGAGTGATCAACTTAAACACGCCCCATGCCCCTGCTCCGGCAAGAAGTGCGCCGCCGACAGCCCAACCAATTACCGGAACTGCGGCAGATGTCGCAGCGGCACCTACGATAGTGCTGATTCCGCCAGCCATGCCAGCACCACCAGCAACCATCGCACCACCGCCAGCGGTTGCTAAGGCCCCTGTTGTCGCGGCGGCTCCTGCGACTCCAGCTGCCGTAGATGCCGCCAAAGTAGCGGTTGCCGCTGCTTGTGCTGCGGCGGCAACCGTACTTACACCAATCGCTGCGCCTGTTCCGGCACCCACTGTTGCCCCTACACCTGCAGCGACAGCTTCACCGATTGCATTTCGTTCTTTTGCGCCACTCATCAGATTCCCCGGTAATGTCTCAGTGCAAATGTCAATCAGCAATGTCACATTGTAGCCGTGGATATCGCCTGGAAACTGCTTTTCAGCACCACGATGCGACCATTGAAATTTAAGGGGATTTTGGATTTTTCCCTGAACTTCAGCACCAAGGAAAGGCGCCCGCGAGAAGCATCACCGTCCAGCACGGACATGGTGACTGGTGGCTGCCGCGCGCCGATGTACGATTCGCCCCCTCCTCCCGTGAGATCGAGGCACCGATGAGCAGCATCTCCAGCCCAGAATCGAACAAAGATCTAGGTCGGCGCCTCCAGGCTGTTCGGGCCACTACCGGCTTGAGCCAGGGTGAGTTCGCCGCCTCGCTGGGGTTGTCACTGCGGGCCTACGCCAACTACGAGCGTGGGGAGAGGGAAATGGCAGTGGCCGTGTTCCGGGCCCTGTTCGAAGTCCACGGCATTGATCCCGCCTGGTTGCTCGTGGGTCCGGGTGATCGGCCGGTGATGGCGCCAAGGCGTGATCGTTGCTGAGGTTACCGCCTGAGAAGGCCATCTCAAGCCAGCGCGAGATTGATACCTCGCGAAGACAATGAGGCTTGATAAGGGCGCACATAGGGCATATATTGTGCATGCACAGAAACCACGAGGTGCCTGATGAACGCCCTGCACATGAGCGCTTTCCTGGAGAACCCAGGTTCCCCATTCCTTTCCCCTGCCAAGGTGGCAAGCCGATTGTCCCTGCAACTGCAGGATCTCGCCGATAGTGCACACGTCCACCGGAACACGCTGACAGCACGGCCGCAGTCGCCGAAGGTGCAGGATCTGCTGCGCGCCATCCTGCGCGTACTGTCTGCTGCCACAGAAGCCTTCGGTGATCGGGATGTCGCGCTGAGCTGGATGAGGAACGAACCGGTGCCAGCCTTCCGGCACAAGACGGCGCTCGATCTCGTGCGTGAGGGGCGGACCGAGGCTGTCGTAACCTACCTTGAGTCGATCTCGTCGGGCTTTGTCGGGTGATCACGTCGCAGCCAGTCGACCCACTGGAGCTTTTTCGGATGATCGTGCCACGGTTTGCCTCCACGCCACTCAGTGGTGCTGGGGCGGCGCGCGCGGGCGGCCGGTTCAACCGGGTTGGACTCGAAGCCATCTATCTCGCACTGGAAGCGGCCACGGCCCTCGCTGAGTTCCAGCAGTCATCCCCTCACCTTCTTCCAGCCACCATTTGTTCGTACATGGCATCGTTGCCGGCGCTGGTTGACCTTCGTCGTTTGGGTGAAGGCGTATGGGATCCAATCTGGCAAGACTGGAATGCAGACTGGCGGCTGATCCAGGCTGACGGCCGCATGGATCCACCAACGTGGGATATGGCCGATCTCGCACTCGATGCTGGCGCACCCGGGATCATCTTTCCATCGGTGGCCTGTACTGGTGGGGCGAACATCGTGCTGTTTCCGGCTTACCTCCGAGGCAAGGGGACCATCAGCGTCAACGATCCGGACGGAACTCTGCCGCGCGACCAGGCAAGCTGGCCCAAGTTGAGTTGAGAGTAAACCAGCAGGCCGTCCAGGTTGGACAACCATCTGACGCGGCAACGCACATCCGTCGCAGCTCTCCTTGCCAGGCGCGTCATCTGATCCAGAATGGTTGGACAAGAGCGCTACTAGGAGCAGGAGCATGAACCGCCAGGCATTGATCGTCGGACAGGCGAGGGTCATCCTTCCGGTCTACGTCCCTGCGCGTGCCCATGGCGCGCGCCTGCATTCCTTCCTGCCGGCCGGCAGCGCCATCGTGGGAACGCCGAGTGCGAGTGGATATGCAGAGACCCTTCTCGTCGACTTCGAGTACAGCGCTCCGACGCGCGCGGCGACGTTCGATGACCTTCTCATGGAGGCAGCAACGCGGGCGGCACATGGCCATCGAACCCTGAAGCGCGATCTGGTCGAAAAGACGGAAGTCGTCCAGGTCGGAAACCTCGACACGAAGACACGAGCCATGTCCGTCACGGATGGACCGGCACTGGCAAGCTGGATACGTTCTGCTCATCGATACGACCATGGATACGACCATGCGTTCGATGAATCGCCAATCATCCAGCAGCTGCGGCTACCCGAAGGTTGGCATGTCGAGAACCTGATCAGCCGGCCGAAGATCATCCATATCGCGACGGCCCTCTACGCGCATAGCGTGACGGTCGACCTCAAGGACCGTGTGTACCGCGCTGGACTGGTCCTCGAAGGCGTGGCGGTCTCAACGGCGGCCTACTCGGGTGCGGGTTGGTCCACCCGCCTGTGCGCGGACGCGGTGCGCTGGCTCCAGGAGCAGCCGGCTATCCGGCAAGTTGGTTTGGAAGGCCAAGGGCTCATTACCTGACCTTGACAGGCGAGACGGAGAACCGGGACGAACTGGTAGACCGTTTTCAGACGGGATCGATACCGGTATTCCTGCTTTCGCTGAAGGCCGGCGGTGTTGGCCTGAACCTCACAGCCGCCGATACCGTCATTCACTACGATCCTTGGTGGAACCCGGCGGCAGAGAACCAAGCTACCGATCGAGCTCACCGCATCGGCCAGACCAAGCCGGTCAACGTCTACAGCCTGATCTGCGAGAACACCATCGAGTCGAAGATTCAGGAAATGAAGGCCCACAAGTCAGCACTCGCCGATTCCATCCTGGACAACGCCTCAACAGGACTCTCGTGGCTGACGGAAGACGACGTCAGGGAGTTGTTTTCCAAGATGGAATAGTTGCGCACGGTCATCTAAACGATCGTTGCCAGACCGTTGGACTGATGCATTCTTTGTCGATCGCCAACGACAAAGAGACACTGCATGATCACCACGTCGCCAGCTCGTACTGTCGTCACAGACGCTGAAGTGGATGCCCTTCTGGATCTGAACGCGCCCGTTGTATCGGGAGCCAGTGGAGGCAAGGATTCGCAGGCCGTAGCTCTCGCCGTCGCTCGCCACCTGGACCTGATCGGCCATCGTGGACCGCGGCTTCTTGTGCACGCAAACCTGGGCCGAGTGGAGTGGCGTGACTCCATGGGAGTGTGCGAACGCCTCGCTGCACACCTCGGCTGGGAGCTGCTGGTAGTCCGACGCCATGCCGGCGACCTCCTTCACCGCTGGGAATCGCGCTGGATAAGTAGGCGCGACGCCTATGCCGAGCTCTTGACCGTTCGCTTGACGCCACCATGGTCGACGCCGTCCATGCGCTTCTGCACCAGTGAGCTCAAGACCGATCCGATCGGTAGTGCGCTGCGAAAGCGATTTCCGACTGGGCCGATCATTTCTGTCGACGGGGTGCGCGCGCAGGAAAGCGCCGCCAGGGCAAAGAAACCCATCAGCTCACCGGCCGCCAAGCTGTCCCGCAAGGACAGTGTGGGCCTGAACTGGCACGCGATCTTGCCCTGGTCGGTCGAGGACGTGTTCGCCGAGATCGCTGCCGCCGGCCTGGCGCCGCACGAGGCCTATATCATTCACGGTTCCAGTCGTGTGAGTTGCGGCTTCTGCATCATGGGCAGCCTCGCCGACCTGGAAATCGCAGCGGCGCTACCTGAGCACCACGACCTCTTGCTGTCCATGGTGGACTTGGAGTGTCGATCGACATTCGCCTTCCAGGGCGCACGCTGGCTCGGGAGCGTCGCCCCTCTGCGATTGACACCAGAGATGCGCATGCGCCTGGATCGTGCCAAGGTTGCTGCAGCTGCGCGCGTGGAGGCTGAGAAAGGCATTCCACCGCATCTACTGTTCCGTGGCCAGGGCTGGCCGGAATCGGTCCCATCGTTTGAAGAGGCAGAGCAGCTGGCCAACATCCGCCGGCGCGTTGCGCATGCAGTAGGCATTGAGGTCAGCTTCACGGATGCGAGATCCGTGCGTCTTCGTTACGAGGAATTGAAATGCCTGCAGGATGCAAAGAAGGCCGCGGCTTGATTGCGAGGAAATCGTTCCACAAAACTCTTGCACGTCGCGAACTCGGTGATAGATTAGCCACAACCTCGTAAGAGATCCCTCGCTGGGATGTGGCTCGGCTCGACCCGGACAGCGACCGTTCAACGCAACACCTAACCCACTACCCGCATGACTAGCTCAGCGGCGTCGGATTAAGAGCCGCCCTCGCCGTAATCAGGAGTCTTGTCATGTCCATCACCACCCTCGTTCCGTCCGTCGTCGCGCGCGCCCGCTCCTTGGGCGTCAAGCTCAAGCTGAGCTCGCTTCGCGATGCCATCAGCTATGCACTGCTGGATATGCCCTACAGCCAGGCCGTGTTCTCGGAGCGTTCCGGGCGCGCCATCGATGTCGTTCTGCCACCTCCGCATTTCCGGGAAGCCGCCGAGCGATTCAATCTTGACCCACTGCAACTTTTGCTGGCATTCGTTGGGCCGGCGAAACCCTCACAATCTGTTCGGCCAGTCATTGCAGCTTACCATCCAGCTCGGAAGCCGATCAGCTACAAGCTGGACAATCTCATGAGCGCAAACCCTGCCCCGCTCTATTCCGTGATCGGTACGCAGGAGCCGCAGGAAGCATTCGTCAAAATGAACGTCAGCGGTGGCGTCTGGGCCGAGCGCTCTGACTTGAACGGACAAGCAACACCAGAGTCGACGTATGAACAATGCACCTTGCAATTCAGCGTTCCGCCGGCGGTCGACGGCCGCTCACTGGCGGAGTTCCTGCAGGGTGAGAACGGCTACTCGCTGCTGAGTTGTATCCACAACGGGCACACGGTGGAGTCGGACGGGATCAACATAGTCAGCCGTCTAACCCCTGCTGCCGAACAGGCCGTGAAGCACCTGGAGGAGTCGCTCCAAAACGCACCGCTCATAGAGGTTGATGTGGAGCTCAACGTCCAGTGAGCCTGTATTTTCGGGCTTCGTAGTGCGCTTTTGTCGCCAAATCTAACATTGTCTGTTCGACCGCCGGCGCCTCCATCGGGGCGCTGGCGCTGGCGCCGGCGTCGACTGAGCATTGCCACAATCTGGGACCAGTGCAGAATCACTCCGACAACCAGAACGGATCCGATGTCATGGGCGGCAATGCACTCAAGAACATCCAGACCCGGCGCTACACGGCGGATGAATTCGCCGCGCTGGCGCCGCAGGTCCTGGCCACGCTGAAGACAACCTTCCCCGCCTCTCGGGTGGAGCTGGTCCGTGCGTACCGAAAGAAGGTGTCCTTCGGCGACATGGATGTGCTGGTGGAGTCGATCGGCCTGCCGGCGGACGTTGGCGTGGCTCTGACCGAAGCGTTCCGGCCGAATCAACTGGTCAGGAACGGCAGTGTCTGGTCGCTGGACGTGCGCGAGTTGCAGGTCGACCTGGTGTTCTGCCCGCCGGACGAATTCCAGACCTCCGCCGACTACTTCGCCTGGAACGATCTGGGCAACCTGGTCGGTCGCATCGCGCATGGCATGGGCTTCAAGTATGGCCACAAGGGTCTGCTGTATCCGCTGCGCGCCTCGGCAACGCATTGGGTGGAAGACGTGCTCGTCACTCGTGATCGGGCGGCCATGCTCTCGTTCCTCGGCTTCGACCGGGCCGGTGCCGACGGCGATCGCTTCGAACAGGGCTTCGACACGCTGGAGGACATGTTCGCCTTCGTGGCCGGCTCCCGGTACTTCGACCCTGCGCTGTATCCACTGGAGGCTCAGTCACACACGGCGCGCACGCGGGATCGCAAGCGGCCGACGTACAACGCCTTCCTGCGGTGGGTGGCTGAGCAGGAACCGGCGGTGGGCGTGGACGGGGTGTCCGTCAGGGACAAGGCGTTTCACCTGGGCCGGTCGGTATCGATGTTCGAGAGTTTCGCCGTTCGACTGGATCACGCGCGGCGTGAACTGGTGCGGCGGCAGGCGGCGCGTTCCGCCTTCAACGGTCACTTGGTCAGTGCGGAAACCGGTCTCCACGGCAAGTATCTCGGTGAGTTCATGGCCTGGGTGCGGTCTTCCTTCCCTGGTGGCCCGGACAAGTTCACCGCATGGGCCGCCGAGACCGGCCGGCGCGAAAGCGAGGTCACCAGGCAGATCGGGAGTTGGTTCCGCGAGTACACTTCATAGCGCGAGGGCGCACGTCCGAAATGGTCCCCTTACCCATCATACGAAATGAATCCCGTGAAACCAGAAAAGAGAGTGTTCGACGGCGAAGATATCGGCTTCATGCATTTCGAAACGCTGTGCGCAGGCCCTTACAGGTTATCCGACATTGAGTCACCAACAGAAGACACCACCTCCGCCTTTCTGTGGCGCGATGGAGTCAAAGTCGGCGTGGTTGCTGACATTCCGAAGGGTGGTGAAATCTTCTACTTCGACAACGACTGGGTCGACGTAGTCATGGTGTCGGTCCCGGAACGTATCAGGCTTCATGAGTGGGCTTGCAAGATCATGGGTTCAACGTCCCGCTTGGTGGATGAGGTGAAACCGTATGTCCCAGGAGATTGGCATTTCAGAGAGTGGGACCCCGTTGGCGAGTTCTTGTCCCTGCTTAATTGCTATCACTCGGTAATTCGCGACGCAAAGGAATCGCTCGCAGCTGGATGGCAATACCTCTACCATTTTCCTGTGTGTAATAGGCACGGTACGTGCTTTTCGATGCCACTGCCACCAGAGGAAAGGGAGATGAGATCTCCTTACTTGAGTGATATGCGCCCCATCGAGCCCAATGATTTAGATGGGTGGTGAGACTCCGAGTCGGCGTTACTGATCGACCAGCGCTGAGCACAGGGCACGAGTGTCGCTGCTCGCGGATTCATCAGGCTTGCCACGTTCAGGCGCACTAATCCTGTTCCTCGACTTCGACGGCGTGCTCCACCCGGGCATACCCGAGACGTTCGAGTTTCTGACCGATCAGTACGGCGTGCTGGACGCCCAGCCGACCGTTGTGGTCGTCATTTCATCGACCTAGCGATTCTCCGAGACGGGCGAGAATCTGCGTCGGCTCTTAGCGCCTTGGTACCGTCAGCGTGTGGTCGAAGTCTGCGGGCCGGAAGTTGGCTGTCGAGCATGGACGGCAAGCGGAGATCGAAGCCTATGTGCGCCGACGGGGAACGGCCCGGTTCATCGCAGTCGACGACCGGCAGGATCTCTTTCGGCCTGGCTGCCCGTGGCTGTTCCTGGTGCCGCGGCTTCAGGGACTGTCGGGCGATCATGCCGCTCGGCTGATTGAGGCGCTTGGTCGAATTTAACTGCCGCCGCAACGGTGGCGCGATCATGACCGTCCAGCATGGACGTTTCTTGTCGTGCCGGATGCACGTTCGCCTCTGCTGACCACGTCATGCGGGAAACGACTGATCGAGACGCGGGGACTTGACGTAGCTTGATACATGCGTATCTTTCAACATATGGGCTGCCGCAATGCACTCCACCGACCCGGCGGGTTCCGGGCGCTCAGATAAAGGGGCTTTTTACATGCAAATCGAAAACGTGAACACCTTCACGTCCCGCAACGGACTCTCTGTCACGATCCCGCAGCCCATATTTGATCAGATGCTGGGCTCACTCGGAACGCTGTCAGGTGTCCGCGAGCGCGTGCTAAATGATGCTGGCCGTGCGCTGAAACACCGTCGCGAACTGGCAGATTTCTATGCGCAGGAACTCACCGCCGAGCAGCGGCAGCAGGTTGCGCAAGTGGCTAGTGCCATGATCCGCCAGGACGCCATCTACAGCGCCGCTTGCGAGATGGGATACCAACCGTACGTTGATCGCGCTATCGCCGGCCGACCGACCAATGACGCGCAGTGGGCGAGGATCATCGAGCGCGCCCGTGAGCATGCCGGCCAGATCGACGACACGCCGACCGCTGAAGACCTGAACTCCGCAATGAGCGAACTCGGCATGCTCACCGGCAATGATGCCGAGTATTCGCGGCGCCTCACTCTGCCGACATGGAGTATTTCCGCGCCAGACGGATGGAATGGCCAGTCCTCCAACCATCGTGAAGCGACAAACTAAACATGAAGCGCCCAGCTCAGGCCGGAGCTGTTGGAGATCCAACATGAGCCATATTTACCGCGTCTATTTGAGAGATTTCCAGGGCCGAGTTCCTCTGGAGACCAAAACCAACACACCGCTCGCCATGGCTGCACGAGAGGCTTTCGCCGCGCTCGTCAATCGTATCGACCTGGACGGTCAGAAATGGGCCGCGGTTCTGAGCCATAACAACCGCCAGATGGCGTTCCATCGCTTCGATCGTCATCCCGGCGAAGCCGACTACTGGCGCGACCGCCTCAATGACATCGAATGGCCCGACGAACGCCCCGTCTCACACGGCGGGGCGCGTGATGGCGCAGGCCGATCGGCTCAAACAACGGATGGCGGTCCGTTGGAGCGGAAAACAATCAGTGTTGATGCCACAACCGTTGCACTGCTCACTGCCTATGGCGACGGAGAGTTTTCTGAAGGAATACGCCGTGCTGCGCGCGCTGTAAAAGTGCCTTGACCCACCCGCCGGCGGTGCGTAGCCGGCAGAGCCCCACCTTGGAGAGCATCATGCTTACGCTACCTGAAAATTTCACTGACCTGCAGTACGCGGCGCAGATGATCAGCGCTTTTGCTGAGCAACTGATGACGGGCAAGCCGTTCGAAGGCGAGGCTTTCGAGGCGCTTTTCGGCGAGCCACGCAACGTGGAGCCGATCAAGACCGTCGAGGCTATTGAGCACTGGGCGCGCACGGCGCGTGAGATCCTCACGAAAGCGGAAGTCGCATGAGTATTTCAGACTTCGCTCTGGCACGATCGATCAAGCAAGCGGCCGCTTACTTCGAGGCTGCGAATGAGCTTGGACAAGCCTATTACGTCGACGACGGCGTACTCAAAATGCAGGCCGACTTCCAGCCCAGCGCCGATTACAATGCCGCCGCCGTCGAGTTCGGCTTTGCAATATGGAATGCCGTTCAAGAAGCGTTGGATACCACAGATGGGGATGTTCACTTTGACGAATCCGGCTGGCGCGAGGCGATCGGTGATCCGTCTATGTTTTGTCACCGCGTCGCGAACACCGCGCTGTGGGCGCATCGCATAAACGCGGCCGGCATGGCGGACGACAACGAGCATCGTCTGTTCACGACAGCTCTCAAATCGCAGGTTGCGCAAAGCGGCGCCGCCGTATGACCGCCCCACAATTCCCCCGGCGCTCTCACCGTGCCCGCGAGATGCTCGCCGCGGTCGGGCGCGCCTATCCCTCCGCCTGGACGTCGATCGATCAACTGCGCGCATCACGGGGAAAGGACGGGCTGCCTGATTGGCCGCATGATGTGTACGTGCCGATCGCCGCTGGCTACGCGGTTGCCAGCGGCGGCGGCCAATTGCAGCGGACGAAAGCGCACCACCCCGCCATCCTCACGGCGATGGCCGCTTGGCGCATGACCCAGGGGATCTACCGCTACGATCCCTCGCTGTACGCCGCGTTGGTCGACACGCCGATTGATGGCGATCTCCCCGTCAGTGTGCTGCACCACCTGCCAGAATGGTGCGTGTACATCGAGATGGACGGCTCGCAGACGGTGAACGGCGCTCCGCTGCGCGGCGCATGGGCACACCTTGAGTGCGACGTCGCGCGCGGGAATGCCGCAGAGTTGCGGTTGCTGCTGGACACGGCCGAGTCGCCTGAAATGGCTCTCGATCCGAGCCGTGGTCTGTGCCCGGTGCCGCTCATCCTCGGCCAGGGCAGCCTCGCCGATGCGCTGCAGCGTGTGATCGACAGCGGCATCAAGGTCGCGGCAGAACGCGGCGTAGCGTTCGACCAAGCGCCGGATTCTGGCGTCGCCAGCGCGCAGGCGCACGGGCTGGCGCCAGCGCTGTCCCTGTTGCTGTACCTGTGCAGCCAGGCTGCCGACATCACCCGCCGCGGCCAGCCGGCAGCGCCAACCAATCCCGAGCCGGTGCGCACCCGCCGTCACGGTATGCGCCTGTTCCCGGCCGACGGCCCGCGCGAGTGGGACGTGGGTGTGCGAATCGGTGCCGCGCTACGCGCCGCCCACGCACGCGAGGAAACCGGCGCGCCTGCCGCAGACACCGGCCGCCACGTCAGGCCACATGTGCGCCGCGCGCACTGGCACACGATCCTCAGTGGAACGCGCAAATACGATGACGGCACACCGATCCCGGCGGCAGATCAGCGCCGCGATCTGCGCTGGATGCCGCCGATCCCTGTGGCGATCGAGGACATCGACGTGTTGCCTGCAGTGATCCACCGGGTTAGCCCATAAGGCAATCCTTGCTGGACAAGGCCGTCTATGCAGGACAATCCGATTGCCGTCGCTATGGGATCATCGGTAGATCTCTCACATGGCTATTGCCTGAATCGCGGCCAGTGGCATGGTGATCGCTCACTCTTTCTTGTGAGCACCCGTGAACAATCCTCTCCCCTGGGTCGAACCAAGAGTTCGGATCAACGCCACCCTGCCGGACACCCCTGTGTTGAGGGTCGGCGTGCCGCACCGATCTGGGAAGCTCTGCAGCATGGCGTCCCGGGCGGAGTTGCCCGTCATGGTCTCGGCTTCCGCCTACTGGCTCCGAGATCAGCACCGATTCGCTGACGATTCGCCATCCCCCTTGCTCGACTGCGATTTCGCGCTCGACAGCGCCGGCTTCACCGCCATGGCCAACTGGAAGCGCAAGGGGACTCAGCCAGGCATGCTGGGGATCTTCCCCTGGACACTGTCCGACTACGTGAGCCTGGTCGGCAAGCTGCGGCCGTCCTGGTGGTCGCAACCGGATGCATGCGTGGAGCCGGAGCTGGCCGGCGACGCTGCTGCGCGCACTGACCGCCTGGAGGCGACCGAGGCCATGCTTGCCGCATCGCTCATCCTGGTCGATCGCTGGCAACAGCTCGGCGCTCCGTGGATTGCTCCTCCTGTCCCTGTCCTTCAAGGATGGCGTCCTGCTGAGTACCGGGAGAGCCTCGAGCGCATGTTGCGGACATGGGAGAAAGACGGGGCCGCCTTCGATGCGCCGGTGCTTGTTGGCGTCGGGAGCATGTGCCGGCGGCCGGTGGAGCATCCGGAGATTGGCATCCACGCTGTGCTCGATGAGCTGCTACCGGTGCTGCCGCGGGGAATGAAGCTGCACCTGTTCGGCGTGAAGAGCACCGCGATGGCCAGGCTGGCCACCATGCCCCAGATCGCATCCTTCGATTCGATGGCGTGGGACGTGGCCGCGCGCTACGAGGCCGGACGGACCGGTGGGCCAAACACTCTCGACCGGCGTGGCGCGGCGATGCTGCAGTGGCATGAGCGGCAGCGACAGCATCTGGGTGAAGCCGCTTAGGCCGGTTGGTCTGGCACAGGAATAACCACTGCCTATCAAGGATAGCTTCTGCGTAATCGCCATTGCTACACTTGGGCTGTCCTTCCCGCAGGGCCTCATCATGTCTGGCCTATCCTGGTATCTCGGTGCCTCGCCTGAGATAAATGAGCAACAGAACCTCCTGATCAGTACCAGCAAGCACGTCTATCTCAACAAGGATGGGTTCCTCCGGCGACAGCAGAAGGCTATCGATCCTCGCCTACCGGGGGCGAAGACTCTTGTGACGCGCATGATCGCCTATGACCAAGGTTCGGGTGCTTTTTACGCCGAGTTGCATGAGCGCGGCCAGGAAGACGTTCTCAGCTTCCTCGCTCGTACGTGGTGGAAAAAACCGGACCACTTCATGCACGGCGTACCCATGCGGCTCAACATCCCCCGGGCGTCCATGAAAGACAAGGATCATATGCGCGACATATCCCTCTTGCAGGACAAGGCGGGCTTCATTGTCGGACCGCTTCCCTCCGGCTATGCGGCTGGTGCCGTAGCCGCGCGCCTATTTGAGGCTCGTATTGAGCATGTTATCTATGCGATGGAAGGTCGTGCAACGCTGGACGTAGTGCGCAAGTTTTCTGCCATGATGAGTTACGTGGCCTCCTCGTCTTCAGCCTTCTTTGCCTTGGAATCCTGGGGGAGCGTCAATTCAGCACCCATGGCCCTCTTCGACATGATCGACGGCGAATACACTCCAGCGGGTGCATGGCGCAAGGGTTGGGAATACGTCCTGCAGGGCCTACCCAAGACGATGGGTGACTAGCTGTTTGTCGGGACATTTGCGCTAACCCAGTGAGCGACGAGCACGCGCAGCCCCTCGCAAGCCATCTGGTCAGCGCCCGGGGCTACGTCCCCGCTGGTAGCCTCCGGAAAGACGAGGCGCAGTGCTTCACCGAAGCTGATCTCGCCGCCGCCGACCACCTCCTCCACAACGGCATCGATACGTTGATTGACGGGTAGCTTGCGCGTGGCGCCACCCCACGCCGCGTTGCTCTTGCGAAGGGATTGGAAAAGAGTGAATTCGGCTTCTTCGTTGTTCGCGCAAGTTCGTCTACATTGATGCACCGTGAAGTCCATGACGGACAAGCATTCAAGTGATGATGTAGGCACGCCAACTGTCGGGCCGGGAGGGGTTGCGCGAGGTGGCAAAGGTGAGATGTTGCCTACCATCTCCTCATGAGTCGAATGACTTGGTCGTTTAGGTGGCCACACCAGCGGTTAGCCAGTCGTCACATTTTGCTTTCACAACATCAACTCGCAGGGAACCGCTATGCGACGCAATACGGTCGTGAACACAAGGAACTCAATCGCCGACCGCCTTGGTCTGCCAGCAACCGTGAACGATGTAGAACTGTTCCGAATCATCAACGATGCTCTGGATCTCGTTGAGATGGTCAACCTTGCTGTGCAACAAGCCATCGAGGACGGTGAGGCTTACGCCAACATAGGCGTCGGCAGTCCTATCGACCATGCCGGCAAGGCGGTCTTCTCGCGCGAGCCAGGTAAGGACGGCCAGCAAGATGTCGCCGTCGATCGCCGGGGCGGAATGACCGAGGAGTGTGCTCTCGGCCAGGCATTCATTGAAAAACTGCCCCAGGCGACGCGTCAGGTCACCGCGGTAAAGTTTGCAGGCTGGGTAAGAGGTCGTGCCCACGAACTCATGGGTAAGTAGCTTCAGGACTGGCGCGCTGGTGTAGTCCGTCGTTTGGCCAATTGGAGGCAGTAGATGGAGAGCAAGATCAAGGCAAAGCGGTATTCGAAGGATATCTATCGCCTGATAAGGGGCACCGAGATCGTCGGCTTCGCCATTGCGCTAACCAACGGCCGGTGGGCGATGACCGATCCAGAGGATCAGAGGATCAGCACGAATACCTACACGTCCCCCCGGGAAGTCGCCCAAGCTTTTGACGCCAGCAACGTAGCGCCGTGAGAAGCGCAGTTGTCGGGCGTATCATGCCGATGGATCACCACGGACCCCCGTCCATGACAGACGAAGACATCAAGGCCAGACACGCCGCCTACACCGCTGAGATCGGCGTCTACCGCGCACAGCTCCCCCAGATCCGAGCAGAAGGCGAAGCGGCGCTGCGTCGGCTGTTCGAGGTCGCCCAGGGCGACACCGGCCAGTGTGGTCGTGTCGCCCGCTTCCTGCTGGGCCTTTACAACGGGGATCGGTTCCCCTTCGACCTCACTGATCTGCGCGGGCTCGATCGCAATCTGTTCACCGACTGCATGGCGGTGCTGCGCATGGATCACACCTGTGAGAAGGAGGTCCACAAATACTTCCCGGACGGCGGCAAGAGCTTTGAGGCGTTTGCCGCCGAGTGGACAGACGAAGGCTACGCCAGGCGCGGACGCGACTGAGAGAGCGTGGATCTCGTTATCGTTCCAGAACAGCAGGAAATAGCACGGTATCTCGGGCGGGCGAATACCGGGCGCCCTGCCGGGCGGCGCGCTCAAGCTGCTCACGATCCCAACCGGACTTGACCAGCTGATCGAACACGTCGGGAGTGAGCGCTACCGCATCTTCCTGACGGAACACGCTGTCGATCTTTCGCTCACCGGGTCGGGAAGCCTCAAGGGCGGACCGAAGCTGATCCAGGGGGAACCCAGCGATCGCTCGTGAGCCAATCTCCGGATGTTCCGTGGCCACGACAAAGAAATCGCCACGCAGCTCGAATGTGCCGTCCCAGGTGATCTCGATGCGCGTTGGGAGGTCCACGACGAGAGGGGATTGACGCTGTCCATGCCAGACCAGACAAACGGCTCGGTCCTGCAGCGGCTCCAGCATCCAGGCATCCCCTGTGCCAGTGGAAAACAGCACGAACGGCTGAGTCGTGGTCGCCTCCGGGCCTGTCAGGACGATCCGCACCTCACCGGCCAACTCCGCTTCGACGATCGCATTGATCTCCGCCGTAAGGCTGCGGGCGGACGCCGCCGTTGCTGTCTCCTCAAGGCACCGGATCACATGGTTCCAGTGGTCATAGCCCGCACCGTGAGCTACGCGGTCAAGCAATGCCACATGCGACCCGGCGCCTTCGCGCTGAAGTCGCTTCGCTTGCTTCTTGAGGGTTTTGACCTTGGCTGGGTAGGTCGGGATGAACTTCATAACTGACTCCTTCTGCGGGCAAACGCCAGGTGCTCACTGCCCAGATTCGCCACATGAAGGGAATCAGACGAAGTCAGGATGGATATCGTCCCGCGAGGGTTTGCTAAGGTGAGCAGCAGGCGTCGATCGCGCCAGGGAGAAATATACCAGCGCCAGGAGAAAAATGTCGAACGCCAGGTGGTCGGAGGCTATGAAGTGAACGAAGCAGGAGGCTGATGACCAGCCCGGCCTTGGTATCCAAGATGCGTGTCCGTCTTAGACTGCGTGCGCGACCGACCGCGCAGGCCCTTGCCAAAGCGCCAGAAGGTTGGAAAGTGGAATCACTTTCCAACATGAACACCCAGCCGTGGAGATCGAGATGTTGAGCAACAAATCCGGCTGGGGAAATAGCCGAACACTGCAACCGGACGCCCGCTCAGCTACCGGGCGAATGAGCGCCAAGTAAGGAGCGACACAGTATGCGTAACGCTACGTCCACGAAGGACAACTGGCAGTCCATCATCACAGCAGTAGAAGCACGCGCGGCGTACTTCAGAGCAGTGCATGAGATTGAACGAAAATTTCCAGACTTTTGTATTGAGCAATTCGAAGCTCATCCGCTCGTAGGGCATGCGCGCGACCTGGCGTGCGAGGCAGCGATGCTGGGTGTACGTCCTGAAAGAGTGCCTCTGTTGCTTGCCGACATCGAGATACTCGCCATCGACTACTGGGCTGTCGTTGTGGATGAGAGGAGAAAGCAGACAGACATCGATCGACTGGCTATGGCCGAACAAGGGCAATGGGAAAGTCTTGGCTTCCCGTCGCCAAAGACCCTGCTGGCCGCCTTGCTGGCTCACGACGACGATGCGACGGTCGTGGAGGGACACTCACTCAGCTACGACGAAGACCTGATCGTCACCTGGTACACCAACCCATATGGCATTGACGGCGCATTGTGCGGGGTACCGACCATGGAAGATATGCAGCTTTTCCTCATCGACATGGCCCAGGGCAAGGACTATGGGCCAGTGCCATAACAGTCTGGCGCGGATGCATCAGTCTTATGGGATCGTGCCATAGGATCCGTTGTTTTAAAGCGATCTCGGCCGCGTGGTTGCCGAGACAAGTACTTTCTATGGAGGATGTTCCACGGTAAGAGAGGCTGCACAGCGATCTCGGCCGCGTCGTTGTCGAGACACGACGCCCCAAAACCGCCTTGTCTCCCTGCATCTCTTGCCATGCGACGTCGTCGTGCGACCGTGAGTGCACCTCACCCACGAGAGCACCCCGCATGAACATCGCCATCACCCACTTGCTCGCCATCCCCGCCCTTCGCACCGCGGTGGCCACAGCGCTCTCCGCTGGGGTGTTCTATCAAGACGATCTCAAGGCCGCCTGCCGCCCCGTATGGGATGGCGCCTATCCAGCGCCGGAGAATCGTCTGCCGGATGTCGTGTTGCCAGCGAGCGAAGACTTCCTGACGTGGCGTGCCAGGCGCGAGGATGCTTCCAGAGAGGTGGCGTCGGGCCCACGCGGGACGCGGCGGGTGATCACCAAGCGGATGGCCTCGGGCGAGACGCGCTTCGAGACGTTGATCGCCGACGGCACCGGCAAGGTGCACGAACGGGGCGTTGGAGACGTCACGCCTTCGTTTGAACAGGCGGTGGCGGGAATGATCACCATGGAGGTCTACGACCTGCGCGAGAGCGTCGACCGAGATCGTCATCGCGAAGCCGCTGTCGCTCACGGACAGGCGCTCGGTCTTCGCGCCGGGATCACGCTGAACAACATCGTGGTGTCTCACGTCAGCTACTCGACGGTCGTGGTGCATGCGTACGATCCCACGACGGGCACGGTGACGCTGTACGGCACCCGGCGCGGGGCGCGCAACCGCTCCAGGATGGTGACCAGCGCCTTGAACGTGCGCAGGGACATGCTGGATGCATCGAGCCACCGGCGCGCGGTTGCCTGATATTCCGCAGCAGCTCAGCTACCGACTGTGTTGGCGCTGAGAAGCTGCGATGGAATACCGTCAGTGGACAGGCACTCACATCGTTGAGTGAGGTTGAAATACACTTGGCGCTTCGGTAAAGCAGGAAATTACAGCATTGAAGACTTCAATCGGCAAAGACCCTAGAGAAGCGCACCGACTCGTGGTGAAGGCGTGGATTATGGAGGCGGTGACGCGATCAGGAGTGTCCATTGAGGCGCTCTCGATCAAGATGGGACGCGCGCCGCAATGGCTGCTGCGCATCTACTACGGACGCTCCAAGCCCATAGCTCCAATGAAGGTCATCGAACAGATAGCGGACGTCACTGGTTATCACGTGAGTGACCAGGTGATCCAGGCAATTAGTTATCTCAAGAGCACAAGTCAGTTCTGGAGCAATCAGGAAGTGACACCACCTACTGCCGAGGATGCTGGGAGCCCGGTGGCGCTAGAAATGATGAAGCTCATTCATCAGGCGGTTACGTTGCGGGGTGAAAGAAAGGCAGCGAGAAACATTGAGATAGTTCAACTGAGCTTCGGGCTCCGTGAAGGGCGGCCAATGAAAGTGTCGACAATAGCCGCGATGATGGGCGTCAGCCGACCGCACGTTCTTGCCAAGATATCCTCGACGCTGGCAGACCTCCAGTCGGATCGAAACAAAGCAACCCCGTGGCTTCTCCATCTCTGGCATACGGTCAGAGACATGGAGGGTGCAGCCAAAGAAGATGTCCAGGATCGACTGGCTGACCTACTGGGAAGCGTGCCTCTGCTGGAGGCGCTTCGTTTCTATAATGAGATCCAGGATGAAAAGGTCGATCTGACGTTCCTGCCAGTGCACCGTGCACCTGAGCGGAGAAATCTGACTTCGCCCGTGGAAATACCACAAGCACTTGATGTGGCCAACCGGCTGCAAAATTATGCCGGTGCTTGCCGAGTCGCTGATTTCAAAACCTTCCTTGAGTCAAAGCTACGGCGGCGGGTAACAATAGGCCGGTTGCGGGCGGCGATTGAAGGATTGCCCAATCATCGCTGGCTGGGGACCGATAAGCGGTGGTTCGAAGTCTCTCAAACACCTGGCGAACTGACGCCAATGCTCCGCTCCGTGGCAAAGATCATCCAAGTTGCCAAGCAGTCAGTCGACATAGAGACGATCTACGGTGGTTTATGTCGAGCGAGCCGCGGGGATAGGCAAGCCGAAGCAGCTGAGTTCACCGAGCTTGTGCCCCCGCTAGAGATTGTCCGTGATGTCTTGGTAGGACATCCAGCATTCACCCGCCACAGCTACAGTTCATTATTTAGCCTCGTCGTCGAGGATATGGGATGGGGGACTAAAGACACTAACGAGAGTCTGATTCTTGCCGCTATGGGTGCCAGCAATAGCGCACTGACGGTGGAAGATTGCCGAAGCATACGTCGCGCAGACGGAGAGCCGCTCGCGATAAATTCGATCTACTCGGTTTTGTACACGTCATGTGCCATTCAGAGGCATGGCCAGCGCGCCTATGGAATTCGAGGAAGGGAGGTTCCTGAGTAACGCATCGCGGTGAGGTCGCGCAGAGATTTAATGACACCGTCAACTACAGCCTGAACGGCAGAGAGAGAAGGTGAACGAGAACGCCGAGAAAAACCAATTCGCCCAGCAGTTCATGTTGATGCTGGGCGATTACCGCATGTTCATCGCTGCGGAATACGACGAGGAGGCGTTCGCCTGCCACCTGAATCTAGGCGGAGGCAACAGCATTCGCGTGTACCTCGGCAACGCCTACGAGAATGCGCAGTCCGCGAAGGACAGCGACTCCAAAAAGAAGATCCTTCGTGATTTCGTCGACCAGCTGGTAACTACGGCAAAAGGGGCTTCTGTGCAGCTGGCTTCGACCACGATTCTCCCTGTACTTCGCTCCGCGGCATCGACCTTTTGCGCCAATGCAGAAGCCCTTGCATCGAACTCTGCGCAAGGTCAGACCGGTGACTTCATGCTGCACCGGCCACTCGCCGGCGATGTGGACATCTGGCTGGTGTTGAACGGAGAACGCACGGTGACGACAGTGGGAACCTTCCACCTTGAGAGGCTCGGCTTGTCGGACAAGGACGCGTGGGAGAACGCCATGGAGAACCTCGCAAAGCTTCCGCCAGAGAGATGGTTGCAGGGCTATGGTAGGAAACAGGGGATGCACCTCTTGGTTGGTGACCTATTCGCTACGGCAAGAATGCTGCTTCCTGATTTCGCATCGGAGCTTTGCCTCAAGGGCGATCCTGTAGTGATAGTTCGGTCGCGAACCCAGTTGATCGTCACCGGCAGCGAAGATTCACAGGGCCTCGCCTCAATCGCGAGGGCTGCGAGTGAAAATGTCGAAGAAGGGCCTGAGATCTCTGTCACGCCCTTGTGCCGAAGAGCCGGCGGAAGATGGGAGGTATTCACCATCAGCACACCCAACGCGCACGAATTGCGCGACACACAGTCTCACTTCGACATCGCGGCCTTTGAGAGCCAGGCAAAAGCCATCGAGAAATGGCTGAAACCAGTGGAGGCGATCGGCTCGTTCGGCTCCGTCAAGTCGCCGACGGGAAACGCTCTATCGACGTGTGCCGTGTGGCCGGCTGAGGGAGCTGCCTTGTTGCCGCGCACCGAATACATCGTGCTGTCCACTCAGGACAACGCGCCGCCGCAGCTGGTGCGCTGGAGCACGGTCGAGGCCATGGCCCCGGAACTGCTCAGTGATCCGGGATATCGGCCCACCTGGCGTCGCGTCGTCGGCCCAATGGCGGAGGAGACAAAGGAGCGTCTGCTGGAGTTCGATGCGACCAGGCACTGAGCTTGAAAGCGGTGCCGCACGGCCTTTCCAAGGGTCGGCCGTGGAATATGCTTGGAGCACAAGTGAACACCTAAGGATAGAACGTATGGCGCGTGCAGGATGGTCTGGAAACCAGGAGCCCAATCGGTGGCACACGCTGTCCATCAGTGTCAAATCCAGCGGCTTGCAAGCGACCTGAAACGACCAATCAGCCGGCCCTGACGCCAATCTTAGCCACATCCAACGCCTTCGCCTGCTTGCGCGTGAGTCGCGCCTTGCGGGTACAGAGAAGGCGGAACGCTTGCGCACCAAGGGCAAACATCGCCCCGCCGTCGCTCAGCATGACGTCGTGATAAGTCTGAAAGAACTGGTGGTCATGCTGATGCGTTTCGACGCTTGAGGAATCGTGGATGAACTCGTGCACGAGAATAGCGATGAGCCGTTGCATCTCATGCAGGTCGCCTGCATAGACCTTCGCAAGCGTTTCGCGCGAGATGGCGATGTACGTCGAGCCGTCGGTAAAGGCCTCCGCCGTCTCGCTGATCCCCACTGACAGAGTCCGCCGCCGGGCGCTGAAAAGCGCGTCCTCCGGTAACAGGTCATTCTCGATCATGGCCTTTCGAACGCGGTAGCCGATGTTACCGGCAACCTCGCTGGCAGCTGCGAGCACGTGCCCTTCTGCCGCGGTCCATTGGGCGACGGGTACCGTCGAGGCATTCAGCCGGCGGTGGACTGGGCTGGACTCAAAGGAGTCATGAACCCGTCCATCGCGCAGCGCTCCCCGCAGGATATAGCCGTGGGTAACGAGCTCGCCGCTGCGTGGACCGTCTGCGGTCAGTCGATCCGCGAGAAGCTTCACAAGCTGCGTCGCTGTTTCCACACCAAAGCGTGTGAGCGTCCGTTCGGTCAGCACCACGGCTGAGTGCTCCTGCAGTGCCACGTCGGCAAGCTGGTTTCCCCGTTCGGCCACGGTCAGGATGCTGTCACGGCGAGTGAGGCAGCTGGTGATGTTGGCCAGCGACCCGAACCGGCCATTGGTGAACTCAAAGAGCTTTTCCAGCAAGTTCCCGAGATTAGCTGGGTCGGCCGACTCGGCGGCGAGGAAGTCCCTTTGGCTTTCAGTGAGACGTGCTTTCTTGCTGGACGTCGCCGCCGCCGCGTTTCCCAGCGCCTTCATTTCCTTGCGTAGGCTCTCCCACAACCGGCACTGGTGGGTTAGCACGTCCGACCGGGACATATTCAATTCCAGCACCTTGCCGAGCTTGGTGACCAGCGTGCCGCCGATGCCACAAAACTGGGCCGGGTAGTCCCGAACGAAGACGCCTTGGTTGTAGACGGAAAGGGTGGCCGAGTCCGACACCTTGATGTAGGCGTCGTCGCTAACGTGGGTCCACTTCGCGGCATCCGGATCACGACGAAGTGAGCGGCCGTTCAAGGTGACCGGGATCACGGCGAACCGGCAGAGAGTTTCCATCTCGCACATCAGATCGTGCTTTTCAACCTCTTTGAGCGGCGTGTAGAACGTCCCCTCGATGCGCAGGCCCGGAACATCCTCAAGCCCCTCAGCAAGGGTGTAATCGAGTCCCTTGGCGCGGATGTCCACAACCAGCTGGAAGCCTCGCGTGCGCCACGTGGTCGCCGCCCAGTTCCACGACTGGGCACGGCCGAGGCCGAAGCGTCCGAAATCGCGGTGGCGGTCGTCGTGGGTGAAGCCGAAGACTTCGAAGCAGCCCAAGACTTCTTCGCGTGTGCGGAAGCCATGGCCGTCGTCCGCGATGACATAGCCGTCGCTGTTCACCTCGATGTCCACGCGAGTGGCGCCGGCGTCCATGGCATTCATCACACACTCGACGAATGCTTTGCCCAGCGTCCCCGCTTGCGAGCGGATCAGGTGCTGGATGATGTTCGGGTCGACAGTGAAGGTGCGGTTTTCGGTCTGCATGGTGGCTCGTCTCCGTGGGAGCCACCACCATGCAACAGTTCATCGGTGACGCAAGCGACGGGCGGTCATCGCACCAGACGAACGGAACGAAGTGCTGGCAAAGCGAGTTCCGTCCAACTTGCCTGTCCCTCGTGGACAGCCATCAGCGACGACGACGGCCCCTGAAAGACCCTTGCCATGCGACCGCCGCCGTGTAGGTTGAGGGTGGACCACCGGAGACCGCCATGCTCGAACCTGCCCTGGATCACCCTGACCTCTTTGCTGTGAAGCGTCGCCGAAAACGCACCCAGCGGGTCGCGGAGGTGTTTATCGACGGAGAGAGCCTGGGGCACGTACTCGGCCCAGCGCAGATCACAAAGCGCATGCGCGCTCATGGCATAACCATGAGGGATCTGGAGCCAATTCTTGCTGGAAAGCGGCGAGTTCGAACCTTCCGCTGCAACGGGCAGGTTCGCATTGCTGTAGTGGAAAACGTGCCATCACTGGCGAGCATCCTGGCGGCGTAGCTTGATCCGGTCGGCCACCGCATCACGCGCCAGAACCTTCAAACTGAGACACTACCTAAAGCCTAGCCAGCTTGTGCCGGCAACTGCCGTTGCCACGATGGGTTGTCGTTCACCAGCTTTTCAAGGCATCGCCGCCGGTGCGTACACTGAAATGGGAAATAAAATGTCATCACAACCTGCGGCACTGGAACCCACCGAAATCAAGATGGCGGAGGCAGTTGGAAGCACGCGGTACTACCACCTGACCCGGATGCCTCACGCTACGCTTGGGCTGTGCGGTGCGCGAACGATGTGGACGCTCGTGCCACTTTCGACCTGGGGTGTGAAGTCCCACCTAAATCAGACCTATTGCACACGCTGCAAGGCGCTTGCAGAAGGCCGTCTGTAGGTATCGATGCCCTACTTGCCATACAGACGCCGCATGGAATGCTGTCGTTCGCCCCGGTAGAGATTGAGACATGGCAAAAGAAGTATTCCACTACACCTACGGCCACAAGCTCGCCAGCATCTTGGCGAGTGGCGGTCTCATGCCGACTGGTGTGACGATGCCTTCGCAAGAGCGCAAGGCCCTATGGTATTCAGCCCGGAAGGATTTCGAACCGACAGCACTGAAGCCTGTGGTGCACCCTGGGTCAGGTGTGCCGATACAGGTGCCCTTCGAGGAATTGCACGAGCTCGCCGGCGCCTACCGATTCACTGCCGACTCAACGGCACTGCGCCTGAAAGGGTGGCCGTCCTGCTGCAGGGTCCTCGGGATCATGCCCACGGACGCCGCCAAGATGGTGGCGGAAGGCATTCGCCTAGGTGCCTCGCCGACGGACTGGTTCGCGACGACGCACTGGCGATCCGTGTCTCTCCATCGGTTTCAGGCATGGAATGGCAACGCCTGGGTAGATGCTGTGCTCGAAGAGGAAGTCGAGCGCAGACAGGGACTGGCTGTGCGGTCTGCGGCCACCGGGGCACGATGGGAAAATCTGCGAGCTGGATGAACCCTCGCTCCAAAACGCCAAGACTCTTGCCAAAAGGCAACGAAATGACATCTTGGATCTACTTTTCCCGCACCGAGATGATCCGATGAGCGACAACACCTTCTACGCGTATTCCTTCGACGAAGAGACCTTCCACGGCCAGTTTGCAACGCCAGAGGAAGCATTGATTGCCGTCCGGAATGAAGCCAACCTGGAGAATTGCTCCATGGGTAAGGCTTGGATTGGCACCGGCACGCCTGTGCGAACCAGTGACTACATGCTTTGCGCGGACGACGTGCGCAACTTTGTTGCTGAGCGCGCCGGCGATGAATGCGGCGACGCCTCCGAAGACTGGCTGGCTGATCGCTTTGAAGCGGACACAGCGAAGAAAATTGACGACCTGTTGGGACAGATTGCCGAGGTGATCCAGCAAACCGAACCCCCGCGGTTCTTCAAGGTCACCGACGTCGTCGAACACTTGCTGGGTAACCGTCCGTGAAGGACGGCGAGGTCGAACTTCCGCCCTGCCCGTTCTGTGGCGCCGGCGAGACGAAGATCCGCGATACGACGTATTGGACGGGCCGATCCAACACCGTTATCTCCGTGCATGTCGTGCATTGGTGCCCGCGCGTGGAAGGGCAGCCGCAGAGCATCATAAACTTGGCGGGGAAGACGCGCGAAGACGCCATCCGTGCGTGGCAAGCTCGCGCGACGCAATGAGCGCCATTGTTCGTCACTGGAAGCGCGAAGGTGCCGACGTGTACATCGGCCGGCCAGGCCCGTGGGGTAACCCCTTCGAGATAGGCACACACGGCGATCGAGACACCGTCGTGTCCCGGTACCGGCAATGGCTCGAAGCTCAGCCGCACCTCATGCGGCTGGCACGAAGGGAGTTGGCCGGAAAGACCCTGGGATGTTGGTGTGCACCAGAGGCATGCCATGGCGACGTGCTCGCGCTCGTTGCCAATGATGGCGGTCCGGCGAACGATCCCGTCCTTTGCTTCGGATCGAACGAAAAGGGAGCTCACGGGCGCGGTGCGGCGCTGTTTGCCCGTCAGCATCGCGGCGCTGTGCTCGGCGTCGGCCGGGGCCGAACCGGTAACGCCTACGCACTGCCGACCAAGGATCTCTCACTCAACAGCCTGCCGCTCCAGTCCATCCGCGACAACGTGTTGGAGTTTCTGGAGTACGCACGGTCACGGCCGACCGACACGTTCGAGATGACGCGCGTTGGCTGCGGGCTGGCCGGGTATGGCGACGACCAGATTGCGCCCCTATTCGAAGGCGCTCCAGCCAACGTGGATCTGCCCCATCGGTGGCGGATGCTGCTAAGACTGCCGGCGGCGCCACACGTCATCATCGCTGGCTCTCGTTCCTTCGCTGACCAGGCGCGCGCCGATGCTGCCCTCGACAAGATCCTGTCCACGCTCGACGCGCCCATCATCATCAGTGGTGCCGCTAAGGGGGCGGACACCCTCGGCGAAGAACATGCGATGTCGCGGTGGGGAAATCGAACGGTTCCATTCATGCGCTACCCGGCTGAGTGGGATCGGTACCTGAAACCGGCCGGCATGATTCGCAACCAGCAGATGTCCAGAGCCAGCTCGCACCTGGTCGTTTTCTGGGATGGCCAGTCGCGCGGGACGAAGTCCATGATCGACATGGCAACGCAGGACGGGTTGAGGGTGAGAGTGGTGCGGATTTAGGAGGTGCTGCTCCGCCTCTGCCGCTTGCCAAACCGGAGCGCTGTGAGACCGTGGAGACCTTCCTCCACGAGTCTGCCGCCATGATCAATATCAGTCCCGCATACCTGCTCTCTTTCGCCGCGCTCCGCACCGCCGTTGGCGTGACGATCGACAGAGGCATCCACTATCAGGATGAATTCGAAGCAGCCTGCCTTCCGGCATGGGCTCAAACGCTTCCGGTATCCGACAACCAGCTTCCCGACCTTCTCCTGTCCAGTGGCGAGGAATACATGGAGAAGCGCGCCAAACAAAAAGCGGCATTAGAGCGGGTGGCCGCCGGCCCGCGCGGCACGTGGATGGTGGTCATCACGTCCTGTCCAGAGACGGGCAAGGTCTGGTACGTGGCCACGATCAGTCACGGTAATGGTGAAGTCTCAACGCGGAATGATGGCTGGAACGTGAAGCCGACGTTCGACAAGGTCGCCGGTCGAATGGTCGGCTACGAGATCTACCTCGTTCGCAAGCATGTCGAAATCGAACGTGCACAGGCAGCGGCATCGCAGCGGGTAGAGAACCTGGGCCTCCACAAAGGCATGAGGTTGCGCAGCGTCGGTGTTTCCTCCAATACGTTCTCGTCGGCAGTGATTGAAGAGCTCAACGCGGAGACCGGAGCGGTCACCATCTTCTGCACAAAGCGCGGCTCGCGTAAGCGGTTCCGGGTCGTGACGTCGGTGCTGAACCTGCGCCTGGATGAGACGACGCTATCGCCAAAGCAGCGGCCGGCCCTGGCACTCTCGTTGGCTGCTGCATAACTCATCCTGTACTTTCAGTCATGCATGGACATCACCCTGTCGCGCACTTGACGCCGAGGTGAGGTGCATCAATGATTTCTCACACACCCGAAGCCCGCAGAGCGCCATGGACGAACCGAGCAAGAAGAACTCCCCTGACCCTGACGCTCCGTGGACGCGGGAGGAAGTCGACCGACTACGTAGGTTTCGCAATGCCCCGCCCAGCGTCATCATCCGGAAGTTCAAGAACCACTCGCTGGCCAGCATCGAGGCAAATTATCAGCGCATCATGGCCGAAACTCCGAAGCCAAACCAGTCGGGTTCTCACTGGTGGTTAAGGGATGAGGATGCACTGATCAAGAAGCACTTCGAGAAATCGGGTCTGGCATTCCTGACCCGCATCATGAAGGGACGCACGGAAGCCCAGATTGCCGACCGCGCGGCCGTGTTGAACGTAGCCGTCGAACCAGAATCGACCAGCGATCATCAATTCCTGATTCAGGAACACGCCAAAAACGGGCGATGGAAGGATGTGATGGTCGTTACGAGAGTTGATCTGAATCGTCATGCCCGCCAGACAAGGTCAAAGGCGCAGCCCCTAACCACGCTCGAGGTCAGAGCCTGGTTCTACAAGGAGATCGAGCTCAGAAACCGCAAACCTTTGGAACACCGGGTGCGGCTGATCCGCCGTGAGCAAGAGTCGTCTTTGTCCACGGTTGACACCGTCATTGCGCCTCACGAGGAAAAGGCCGCGCCATCGCCACGCGTTGCCCCAGGCTGAGCCAGTGGAGCGGATGCCGCGGCTACAGATCTTCGCTCCAAACCGCGAACACACGGTTTCTATCGGCGTGTCCGCTCACCTTTACCTGAAGAGGTCAGGCGGGCTCCGTTGGCAGGCACGCGTGTTGGATCCTCGGCTTGATGCGAGGCGGAAACGGTTGGCGCGACTGCACATCCGGGATGTCGGCACCGGCGTCTTCTACGCCGAATTGCATGAGTTCGGTTCGAATGTCGATCTGCTTGGATTTCTCGCTCGCGCGTGGTCCACCAAGGCGTGGCACCCGATGCGCGGGCTGCCCGGGCACCTCAATCTTCCGGCGCTGGCCACAAGCGATGCCCGACTCGTCGGTGATCTACGTGCGCTTGAATTGGTAACAAACATCAGCACCCGGGTTGATCACGTGGACTGCAAAGGAAACGTGAGGTCCGAAGAAGCCTTTGATCGCCAGATGGGGCTTCTGCCCACGCGTGGCGAACCCTTTTTACTCGGCACGGCTCAAGAACTATCTGCCCGGGTGAGCAACCAGGTTTGCCACGCCGAATGCGTGGAAAGCATGGCCGATTGGTCTCTCGTCTCTGAAATGCCGCCGGCCTTCAGGGACTTCATGGATGGCCTATATCGGGAGCATGGCGCCTGGCGTTCGGGCCCGTGGGCATCAGTGGTAGCAGCGACTGACCAGGGCCATCAAAGGCAGAAGGGCTGACCCGGCACTCTTGCTGGCAGCCCGCTGCAGCGGCGTTGCACTGGATCGTACGAACCACGCGCATTTCTGACTGGGCCGTTACGGGCACGTTCTCGAGGTTGTCGTTGGTGGACATTCTCGACCAAGGGACTCACCCGGGTTGCCGGAATCTGCGCTCATGGCAGAATCGAACGAAACCCGAAAGGCATCATGAGGCCATGGAGTGAACACGAGAATGGAACAACTGGATTTGAGCGAGGATCAGCAGGCACCGCAGTTGCTCGTGCCGGTGGTGGCCAGGCCTTCGCTGAGGACTGAACGCGCGACGGAATCGGCGGCCATCAAGCTGCTGCCCAAACTCATCGAAGCAGCGCGCTGGAACCAAGTCAACCGGGTGTCCGAGATTTCGGAACAGATCGCGGTGGTCATTGAAGAACGCCAACCAGCGATGGCCCGCTCGATCCGTCGGCAGAGCCAGGGCATTCCGCAGCAGCCACCGGTCGCGCCGCCGAAAGACATCCTGGAATTACGCGAGCCGCGGCACGGATTCGAGGCTGTGGTGGTTCCACCATCCATTGCTCAAGAATGCCGGTCCATCGTTGACGAACACGCAAGGCGCGACGATCTCTCGCGATTCGCCCTGGAGCCGCGCCACAAGGTTCTCCTGTACGGCCCTCCTGGAAACGGCAAGACCATGCTGGCAGAGGCGCTAGCCTTCGAGATGCATGTTCCGTTCCTTGTGGTGCGCTACGGTGGTCTGATCGAGAGCTTCCTTGGTGCCACTGGGCGAAACCTCGACAAGGCCATGGCATACGCCGCAACCGGGCCGTGCGTACTGTTCATGGACGAATTCGACGGGGTTGGCATGGATCGTAGCCGAACGGGAGACGTGGGCGAGTTGCGGCGAGTCACAAATCACCTGCTGATCGCCATTGATCGACTTCCATCCCACGTCATTCTCATCTGCGCTACCAATGCGCTGGACCTGGTCGATGGCGCGCTACGCCGGCGGTTCGACTTCCCGATCGAGTTGCCAGCGCCGACCGAAGCCTTGCGGCTACGCTGCGCCGAGCGGGAGCTGGACCCGTCCATCACCGGCGGGCATGACCTGCGGTCGCTGGCCTCGAAAGTCGCGATGCACGCGCCGACGAACCTCTCCGATGTCGTCCAGCTGTGCCGGCGCCTTCGTCGTGAGGTTGCCCTGCACGGTGCCGATCAACTCACCACGGCCGACCTCTGGACTCGGCTCTCGCTCGCCACGTCGGAAAGCAGCAGCGTTGGATAATCAGGCCGAAAACGACGCGAAGTCCACGCAAGACGGGGAGTTTCCGATGCCCGTATTGCTGGCCCAGTTGCGCAACCTGTTCGGGCACCTTCTCACCTCCAGCCTTGGCCACGAGGCCACCGCCGGGAGCTGCCTTTACGCGGCATTCCTTGTGCGGGAATCGCTGGTGCACTTTCGTCCACAGTACGCGGTGATTCTGCGCGGTGGTGACGGGGAAGGTGACGGCGGGTGTGTGGGCGCCGATGGTGTCGTGCGCGGCCACTACTGGGTTGAGGTGACGCTTCTGGATGGGACGACCTGGGTCGCCGATATCACAGGGGACCAGTTCGGTCTGCCGCCAGTGCAATGGCTGTCCATACCAGCCGGGTCCAGCCGATACCGCTGCGGCGATCAGGATGTCGTGGAGGCACACGTCGACACACTGGCAAGGGAGATGGAAGAAGAACGAAGCGCGCAGACCGAAGCAGCGCCTGACGCCGCTTGCCAAAGCCAGCGAGCTTGAGATCATTCCACTAGATACCGCCCACAGCTGCTAACCACAAGGATTGCTGACATGAATATCACGACCTACCCCACCACCGCATGGCGTCTGCTTCCGAGTTTCAAGCCGGCCGAGGTGACGTTGGTTCGACGCCAATTCGACCACTCCTATCCGGAGTGGCACGCCACTGGAAAGGGTCCGAGCTATCACAGCAATAGGCTTCATCCGACGAAGCACGCGGCCATCGCCGCCGGCCGCACGGAAGTCGCGAAACTCGAAGCTGACCTCCTCAAGCGCCGGGCCAGTCTGAACAAGCGAATCGCCACGCTGGACAAGGCAGAGGCAGAGGCATCGCCTCATGGGTGAGGCAAAGAGCACCGCACGAAGCGCGACCACGCCTGACCTGGCCGCGTGGGAGGCGAAGCGCCGCGAGGCCGTGGCGAGGGCCATCTGCGCCGCATGCGAGGAAAACCCCGACCATCGAGGTGATGCTCAGGGCAACGATTTCCGGTGGCAGGACTATCTCGAAACGGCCGACGCCGCGATCACTGCCTTCCTGCAGTCGTCGGCTGGTGGACCCGTCCCGGCCGTGGGCTGGCTGACTACCGACGAAGATGGCGGACCGTACATGCTGTTCTTCGATAGGGAAGAAGCGGCCGGATATTGCGAATGCGACGAGGATCCGATCCCCCTCGGTTACCTGGCCGACGCCCTCAAAGACAGAGGGGCGAACGATGGTCACTGATCGGAATGCGCGGCAAGAGCTTCGGCGGTACTGCAAGGATAACGGGTTGCCCTTCATGTCAGCGGGGGACCTGCTTGGCAGGTCGGAAGATTCGACCCATCGTGCGTGGCTGACGGATTTCATCGCGCGCTGGGACGCGACTGTCGATCCCCTGTACGCGTCCCCTCACAGCAACCCGGAATTCATGGCATGAGCCACAAGAACGCGCCCCCACCCACGGAAGATCAGGTTGCCCTCGAAGCCTTCTGGAAGGCCCGCAAAGGCACGACGTTCTGCGGATTCGGCCGAGACGCAAACGGGCAGTATTTCGCCGAGTTTGCTCGCGATGCGCTTGCCGCGTGGCAGGCAGCCAGCGCTGCCAAGACAGCACAGGATCTGCCCAGTCCAGCCGCAGACAAAAACTGAGGTCGTCGTCCATTGGAGACAGTCTTCCCTACCCGGGCGGAACGCTTCACGCGGCGCCTGGCGCAATACCATCACGCAAATCAGGAGGCACCTTGCCGATCAGAGATCCCGCGCTGTCACACAGCCATTCGATCGCCGCAACTCGCCGATCATCGGGATGCGTTGCTGTCGCTTTCGCACTGGCCACGCTGTCCTTGACCGGCTGTCAACAGCACGGACACGTTGCGGGAGGTGTCCTGGGAGAGGTGGCTGCGCATGTGGCCGGCCGCTACATCGAGCGCCGCATGGAGCATCGCGGCGGCGGCGAGGGGGGCGGTCAGTGGTCCCGCGACGACAACCGGTCGAGTGCTGGTGACGCGCCGGCCGCCGGCCGATACGCGGCGGTGTTTCCTATCGTGGGCGCGCTGCCGAACGGCACAATGACGCCCGGAGCGCTCAATCCAGCGGTCACTCAGGAGACGCTGGATCAGACGATCTGTCGACGCGGTGGTTACACGCGCAGCATACGGCCGAGCGAGCACTACACCGAACAGCTCAAGCGCAAGGGCATTCGTGAGTACGGGTACGCACAAGCCATGGGACACGATGCAGCCCGCTTCGGCAACTACGAGGAGGATCACCTGATCAGCCTCGAGCTGGGTGGCTCGCCGACCAGCCCTGCCAACCTTTGGCCAGAGCCTCATCACGTGATCGGTGGCTGGGGCTCTTATGCCAAGGATCGCCTGGAAAACACGCTGCACACGCTGGTCTGTCGACGACAGATCAGCTTGGCGCAAGCCCAGTACCAGATTTCGCACGACTGGGTGGCCGCCTACAAGCAATACATCGGAGCGGCGCCAGATCAGTCGCGATCACATCGGTATGGAGACTGAATTAGGCGTCCATCACAGACAGCCCGCAATGCGATCACTGGCGAACTTACACGTGACCTCAATCCATGTGGGCCGACTTGCCGAATCGGGCGGCTATGCGAGGATGGCACCACTTCCAATGTACGAAGAGGCACCCCATGTCACGAACGATCGAAGAACCAGTGGAAACCATCAAGTCCGGTCCAACCGGCGGCACCTCGGTCACCCACTCGAAGCACTCCGCGACACGATCATCGCGGCACTCGCAGACGACGACGGGCGTGCGCAAACCGAAGCATTCGCCATGGATGGTGAAGGCTACCGCATCGGGATTGCCGTACTGTCCTTCGAGGACATGCAGCGCATGGCTCATCCCTATACAGACGAGATTGCCGCCGACCGCAGGGAAGATGTCTTGCGACCCTATCAGCTGCCACGCTCCCGCATGTGATGAAAGTCCTTGAAAGCGATGTTTCAAGGTGGAAAGTCAACAAGCCATTGGAAGAAAACTCTTCCGGTGATCGACATAGGCGTGAAACTGTGACCTTAACGAAGAAGTTGGCTGATGCCCTTCGGGGAATGATCGACCAAACCCACATCTGTGGCGAAGACTGCGACCGCAACGCCACCTGCCCGCTTGGTGACGCGGCGCGCATGGCATTGGCCGAATACGACGCATCGGCGCCGGCGGGCGAACACGCCCACTGATCGAGTCGGCGAAAGACGTCGTCATGCATGGACACGACCATGGAGGCATCCTTCCCCCCTTGCGTTGCGACCGATTTCAGGTGCAATGGCACTTACCCACCGCACCGGAGACAACCGTGGTCGACACCCCGTCTTGCACCAAAGAGGCCGTGAAGCGCGGCAAGCTGATCACCGTCGAGTCGATCGATGGCGCCGGCAAGGGCACGCTGGTCGCTGGCCTGCAACGTCACCTTGAGTCACAGGGCATTGACCTTGTGGTGACGCGCGAGCCGGGTGGAACGCCGCTGGGTGAAGCCGTGCGCGCCATCATGCTTGACCCAGGGATGGGTAAGCTGTGCGATGAAACGGAACTGCTGCTGATGTTCGCTACGCGCGCACAGGTGGTACGGGATGTCATTGAGCCGGCACTCGCCGCAGGCAAGTGGGTGTTGGCGGATCGATTCACTGATGCGAGCTACGCGTATCAGGGCGGTGGCCGCGGCATACCGAAGGATCGGATCGACTGGTTGGTGCAATTCGCCGCACCGCGCCTTGTTCCCGACCTCACCCTTCTCCTTGATGTGCCTGTCGAGACTGGACGGGCACGAACGGCTGGCCGAGGTGGTGCTGACAGGATCGAGAGCGAGGCGGACACGTTCTTCCATCGAGTACGGAGTAAGTATCGAGATATGGCCGCAGCAGAACCGCAGCGGTTCCGGGTGATCGACGCAAGCCACTCGGTCGAACGAGTGCTTGCCGATGCCATTGCAGCGGTGACGAAGTCCATCGAGACAATCCCGACCCTCAAACTTCGCACAGCCGAGGAATGCAATGTCGTACACGGACGTAGTTGAACTGCTCACCGCATGGGCCACGCAGGCACCGGTGCCTGTCAGTGATGCCTGCGCTCAGCAGAGCGCGGAGCTGATCTCAAGGGCGATTGGTCGCTCCGATGAACCGGATTTATCTGAAGAGGAGCGCATCTCCACCTGGCTGGAAGCGCTTCGACTGGACTGGCGTAATCCGCTACCAGCCATTCGTCTTGTTATGGAGTGTCGTCTACCATTTCGCCAGGTGACCAACATCATATTTGCTGCCGCAAAGCGTGCTGGCGCATGGGGTGATGAGGGATCTGTAGAGGGGATGCCGCCGGCGGACAGATCCTTTGAGCTTCGTGATCAGCTGTACACACTGCAATTGTGCGCACTGGCCCTGGACGACGCCGAACTCTTCGAGCAAGCCACCAAGGTTCGGATCACCGCAATGCGGATCGATCCTTCCGATGGCTACTACATGTGCCGAAATATCGTTTGCTACGCGCTCATGGTCGGTGACCTCAAGACAGCGGACCGCTGGATTAAAGTGGCCAAGAAAAAGGAGCTGCAAACGTCATTCTGGTGCTGGGCGGATGTCCTGCTCCAGCGGCTGAAGGGTTCGAACGATGCCTACGAGGCGGTTCGCTACGCGTTGGCCCATGAACCGAAAGTTGTTCCATTTCTTCTCGGCCCTCCCCCTCCTATGTCGACCCTCCACAGCAGGCCTTACCGAGTTGGCTCCGAAGAAGAAGCGCAGCTGCACGCCGGTTTGATGTGGAACGCATGGGCTGCGCATCCTCATGATCGTGAATGGTTACATCACGCCACGGGGATCAGTCCTCCACTACGTGGGGCAAAGGGCAGCGCGGCGATCTAGGACCCGTGTCCAGCATGGACGTTGGCCATTTATTGGACCATCTGAATCTCGCCGGTTGCCAAAACCAAGACCTGTTGGATGCTGGTGCTCTCCGCAGCTCCGAGACATCCCACATGGCACAGATCGCCCGCTCCATCGACACAGATGTTCATCAGGTTCTCGCCGCCGGCTCTTGCTACGACCTTGACGATGCTGCAGTGATCGCCTTGCTGTCGGGGCACACCTACGCGGAAGTGGAGGCTGCCAGCGGTCGGTCCAAAGGAGCGATTTACCGCCTGGCCTTGCGATCAGGGGCTCGCAAGACGGAGGGCCGTATCGCGGAGCGCAAGGCCGAGCGTCGCCAGCGTCAGGAAGAATTTCTCCGGTCGATGCTGGACACGACAGCCAAGGCTGATGTGCTGGATTTCCTCGAGGGCATTCCGGACGACTCGATCGCTTGCCACGTGACGTCCTGCCCGTACAACGTCTCCAAATCATACGGTGGCTCGCCCAGCGCCGACACCATGCGATTCACCTACTTCCACGGCTGGCTGATGCAGGTGATCAGTGAGATGGCCCGCACCACCAAGCCTGGAGGCGTCGTGTGCCTCAACGTGGGCAAGACGCCCGACTGGACCGGAAGTCTCCTTCCGATGGACGTGATGCTGTTCGAGGACCTGCGCCGCGCGGGGCTCACATTTCAGAGCCGTGTTGTCTGGACCCAGCCGCACGGCCTGACGCCCAAGGGACGCCTTGCTGATCGATACGAAACCGTGTTGATCTTCTGCAAGGGTGATCGACCGACCTTCAACCCGAACGCCGCGCGGAAGCCCCAGAAACAACCCTCGAAGCGGGCGTTCAAGGGACCGAACAAGGGGAAACTCTCCGGCGATCCATTGGGTGCATGGCCAACAGATGTCTGGGACGACATCCCAAGCGTCCGCGCCAACCATCCTGACCGCAAGCACGGTGACCACCCTGCTCAGTTCCCGGTGGGCTTGGCGAAGCGGGCCATCCTGCTCTACACGATGCCGGGCGATCTGGTTTGCGATGTGTTCTCCGGCTCAGGTAGCACAGCTGTCGCGGCCATCCAGGCTGGTCGGCATTGGACGGGTGCCGACCTGTTCTATGAGGACTTGCGCAGCCGGCGCATCGCGGCGGCACAACCGGATGTTGTCAGCATGCTTCCAGGCGTGACGGACGAAAGCGTTGCCATCTGGCAGGCGGAGGCGCGACGCGTCGATCAGGTGGCGGCACCAATCACCATGGCGGAGGATGCCAAGCTGTGCATGGACCTTTTCGGAGACCTCTAGTAATGCCACGTCTCATCGAACAGCAAAACGAGGATGGTGGGCAGGGCGGAAATCGAAACTCACCGTCCAGCAAGGACGGGAAGCTCGTACCGGCACTTACCCACGCTGAGCTTTGTGAACGTGGGCGCCGCTGGCTTACGGGCACGGCGCGGTGCCCGATCGCCCTGATCGAATTCGTGGCATTGCTGCCGGAGATTCCTGATGCGATCGGCTTTCGAGAAAGCGGCCGTGACTCCGTGCTGATCGAGTGCAAAACCTCGCGCTCAGACTTCCTGCGCGACGCGAAGAAGCGCCACCGTCAGGAAGGAGCCTCCGCCCTCGGGAGCTACCGCTATTACCTCAGTCCGCCTGGTGTGATTCGTATCGAGGATCTCCCTGACAAGTGGGGGCTTTTGCATGTGAAAGCCCGCGGGGTGGAGCTCATTGCTGGCGCCGATCCGAAACGGACCTACTGGCCGCCTGAGACAGATGTCTGGCGATGGGAAGTCGGCTTTGGCGAGAAGGTGCTCATGTTCAGTGCCCTGCAGCGTGTCAAGGTCAGCGTGGGGAACAGCACTTTTCGAGATATGGTGCAGCAGACCTATTCGTCGATGCAGAAAGTCAAAGGTACCGATCATGGATGAGCCGAAAACCACCCTGGCTGCCGCCCGCCGGCGGTGCCTCGACGCGCTGCATCCGGAAGGAAGCACGATGCGAGCCGCCGGATTTGGCTACATCGGCTTTCCCGGCCGGAAGTTCCGCATGCGGCAGGGCGCGGCGTTCACCAGTGCGCGGCTACGAAAGCACATGCTGGACGACAGGGTGATCACCTTCGGCCCGGGTGATGGTGAGTATCAGATCACAGCCAAGGGTCGAGCCGAAGTGTCTGGCTAAGACAATCATCTTCGGTGATTGAGGAGATTCGCCCCGACAGATGCCGGCCAGATCAGTTAAGGATGCTGCTCGAAATGCGCTGCAGCCCTTCCCGAAAGGCTGTGGCTCCGCCCATGGCGGGATGGCGGATGGTCTCGGCGTCGATGCCAAGAGCACGGAGCGTTCCCCCGGCCACCTGCCCCACGGCCAACAGCTTAATCCCCGGCATCGCCTCGATCAGCTTGTGGAGGATCGGTGCCCCGATGTCCTTCTCTTGCCTGGATGGCGTGCGGTTCGACAGCGGCCGACCCGGTTGATGCGGGTGCCAGGGGAACGCATTCCACAAGATCGTGTGCTCGGCCAGACCGGCCTTGTACAGCGCGCCCCAAACGATCGTTGCGGACGGCTCACGCCAAGGTAGCTTGCGGGCGGACAGCCGCGCCTGGAGTAGTTCGATACGCGGGATAGCGCCTTCGAGGAGCAAGGCCTCGGACGTGAAGGCCGATCCTGATATCCGTGCGCCCTGGTACCCTGGTGCTTCACCAATACAAAGCAGCTTTGGAGTTGGCGCAGCCAGGTGCTGCCGGAGGCGATCACGCCTCTCCTGGACAGCATGGATGGCGATGTCATCCGTGGACACTGCGTTCCACGGATCAAAGACATTTTTGAGGTCACCGGCGGGAGCACTCCACAGCGCGGTGAGGAACTGATCGATGGCTGTGTGCTTGCTCATGCTGGTGCTGCTCATCTTCGGTGTGCAGACGATGACTCAAACTCCAGACAAAGAGAAGCCCGGACGGTGCCGGGCCTTCTTTATGGAATCACGAGTCGGAGAGTGACCGCTTCCACTGCACAGTGTTTTTCGATGGTGGGGCACGAACTGGCTAATCCCCGTACGACAGTGTGGCCGCACACGTTGATGTGTGAATCATGCCAGTAGTTGCTGGATTGGCAAGCCGCTGGATTCTATTCTGAATCAGTGAGAAGCGGTCTTCTCGATGCTGGCCCAACCCAAATAGGAAAGATCGATATCCGGGGTGCGCGAAGAATGAAATAGCCCGGAGACGCGCCGGGCACCACGATGAAATCACAGAAAGAGGATACTTCTGCTTCCATTGCCGGGGTTGCTCTGAATCAGGGTACTCAGCCGGCTAATCCCTGTTGTGCCGCGCTACAGATAAAGCAGAACTACCTTCGCACACTAGGCCACCATGGCAAGGGGTGGCAAAGAATGCTCAGACTTAACCCGCGCACTCGATCGCATCACGGATGAGCGTGTAGGCCTTCGGTGAACTGAGTTTGCCTGTGCGCCAACCCGGGGATTCCTCGTCCATGGCGGACACGATGAGTGGCCACCGGGCGATCAACGCGGCCCAGACTCGCGACACTTTCGGCATCAGCAGTCGGTAAGATCCCTCGACCTCCGGGACGGCCTCGATCAGTAGCTGGCACAGACTGAAGTCCGACGGGTCGTAGGGATGATGTACGGCACCCTCGCGATCCTTGAGATGGCCGGGTAGAAATCCGACACAGGTATAGAACATGGTGCACGATGAAGAACCGAGACGTCCAACCTGAAGCCACTGCTGCGCCGGCGCGCTAAGTCCAGCGAGTTCAACCGGCACGGGCCCACGCAGGCGCTCTGCGCGGAGCCTGGCCGCCAAAGCAGTAACACATTCCATCGAGCCGAAGGCGATATTCGCCTTGGCCATCTGCGCGAGATCAGGGGACATCACGGCGTCGCCGGCCGTCCGCCCAAGCGCGACCAGGTGGTCAACTGGTATGAGCCCGAAGATCAGGGTGCAACCGTCGACGAGGTCGACTCGATACGAGCTACTGGCCATGTAAGGGCTCCTGGGGGATTAAGGAAAGTTTCGAGTGCACCGCATACGCGGCAAAATCAATGGTCACGTTCAAGGGGAATGGATGCATGGCGGAGAACAACACGTTTGCGAGGGCAAATCTGGACCAGTTCACGAGATAGAGGAATGCCATCGGAGCCGCGATCAACGGGCAATTCGGCAGCAATCGACAGTGCCTCGTCAAAACTGGAACAGATCACGACAGCAAGGGTCGATGCCGGATCAATCCGCCGCACGAAAGTGCCAGGCGAGGTAGCAACCTCGCGCCAAATTCGGACGGCGAAGATGGGGTGATGGTTTGGCGTGGGGCGCTCATCCAGCCTTCGCGTAGCGGCAGCTGTCCTGTCACCGGCAACGACCAGTCGATAGATGGCCGGACGAAGGAGAAAGAGCGCGAGGAAGAACGAAACCCGTGCGTCCGTACCGGCAACCAAGGCCTTGTCCATCAAGGACTGCACCGCGTACGGTACGCGGGCCGGCAGGAAAGGCTTGTTGCGTGAGCCTGCTCGCTCGATGCGATGGGTCACAGCTACCAATTCCGCACAGTGCTCGGGCCGGCGGCACCGATGCACAACTCGGTGACGCGCAGTGAGAACTTCGAAAAATAGTCGCAATGGCCACTGGAGAGGGTATCGACCAAGAGGACGTCCTCCAGAGACACGCTGGTGGCGCCGTGCTGATGACAGAAGGCCAGCAGATCCTCGCACATGCGATGCACGTAGTTCGGCCTGCCGGAGGTCGGGTGGGTGCCGTACGCATCCCCCGGAGCGCCGCGATTGCGCCTGGCAATCCCTGCATCGATAAGCCGCTCAACCGCCTCCAGCGCTTGCGCGCGATCCTTGAGGGAAAGCACCTGGGTCATCGCGTGTACCTCACCACTTGGCTGGCGATGACAGCGGCGTCAGCTGTAGGCGGCGCCACAGCCGAACCATCAGAGCGACGCAGCTCCCAGCCGGCCATGACCGAATGAAGGGTAAGGCTGTCACCATTGGACATACTGAT
>Ga0307375_10000628_pt1 | contig 42516 bp, 40 predicted proteins | sample TR1MG_FD_202531 | JGI IMG/M metagenome (GOLD analysis project Ga0307375, IMG submission 202531) | Soil microbial communities from Risofladan, Vaasa, Finland - TR-1 | ecosystem: Environmental > Terrestrial > Soil > Coastal area > Acid sulfate soil | place: Finland: Risofladan, Vaasa | collected...
GTCGTTCCGGATGAAAGAAGCCCGAGCGAGAGGGGGCCAGTTCTCGTCACAAAAGAAGTAATGAACAAGTGAAGGGCTGGGACTTTTGCTGGCCACCAGCAGGTACTAGAAATTGGCCATTGACAAAAACTCGCCCCCAAGACTACGACACCGAAGAGCGTGAAGCACAACGTGCTCATGATTCAAGCGCGCCACCTTCGCAACGTGCCCGACCCCGCCAGCAAATTCCTCTACTCATCACGAGAAGATGGAGACACATCTTCCATTCTTCGCCGACGAGCAGGTCTGGGCCGCTACAACGCTGATGTTCGGCGACATTGGAGCATCGTCGAGTCACGGCGAGCGACACCTCGAGTCGTCGTCGGCGCGATCACACCTGTCACGAGGTCGTTCAATCGCCGGTGAAGGGACTTGCACGGAGACCGCGCTGGGCCCACTTCGACGAAGGTATTCCCCGGGAAGATTCCCACTTGACAAGTTGCTGTGTATGTGAGAGAAATGGACACTCCTCGGTGGCAATCCGCCGAGACTCGAGAGCCTGGATCTTCGGATCCGGTGCCCAGGGGCCATCTTCGGATGGGGGTCGGTTGGCAGCAACCCAGCGGGGCGACACGAAAGCGTCGGGTCCGCCGGTACGGAGCGCAAGCGACGTGCCATCGGGGCTTGGCGAGGCTGCTCTCGCCAAGGAGTCCCCGAAGGCCTTTCGGGGTCATCGGGGGAGTATCACCGTAAAGGTGATCCCACGGACAGATTGCTGTCCACTTCGCCGAAGAGGGGGTGGCCGAGAGGCCACCCCCTCTTCAATTGCGTCGACAATCGCCACACTGACGATCGACCCCTGACGCGGCCAAACGATTCCGGCACCAGTGACCAGGTCCCGGTTCGTTGATGGCGAAGATCGAACGAACTGACGACAGTTCAAGTCTCGTACCCGCATCGGCTTCGAAAGCGCTTGGACACCTCGGCCTTGGAACACCCCCCCCCCCGACACCCGCCACCGAGCATTCGTGCCTCGACCCGAATCCTTCGACGGCACCGGTTTCGGGGGTGATCAAACGCCGTTCACGTTCTGAGATGATCGCCCAGACACCTCGCAAGGACCAGAGTCGACCCTGGTTCGCGACTGGGTCGTCGTCGCGGCGCCGAGCCGAGCGCTACCGTGCGGTGCGCTCACGATGCTGACACCCCGGTCAACAACATGGCCGCCGCTCACCTTCCTCCAGTTTCTCGCGAGTGCGTCGAATGCGTCGTACCCTGGTCGCCTCCTGCTTGGCGTCTTCAACCCAGCAGATGAACTCGTTGCGAGCCAAGGGCGTGATGTCCTTCCAGGCGTCGAGCGCCGTAGAACTGGAGGTCAACGCCTCGCGCAGATCCGCCGGCAGTGTGTGCACCACCCCACCGGGTACTTGCCGAATACTCGCGCCGGTGACAGTAGCGACCGCCTGCGGAGCCCGCCACCGTTACGAAGACACTCACGCCTGACAGCCGCTCAGCACACTGGGTTGCCCAGCGCTCTCGACATCCTCCATCTGACGCGACTATCCCCGACCGGCGCCACGAGTCACCTAATTACCGCGCCCCCTCGCGTGCCAGCGCCGCACGGCGACGGCGCACCAGACCAGCTCGACGACGCCGAACGGCCAGGCGCCGGTCAGGAGGCCATAGACACTCGACAGAACGCAACCGAACGCGAAGGCGAGCGTGTAGCTCGCCACACGACCCTCGAGCGCGTACATGCTGATCCTGAAGGCCAGGGCGCACACGCCGTGGATGGTGTGATCGTCACGGAGTGATTCTCCCACCACGCTGCGCGACGAGCGCCACTCGACGTGACGTAGCCGCGCACCCGAACGATTGCTCCGACGGCCTGGCGCCGCCACCGCCGCCCGATCCGCATCTCGTGGCGCCAGGTGCGATGTGTCTCGGCGAGGAGCCGAGCGGTACTTTCGCGAATCGGCCCACGGCTGACCCTCGAGTCCGATTGCGCGATGGTCGTGCCCAACCGCTGACCATCCCCATCGAGCGTCATGCTCCCAGTCTCGCAACACCGCCGTCAGCGATGTGAGGTTGGTCGTCGTGCTGGCCAGCGCGTAAGGTGCGAGTGGGGTCGGAAATGGATGCCGATGGACAGTCACTCGACGACACGGCCAGGTACGAGGTTGACGGCGCGCCCGAGCGTTCGGGGCCGTGGCGGACCGAGGGGTCGGCCGCACCGAACGCCCGAACCTAGGCAACCACACCTCCTCGGATGTTCGCGATGAAATGGCTGCGAGCATTGAACACGACCTCGCGCGTCGTGCTCGCAAGCATCATGCTCGCCGTGGCGGTGCTCGCCGGCGTGTTGATCGCACTCACCAGTTCCACGAGTGATCTCGAGGCGCGACTGCTTGCGCCGACGAACTTTCCGTCCGGGTGGCGTACGGTACCGGTGACCACCAGCACCCTCACCAACAACCCCTGTCTCTCGGGCGTGACGACGACCGTCGTCAACCACGCCGAGACCAGCCTCACGCAACGATCAGGACTCCCCTCGGTGACCGAGACGCTCGCCGAGGAGACCAACGCAGCGGGGGCCTTTGCGAAGGAGATCAAGGTGCTCGACTCGTGCCACACGCTGCACTTCGACGAAAGTTCGAGCACGGGAAGCGTTACCCTGCGTCCGATGACGTTGCCCGCGGTGGGCGCCCGCGCCGCGGGGTACGCCATGTCCTACACCTCGGACCAACTAGACCTGACGCTGGATCTCGTCCTCTTCTCGACGGCCACCTACGTGGGCGCCGTCGTCTACACCGATTCCGTGCCACCGCCGCTTACGGCGGTGGCGTCGGTCACCAGGGCCGCCATCGCCAAGTTGCGCGGCGGCGTGGTCACGATCGGTCCACTCTCGGTGGTGGACGCGCCGATACGGACGGTCTCGACCCCACTGGGCACGGTGGGCTATCGCAGCGTGGGCAGTGGACCGCCCCTCGTGCTCATCACCGGTTACACGGGCACGATGGAGGGTTGGGACCCGCGCTTCGTCGACGCGCTCGCCGAACGCCACCGGGTGCTCCTGCTCGACAACGCCGGCATCGGCAAGACCTCACCGCTCCCCTCGTCGCTCACCATCGACGCCATGGCGAACCAGACGAGCGCGTTTATGGGTGCGCTCGGCGTCGCGCGGGCCGACGTGCTGGGCTGGTCCATGGGCGCCATGATCGCCCAGGCCCTCGCCGTGCTGCACCCCACACGGGTTCGCCACCTGGTGTTGTGCGCCACCTTTCCCGGCACCGGTACGAAGGCGGTGCCGTCCCAGAAGGACGTCAACACGCTCACCTCGGGCAACGGGTCCGCCGTGATGGACCTCCTCTTTCCGCGCGACCAGCTCGCCGCGCGCACGGGCTTCACCGTGGCCGACGCCAACTACCCGACACACCCCACCGCCTCCAGTGCGACCGCGGCCGAACAACGTCGAGCCATACTCGCGTGGTTCCGCGGTGCTGACCCGGCGGGTCGGCGCGGCGAGTCGATCACCGCACCCACACTCGTGGCCGACGGAAGCCTCGATCGTCTCGTGCCGGTCATCAACGACCACACGCTGGCGAGGTTGATCGCGGGGGCCCGACTCGTGCTCTACCCCAACGCGGGACACGCGTTCCTCTTTCAGGAGCAGATCGCCTTCGTGCCCCTGGTCGAGTCGTTCCTCTCGGGCCACTGACACTGTCGCACCCGCGCCCGACGTCCGACGTCGCCTGGTGCGTTAGCGTCGTGACGACGACACAAGTGACTGCGTGTGACGATCCCGGGCCGTTGTGAATCGTGAGCATCACGATTCACCGCGAACGGGCAGGCGCCGCGCACCCGTCGTCGACCTACGGCAACGGAGTGACATGAACAACGAGGAACATCGCGTCGGGGTTGCTTCGCTGCTGCGCGAGTTGGGCCACGAGTTCGTGGCCCGCGAGTTGAGCGACGACGTGCTCGACGCCCTGGACTTCGGGGTGCGTGAACTGCTCAACACCGTGCGCGATAACCCGCGCCGCCAGCGATCGGTGCCGCTCGAAGCGCTCACCGACTTCAAGTTGGCCGCGCCGGCCGAGGGAAGGGTGGCCCACCACCTCTTCGCCGACTCGGTGGTCTCAGGCGGTGCCAACCCCATGGGGCTCGGTGCCGAACTGTGGCGCGAGGGCGACACCGCCGTCATGGAGGTAACCCTGGGCCGAGCATTCGAGGGGGCGCCCGGACGTTCGCACGGCGGCATCGTCGCCGCGCTGATCGACGAAACCATGGGCATGGTCATGGGCATCCACGACGCCATCGGCTTCACGGCTCAACTGGACATCACCTACCTCGCGCCGGTGCCCATCGGCGAGCCGATCACCGCACGCGCGCGCCTCGAGCACCGCGAGGGCCGAAAGATGACGAGTCACGCGACGGTGAGTGCCAAGGACGTGGTGCTGGCCGAGGCCTCCGCCCTCTTCATCACGGTCGATCCCCAGCAGTTCCTCGCCCACCTGCTCGAGCAGTAGACCTGACCCGGGTCCGCCCCCAGTGGGCACCGGTGCACGTCAGAGATTCGACGCCTCTCGTTAGGCTGACGCCATGCCCGCCGTCACCGTAGACAACCCGCTCGAACTTCCCAAGGTCGTCGTTCCGCTGCTCGGTGATGTCGCTCGTCACGTCACGACCATCACCACCGCGCCGCGGGGTCTCGAGGGCGAGGGCTTCCCCGTGCGGCGCGCCTTCGCGGGCATCGACCTCGCCGATCTCGACCCGTTCGTCCACATGGACCAGATGGGCGAGGTCGATTACGGACCGGGTGAGCCCAAGGGCACCCCGTGGCACCCGCACCGCGGCTTCGAGACGGTGACCTACATGATCGAGGGCACGTTCTTGCACCAGGACTCCATCGGTGGCGGTGGCGTGATCCAGAACGGCGCCACCCAGTGGATGACCGCCGGCGCAGGCATCCTGCACATCGAGCGTCCGCCGGACGCGCTCATTGACTCCGGCGGGCTGTTTCACGGCGTTCAGTTATGGGTGAACCTTCCCGCCACGTTGAAGATGACCAACCCGCGCTACCAGGACATCGAGTCCCAGGCGGTGGCGCTACTCACCAACGAGCAGGGTGACGCCATCATTCGCGTCATCGCGGGCGCGCTGGGCGACGTGCGCGGACCCGGCTCCACGCACACACCCATCACCATCGTGCACGTCTCACTGCTGCCCGGCGGACAACTCGCGCTGCCCTGGCCGGCCAACTACAACGCGCTCACCTACGCGCTCGCGGGCCAGGGGACCGTCGGACTCGAGCGCAGCGCGCTCGCCGAGGGTCAGATGGCCGTGCACGTCGATGGTGACTACCTGGTGCTCTCGGCCAACGAGACGCAGGATTCGCGCACCCAGGCCTTCGAGGTGCTCATCCTCGGTGGCCAGCCGATACGCGAGCCAGTTGCCGCCTACGGCCCCTTCGTCATGAACACGCGCGCCGAGCTCCAACAGGCATTCGACGACTACCAGGCCGGTCGACTCGGCCAGATTCCCGCCGATCACATCTAGGGTTCATCGTCGAAGTTCAGATTGTGGAGCCAGTGCGCGCGAATCTCGACGGCGCGGTGGACCCAGCACACAAACGCGACCCGCGTCACCGGTCGTAGACCGGCGACGCTACTGATCGCGATGCACGAGAAAAGTACCCGTGGCGCGGCTCACCAGTTTGTCATCGGCGCCGGTGACCGTCGCTTCGGCGTAAGCGATCTGACGAGTGAGACGCACCACTTCGCCGCGCACGGCGTAGCACTCGCCCCGCTGAGCCGGACGCAACAGTTCGGTCGTCATCTCGATGGTCGAATTCGTCCGGTCGCGTCCGGGCAGGGCCGCGTTGATGGCGAAGTTCATCGCCGCGTCCAAGACCACCGAGTGGACGCCGGCCTGCACCGTGCCGTGGGGGTTGCAGGCCAACTCGCTCGGAGTGAACGAACCCTCCACCCAGCCCAGGTCCTCGCCGTCCACGCCGTAAGCATCGAACGAACCCCCCAAGGCGGCGATGATCGCCATGCCACCGTCGCCCAACCACCGATCCATGTTCTTTCGTTGCGCGTCCACTCAGGTGACGATAGTTCGCGGTCACGTCTAGGCTTCGCGGCGTGGTGAAAACCGCAACACACGAAAGGGGTCTTCATGCCAACAGCGGTCATCGTTGACGCCGTGCGCACCCCCGGGGGCAAGCGCAACGGCAAGTTGAGGAATTGGCACGCGGTGGACCTGGCGTCCGAGGCGCTGAAGGCGATCGCGAGCCGCAACAACCTTGATCCCGCGCTCGTGGACGATGTGATCATGGGCTGTGTCAGCCAGATCGGTGAACAGGCCTTCAACGTCGGACGCAACGCCGTGCTCGCCGCCGGCTGGCCCGAATCCGTGCCGGCCACGACGATCGACCGCCAGTGCGGTTCCTCGCAGCAGGCCCTGCACTTTGCCGCCCAGGGCGTCATGGCCGGCGCCTACGACATCGTGGTGGCCGCGGGCGTCGAGGTCATGACCCGGGTGCCCATGGGCTCTTCGGTGGGCAAGGACGCGGGCTTCCCCTTCGGTCCGCGCGTCGCCGAGCGCTACGAACCCCAGGGCGGTCTCAAGAATCAAGGCATCGGTGCCGAGATGATCGCGGACCAGTGGGGCATCTCGCGCGAGCAGCTCGACGCATTCTCAGCCGAAAGCCACCAGCGCGCCGCTCGCGCCACGGCCGAGGGCCGCTTCGAGAACGAGATCATCCCGATCTACGTGCGCGACGACAACGGTCACCCGACCGACGAATTGATGACCAGTGACGAGGGGATTCGCCCCGACTCGAGCGTGGCCACACTCGCGAACCTCAAGCCGGCGTTCAAAGAAGATGGCAAGGTCACCGCGGGCAACTCCTCACAGATCACCGACGGCGCTTCCGCAGTGCTGATCATGAGCGAGGAGAAGGCCCGCGAACTCGGCTACACCCCGCGCGCCCGATTCCACACGTTCGCGCTGGCCGGTGTCGACCCGGTGACGATGCTCACCGGTCCCATCCCCGCGACCACCAAGGTGCTCGAACGCTCGGGACTCACCCTCGACGACATCGACCTCGTCGAGATCAACGAGGCCTTCGCCTCGGTGGTGCTCGCCTGGCAGAAGGAGCACAAGGTTGACCTCGCCAAGGTCAACGTGAACGGCGGCGCCATCGCGCTGGGCCACCCGCTCGGCGCGTCGGGCGCCAAACTGTGCGCGACGCTGCTCAACGAACTCGAACGCCGAGGCGGCCGCTACGGCCTGCTCACGATGTGCGAGGGTGGCGGGCTCGCCAACGCGACCATCATCGAACGTTTGGGCTAGGACTCAGCGATAACGCGTCGCGAGAAAGAACGCCCCGAACATCGACACCAGTCCGAGAATCAGGTACCACGACGACACCGACCCGGGCAGCACCTGCAGGTAGTTGAGTGTGATCACCAGCAGCCCGAAGACCATCAAGTCCACGAGCAGCCAGGGGAACCAGTGCGGGCTGTGGTCCGAACCCGGCGGCCGCGGCGCCGTGTAGCGACCACCCTGCTCGGCGGACACGTAACGTCCCACCGTCTTGGCCCTGCGTCGCTTGGATGCGGAGTTCGCCATAAGCGTCGATGTTACCGAATGCGCCGACCAGGGCTGGACCGCGGTCGACTACGGGCAGATCGTCAGATCGACGCTTGAGTTGTAGGGCGCTGATGAACCCGGGGCGAGACTCTGACTGGCGACGGTGCCCGAGGTGTCCGGGGTGAGACACGCGTCCACGGGCGCGGTCGTCACCTGACCCATCAGGAGCCCCTGGGAGGTGAGTGAGTCGTTGGCCGCACCCTGAGTGAGACCGAGCACGTTGGGCACGACCACGTTGCAGTAGCCCGATGAGGTCACGAGTCCCACCGTGGAGCCGGGCTTGACCTGGGTGCCCGCGGGCGGAGCCGTGTTGAGCACCAATCCCGAAGCCACGGTGTTCGAGCACTTCGAGCTTGTGTTCCCGCTCACGTTAAGACCCAACTGACCCAACTTGGCGGAAGCCTGGTTCGTCGTCTGGCCCCGCATCACCGGCAACTGGAACGTCGCGTCGGGTGACAGTACGGTGAGCACGACCGTGTCGCCGGTGTGGGCGCTCGTGTTGCCGGCGGGCATCTGGGAGAGCACCGTATTGGGCGCGGAACCGGGCGGTGCGGTCAAGGTGAAGTTGGGCTTGTAGGAGAGGTGCGCCGCGCTCAACACACTCTCGGCGTTGGCGAGGGTCATGCCGGTCGTGTCAGGCACCGTCACCGGAGCTTTGGTGGGGCCGAGGCTCACCTGGATGGTCACCTGCTCGCCCTTGGCGATCGATAACCCGGCCGCGGGCGTGGTGGCGAGCACGGTGCCGGTGCGCTCCTTGGAGGCCACCTGGGCCGTCTTGATATTGGTGACGCCCTCACTCTGGAGCGTCTGGGTCGCGGCGGTGATGCTCTGGCCCACCAGGTTCGGCATCGTCGTCGAGGGCGTCTTGGTCCCGATCACCAGGAAGTACGCTAGCCCGGCCATCGCCAGGAGCACGACCAACGCAGTCACGATGAAGCCCGAGCGCGAACCGCGGCGGCGTACGTCGGTGCGCGGGCCGCTCATGATCGGCACCGCCTGGGTGCGCTCGCCGGCTGAGACCGTCGAGACCGCCTGGGTGGCGTCGGTACCGAAGAACGCCACGTCACGCTGGGAGGCGCGCACCGGTTGGCCTTCGGCGAAGCGCAGGAGATCGGCGCGCAACTCGTCCGCGCTCTGGTAGCGCTTGGCCGGCGACTTGGCGAGGGCCAGCATGGTGATCGCCTCGAGGTCGTGGGGAACCGTCGGATTGAATTCCGAGAGCGGGGGCACCGCGTTGTGGACGTGCTGGCTCGACACTTCCACCGGCGAATCCCCGACGAACGGCGGACGCCCGACGAGCATCTCGTAGAGCACGACACCGAGGGAATACACGTCACTGCGTCCGTCCACGGGCACGCCCTCGGCCTGTTCGGGCGAGAAGTAGGTGGCCGTGCCCATGACCGAACCAGCCTCTGCGAGGTGGTCTTCACTCGCGACAGCCTGGGCGATACCGAAGTCGGTGACCTTGACCTGTCCGTCCGAGGTGATCAGGATGTTGCCGGGCTTCACGTCGCGGTGCACCACCCCGTTGCGGTGCGCGTAGCCCAGTGCCGCCGCGACCTGCGCGGCCAGTTGGGTCGAGCGCGCCGCGGTCAGGGTACGCGAACCGCGCAGCATGTCGGCGAGCGAGGTCCCCTCGATGAGCTCCATGACGATGAAGTAGGTGCCGTCATCCTCGCCCCAGTCGAAGACCGGGACGATGTTGGGGTGCGAGAGGTTGGCCGCGGCCTGGGCTTCGCGGCGAAAACGCTCAACGAACAACGGGTCCGCGCTTAGTTCGGGGTACAGGATCTTGAGGGCCACGGCGCGATTCAAGAAGAGATCCTGGGCCCGGTAGACCATGGCCATCCCGCCCCGTGCGATCAGGTGGGTGACTTGGTACCGATTCGAGTAGATTCGTGGATCGCTGACGGGCTCCATACCTTACCTAGCCTAGGTCCTTCGCATTGCGCATACGCCTCGTCACCGCGGACACGTCGTTGCCGTGCCGGTCGCTGGCTGGCCCGCCTGCAACGCGAGGGTGCCCTCGATGAGACATTTCATGATCGGCCCAGCCACCGCCGAACCGGTGCCCGACACGCTCTGGAAGGGCACCACCACCGCGATCGCCACGGTGGGGTGACTCGCGGGGGCGAAGGCGATCATCCAGTCGTCGGTGTTCTTCGCACTGTTGCCGGTCTGGGCGGTGCCGGTCTTGGCGCCGACCTCGTCGGCCGCGGGGAACCACCCGGCCGCCGTGCCGTACTTCGCGACGTCGACCATCAGCGGGACGATCTGACCGGCCTGGGCGGGGGTCAGGGGGTGCTGCCAGGCCGTGGGCACGTAGCGCTTCACCACCGTGCCCTCGGGCGAGCTGACGTAGGCGAGGAAGTGCGGCGACATGGTCGTGCCGCCGTTGGCGATGGTGGCGGCGAGTAGTGCCTGTTGGAGGGCGGTGGCGCGCACGTTCTGTTGGCCGATCGCGGAGTAGGCGACACCGGGCAGGTTCGTCAGGAACGAGGAGGCGGGCGGGAAGTAGCTCGGCACCACGTTGGGGAAGTCCAGCGGGGGTGTCGAGTTGTAGCCGAAGGCGTTGGCCGCCTTGGCGAGCAGCGCGCCACCCAGGTCGAGTCCGAGCAGGGCGTAGCCCGGGTCACACGACACCGGCAGCATCACCGAGACCTTCCCGCCGCAGGGCACAAACCCGAAGTTCGAGAGCGTCTTGTTCGACTGGGGAAGCTTGATGGTCGCCACGACCGGGTAGCTCTTTTGCAGGAGGCTCGGCTTATACGCCACCACTCCCGCGGTGGTCACGATCTTGAAGGTGGATCCGGGCGGGAAGGTCTGCTGGGTGGCGACCAGGCCCAGGGGCGGAAAGCCGTGCGCGTTGTTCGTCGTGTCCCTCTTCCAGGCGGCCTGGGCGACCGTGTAGGTGGGCGAGGTGAGCGGCACCGGGTTGTAGGTCGGGTTCGAGTACATCGCCAGCACCGCTCCGGTGCGCGGGTCGAGTACCACGGCCGCACCGTCACGTCCCAACAGCGCGTTGCGCGCGATGCTCTGCAGCGCCGGCTCCAGGGTCAGGGTGACCGAGTTGGCGGCGCTCGTGGGCGCGAGGAGCTGCTCGAAGCTCTGGGGCGGCTGGGGGTGCGCGGTGAGCTCGCTGTCGTACTCGTTCTCGAGTCCCCACGTCCCGTAGGAGGGCGAAGCGAAACCGATGACCCCCGAGGTGAGTGAGCCCAGAGGGTAAATACGGCGCCACTGGTAGTAGCCCTTCGAGGGTCGCGACTGGGCCAGGATCGTGCCGTCGGCCGCAATGATCTCACCACGGGGGTACTGGGTAGTGGCCTGATTCACCCGGGGGTTCTGTGGCGAGGCGTTCAGGCTGGGCGCGCGAAAGAACTGCACGTTGATCGCCTGAGCCGCAACGACAGCAAAGAGCAGCAAGATGGCGGTGGCGAGGATACCGAGACGGCGCGACATGGTCTACCCCCTCGCCACGGTGGTGGTGGTCGTGCTCGTCGTGGTGCTCACGCCGGTCCCCGCATTGAGCGACTGGCGAGAGAGATGCCACTCGTTGTGCAGATACGCCGCCTCGCGCAGCGCGGCCGTCAGTGTGGGCTCGCTGATCGTCGCGTCGAGCGCCTGCAGATCAGCCGGGCGAAGCTGACGCACCGCGAAGTTGGTGTCGAGTACCTTCACGGGCTTGAACCACAAGACGCCCTTGGGTTGACCCTGGAAGACCGCAATGGTACCGGCATCGTTGCCCAAGTAGTAGGTCGAGTACGCATACCAGTGAGTGATGTAGAAGAATCCGGCCACCACCGCGAGCAGCACCACGACCGCCGCCGCGCTTCGCCAGGTGAAACGCGAGGGTCGCCGTGATCGTCGCAGCGCGGCGGCACGGGGGCTCTGGGCCGCTGGAGGTTTCGCAGTGCTGATCGTGCGTTTCACCGGGGACGTCGCGGCACGCACGTCCTCAAATTCAATCAAGATCGCCGAAATGTTGTCGCGACCCCCCGCGTGACGAGCAGCACCGACGAGTTGCTCTACCGCTACCTCGAGCGGCACCGGCGCACTCGCGAGTTGCGCCAGGGTCTCGGGCGACAACTCGTTGGAGAGTCCGTCACTGCAGAGCAGTATCCGGTCACCCGCCGTGGCGTGCAGTGACATCACGTCGACATCGAGCGACTCCTCGATACCCAGTGTCCGCGTCAGTTGGTGGCGTCGAGGGTGCACCGCCGCCTCCTCGGTCGTGAGTCGACCCATGCGCACCCATTCCTCGGCCACGCTGTGATCCTCGCTCAACTGACGTAGCGCGCCGTCGCGCAACTGGTAGGCCCGCGAGTCGCCAACGTTGAAGAGCGTGGGCGACGTCACTCCGGACGAATCGGTCGTGAGACCGAGCGCGATGACCGTCGTGCCCATGCCGAAGTGTTCGGGAGTTGCCCGCGCATCAGCCATTATGGCTTGATTTGCCGCCTCGATGGCGCCGTGCAGACCCTCGAGCGTCGGCTGCTCGTGGAACCGGTCGCGCACGATGTCGATCGTGAGTTGGGATGCCACCTCGCCGGCGGCGTGCCCGCCCATCCCGTCGGCCACCACGGCGAGGATGTCGTCGACGTAGATGGCGTCCTCGTTCAGGTCCCGAACGAGTCCGGTGTCGGTGGCGGCCGCGTAGCGCCAGCGCGTCAACGAACCACCTCGAACAAGACACCGCCGACTTGAACGATGTCGCCGCGCGCCAACAGAACTCGACCGGTGACGAGTTCCTGGTTCACGTAGGTGCCGTTGGTGGACCCGAGGTCCTCCACGGTCAGATCCCCGTTGTCATTGGCCACCCGGGCGTGGCGTGACGAGAGGTAGTTGTCGTACAGACTCACGTCGCAGTCGGTACTTCGACCGATAACGATCGCGAGATCGACATCGATGCGTTCGCCCCGCTGCTCTTCTGGCTCGATGAACTTGAGTCCTAGCGCCTGGCCGTGGCGACGCTTCGAACCCGACACGCCCACGTCAGCGGGACGCGCTTGCACTTGAGCCACACGGAGAACCCGCGCGAAGAAGAGTATGGCCACCACCATGACGAGCACCTGCAGCGGGCGTACCAGCGCCGCGTAGGTCGACGACGCGCCAAGGAAGCTCAAGCGAGCTCAATCCTCAGATGGAGCGGGCCAATGGTGAGGTCGTCGCGAGGCGACAGCGATACCGCGCTGATGCGATGACCGTTCACGAAAGTCCCGTTGGTCGACTGGAGATCCCTGACCGCCACGCCGTCGCTGGTACGCCAGACCTCGGCGTGCCGCCTCGAGACGTTGCTGTCGTTGATCACCACATCCACGTCGGGGCTGCGCCCGATGACGAGGGGGCTATCGGTGACCTTGAAGGTTCGTCCGTCGTCGAGCAGCAGCCGAGGCTGGCTGTCGCCCGCGACGAACTCCGTCTGCACCGCCACGTCCCCGATCTTGAGGTCGTCGTCGATGAAGACCTCGACGTTCACCGGCCCCACGAAGTTGTAGCCCTCACTGACGGCGTGCTGACGCACCGTTTCGGCCAACTCACTAATGAGCGCCTTCTGGAATCCCTCGAAGCGGTCCGCATCCTCGGGACTCAGCCACACCTTGACCTCGTTGGGAGAGAGTTGCCCCTGGGTGGAAAGGCGCCGGGTGAGGTCTACCTCGCGGATGATCCGCTGACCGATCTCAATAGGTTGCAAGCCGCCCTTGAACGGGCGCGACAAAGTCCGCTCGAACAGTCGCTCGAGGCGATTCTCTACACCCTTTAGTACCATGGCATCAATAACTGTACCGGTCAACTACCGGCGTGGGCAGGCGCGCGCGGCGAGGCATTGCGGGTGGACTATTGTTGCTGAGTCCCAGGGCGAGTGGCGAAATTGGCAGACGCGCAGGCTTCAGGTGCCTGTATTCGAAAGGATGTGGGGGTTCAAGTCCCCCCTCGCCCACTATGTGATGTCTCAGTAATGCTGGGACATTTGAACCCTCAGCGACACTCATCGACCTTGGGGGTAGCCATGTCGATGGTTCGCGCGGCGTGCACCAGAGACTTACCGCGACCCGATAAATGGGCTGCCCATTGTGACAGCACATGCAGTCATCGCTCTCTACTACCTTGATGCGTGACGCACCCGTGAGCTGTCCTTCGCTCAGACTCGGGGATTCGTGGCAGGTTCGTCCCCGCCATGGACTTCGATCTGATCGACTCTCTTCTCGCGCCCAGGGCTCGGTTCCGAATTCAAGAGCCCTCCCAGATCATGCGCGACTCGTTCTGCCGCCATCGCGCACGCGGGTGACACTTCGTCGAGCGTCATGAACCCGTGAATGAGCCCGACCTCGCGTCGCAGAACCACTTCGACTCCCGCCTTGGCGAGGCGGGCGGCGTAGGCTTCACCCTCATCGCGCAGAGGGTCAAACTCAGCCGTTACAACAAGGGCCTTGGGGAGCGTCGAGAGGTTCGACACGAACAACGGGCTCACGCGCGGATCTGCCCATTTCGATAAGTCAGGTACCCACTGAGAAGCAAAGAAACGGACCGCGTCTGCGTCGAGGCCCCAACCATGCGCCATCTCAGTCATCGACGGCTGGCTACCGGTCAGATCGGTGTTGGCGTAGAGAAGGACCTGCAATGACAGCGCCGAATCCGAGCCGTTGTCTCGTAGTCGAATACAAGCGAGGGTTGCCAGCGTGCCACCAGAACTATCACCCCCAATTGCGACTGCGCTGGGACGGGGGTCGAGTTCCGGTGGGCCCGACGTCGCCCACAGGACTGCTGCGACGGCGTCATCGACGGAGGCGGGCCAGGGATGCTCTGGTGCAAGTCGGAACTCAACCGCCAGGACGGCGACGCGCGACTGGCTCGCGAGGCGTCGGCACATTCGATCGTGTGTTTCAAGGTTGCCAATAGTCCAACCTCCGCCGTGCAGATAGATAAGAAGTGGAGTATCGCCGGGAGCGGGTCGATAGAGCCGAGCTCTCAATCGACCGATCCGAAGGTCGCGCAGTTCGTACATCTCCGGCCCGCGGGCACGATGCCGACCCCGTTCGTCGGCGCCACTGCGAAGTCCGGCCACATTGAGGTCGAGTGGTGAGAACTTCATCTGAGCGAGGTACCGCTCCAATTGGGCATCAGCGAGAGCGCGCTTCATCTCGAGACTCAATCCACGCTGGCTGACGAGGCAAGTATCAGCCCTCGCACTCGCCTTCTTCTGTGTGGGGGGTATCTCATCGTGTCATGGGTCCGCGAAAACTCTCTCGTGAAGTGGGCTCGAAGTCGCGAAACTCCCTGGCTACGCGCGAGCGATGGTCTCGTGCGACGTCCCTCTGGCGACCTCACTCAGATCATCACCGATCTGAGGCTACGCGACGGCATCGCGCGAATCACCGTGTCGTGAGTCATCCGCGCGACAGGAGTCCGTCGACAATCTCGTCCCAGTGTTCGGGGACGATGAGGTGGCCCTCGTCGGGAAACTCGTGCAGTGTCGCCTGTTGGATGCGTCCCGCCAAGCGACGCGCCATCGCCACCGGCACGTTGCGATCGGCGCCACCGTGCCACATGAGGACGGGGCACTCGATTTCGGCAACGTCGAAGTCCCACGGCGCGACGTTCATCGTCACTTCGTGCAGGACGCCCCTGCTTCCCTGGCGAAAGGACTCGGGCGCGGCAACGTCGTTGATCGCGCGCAGGCGAGGGTCCGTCATCGCCCTTCGATCCGCCGCCGGCAAACTCTTGGAGGCGGCCGCGCGTTCCATTGCGACGGCGGGCTTCTTGCTCAGGGCGCGCGCCCCAGCGCCCACCGCCATTCGAAGGAGCAGTGGCGACCTCTTGGCCAGCGTGAACAAGAGTCGACTACTCGGAAGAAGCTCGCGGAAGGACTCGCGATCGTCCAGGGAACCGGCACCGCTGATGATGCTCACGGTGATCACACGACGCGTCAGTTGGCTGGCGACCGCGAGCGCGTGAGGCCCTCCACCGGAGAAGCCCACGACGTGAAACCGATCAACCTCCAGCGCATCGGCCAGTTGACGTACGTCATCAGCCCAGTCGCCGAACGAACGCCCCGATTGGAACGAGGACAAACCGAAACCCGGTCGGTCGGGTGCCACGACGCGCACGTTCACCGGTGTGGCGTTCCACATCTCCTCCACTGCGAGACGGTTGCCTGGAAGACCGTGAAAGACGAACAGGGCGGGCCCGTCGTTCAAGCCGAACTCGGCCCAGCCAAGCGATCGACCGTCGGACAACTGCAGTGTCTGGTGGCGACGCTCGTCATCGCTGGGTTCGCGCTCCACCATTCGCCCACCTTATGCACCCCGATGATGCGAGCCACGACAGCGAGGTCGCGTACCGGTTCCAGCCACCGTCGGCACCGAACGCGCCACCCGAACGGCATATGCGGCTGACGTGCGATCGTCAAGGGCCGCACTCATCGGTGTGAAGCGGGCGCCGCGTCACCAACGAACAGTTGTCACAACGATCGCATAGTGTCGAGTGGCTGTCCGCAAGGGACGGCGTGGTCGAACACGGTTAAAGGGCGCCACCTCGAGACGCCCGTCCACCAGGGGATGCACTGGTCGAACGGCAAGCGGACCACCACGACGCGATGGAAGTAGGGAGTACCAATGCGAGAGGGTATACCGGGTCACGCCCTCGTTCGACCCGCTAAGCGAAGGGGTACGGCGCAGTGAGCGAACCCGTCCTTCAGGCCCGTGAACTCGTCAAGCGCTTCGACGGCCTCGCCGCAGTTGACAAAGTGAGTTTCACCATCGAGCGCGGCGAGAGCTTCGGCTTCTTGGGACCCAACGGGGCGGGAAAGACCAGCACCATGCGCATGATCTCGGCGGTGTCCCAGCCGACATCGGGCGCGCTCAGCATCTTCGGCTTGGATCCGCGCACCCACGGACCGGAGATCCGCGCACGCCTGGGTGTAGTCCCCCAGGAGGACAGCCTGGAACTCGAGCTGTCCGTACGACTGAACCTGGAGATGTTCGGGCGCTACTTCGATCTACCTCGCCGAGTCATTCGCGAACGCACGGCCGAACTCTTGGAGTTCGCCCAGTTGTCCGATCGCGCACAAGACAAGGTGGACAACCTCTCGGGCGGCATGAAACGCCGTCTCACCATCGCCCGAGCCCTCATCAACCGGCCCGAGCTCTTGATCCTCGACGAGCCAACGACCGGTCTGGATCCCCAGGCTCGACACCTTCTATGGGAGCGTCTCTACCGGCTCAAACGTGATGGCGTCACGCTCATCATCACCACCCACTACATGGACGAAGCCGAACAGCTGTGCGACCGCCTGGTCGTAATGGACCACGGCACCATCGTCGCCGAGGGAAGTCCGCGCGAGCTGATCATGCGCCATTCGACCCGAGAAGTGGTCGAACTGCGATTCGTGGACGACACTGACGAACTGCTGCTCGCCCGGCTGGCACCGCTTGCCCAACGAATGGAGGTATTGCCCGACCGGATCCTCCTCTACGTCCAGGAGGGTGACGACACGCTGCTCGCGGTCCACGCGATGGGCATCACGCCGACCAGCGCCCTCGTGCGCCGCAGTTCGCTAGAGGACGTCTTCTTGAGCCTCACCGGTCGGACGCTGGTGGACTGAGCGTGTCGAATCAGCTCGACGCCCGGCTCGGTTGGTCGCGATGGCGACGCAGCTGGTGGTACCACGCGACGTACTACGCGCAGACGTGGCGAGGCTCGGTCGCGAGCACCGTCTTGTTTCCCATCTTCTACCTCGCCGCGCTGGGCGTAGGAGTGGGACACCTGGTCAGCGCGCACACCGGGCTGGTCGAGGGCCAGATCTACCTTCACTTCATCGCCCCCAGCCTGCTCGCGACCACCACGATGCAACTTGGCGAAGGCGAGTCGCTCTGGCCGGTGCTGGCATCGGTGAAGTGGCTACGCTCCTACCACGCCGCCGCCGCCACGCCGCTCGAGCCCGACGACATCGTCGTGGGCAAGTTGTCGTGGGTCCTCACGCGGGCGTTCGCCACGGGGATCGTCTACACCATCGTCATCGGATGCTTCGGCGCGCTGCAGTCATGGTGGAGCCTGCTGCTGCCCTTCATCGGTGCGCTCATCACTCTGGCGTTCGCCGCCCCACTCGTGGCGTACGCCGCCACCGTCGAGAGTGACGCGTCGTTCACCACGATCTACCGATTCGCCTTCGTTCCAATGTTCCTCTTCTCGGCAACCTTCTACCCCGTCGCGGCCTACCCCGCTTCCCTTCGCCCCCTTGTGCAATTCGTACCGCTGTACCACGGCGTGGCCCTCGCTCGCGCGGCGGCCTTCGGCGAAGGTTCGCCGGCCGCGATGCTCGGCCACGCGAGCGTGCTTCTCGCCATGTCCGTCGGTGGCGTCCTCTGGGCCCGACGCACGCTGCGCCATCGGCTGGTCGACTGATGCCGACGCGCACGCTCCCACAGTTCGGTTCGCGCCGCTCGCTGCGGATCTTCGAACGCAACTTCATGGTGTACCGCTCCCAGTGGCTGATGCTGGTCTCGGGCTTCTTCGAGCCCCTGTTCTACCTGCTCAGCATCGGCATCGGCCTCAATAGCCTCGTCGGCAGTCTGCACGTAGGGGGAAGGATCGTGAGCTACGCAACCTTCGTGGCTCCCGGCATGCTCGCCACCTCCGCCATGAACGGCGCAGTGATCGACTCAATCTTCAACACCTTCTTTCGTCTCAAGATCTCGCACACCTACGAAGCGGTGCTCTCCACACCACTCGACGTCGCCGACGTCGCCCTGGGCGAGGTGTGGTGGGCGCTGGCGCGCGCCGGACTCTACGCCGCATCCTTCATCATCTGCATGGTGCTGCTGGGTGACGCCCCCAGCGCGTGGGTGATCTTGTGCTGGCCCGCGGCCCTCCTCACGAGCCTTACCTTCAGCTGCCTCGGGCTCGCCGCGTGCACCTACATCCGCTCGTGGCAGGACTTCGATCTCGTCACCCTGGTCCAACTGCCCATCTTCCTCTTCTCCGCGACGTTCTTTCCGATCTCGCTCTACCCCCACTGGTTGGGGGCCATCGTGTCGTTTTCGCCCCTCTACCAGTCCGCGGCATTGCTGCGGGGCCTGTCGCTGGGCCAGTTCGACTGGATCATGACACTGCGCGCCGGATACCTGCTCGCACTCGGAATCGCGGGCCTCTGGCTGGCGGCACGGCGCTTTCGACGCATCCTCGTGCCCTGAACCAGCGCGCAGCCCGGCGGCGTGTGGTGACACCTCGCGACGAACACACTCGCGATGTGATCGACGTCGATCCGCAGCGACAGAAGTGGCCCCGGACCCAGCATGCAACCCACCAGCGGTACCGTGTACGACGATGGAGTTCTCCACCACCGACGACATCGCCAAGGCGCTCGCTTGGTCCGTCGAACTCTTCGGCGACGCCAACCCCATCGCCCTGACGCTCGCGCCGATGCGATTCGACTCGGCAACGCGCAATGACGACTCTCTCGCCGTGACGCTGAGCGGTGAAGGGAGCATCGGCGTCACGATGGGACCACACCCCCCGCTGGATCCACGCTGGACCCACTGCATCATCGACGGCGGTCTTGTTGGCGACCAACTTGGATCGCTGACGGCTCGTGACGAGTGGGACTGCTACACGCTGAGGACGTTCGCCAGCGAGGGTCCGCCCGCAGCGCACGCTGTAACCGATGACGAACTCGTCACCCGTTTCCTGGACGAGCACGCGCCCCAGTCACAGGTTTGGCCCGGCAACCACGAAATCGTGCACTGGTACGCGGTGCGAGACGAGCACGCCGCGGTGGTCTCACTCGCCGCGGTGGTCCGCTGGGAGTCCGGCTATCACGTCGTCTCGTCCGTGGCGACCGTGCGCGAACTGCGCGGGCGCGGCTACGCCACGGCCCTCATGCGCGGCATCATCCACGAGGTGCACGGCGAGGGCGTCGAGTGGCTAGCCCTGGGGGTGCACCACTCGAATGAGCCCGCCCAGCACGTGTACCGCAACGTGGGTTTCGTGTTGCGGGCCCAGTTCACCACCTACGCCACCGACTGACATCCCTCGCGGCACCGGCAACGTTCGCAGCGGTCCGAGCTCTTGGCCGGGCACCGCTATAAGTTGGCAGTACATGCCGACCAGAGGGACTCCCCACGCACACGGCGTCGAGTCAGCATCGCTCATCGGTGACGAACTCGCGGCCGTCCTGAGCCGCCACGGGGCCGAAGCGGGACACTACTCGGTACTCGGGCCCGATCCGTGGTCGATCATCTGGAACGCGGATCGCTCGGGCTTCGTGATGTTCCTTGAGGCGCGCCACTGCGTGCTCTCGTGGCGCTCGCCCGTCGCTCGCGTCGATGAGCACGAAGCGCTATTCTCACTCCTGGTCGAGTACGCGCGCACCGCGAACAAGCAGTTGTTCGCGGTGCCGGTCAGCGGCGCCATCTCGCGCTGCGCAATCGATCTCGGACTCCTCAGCACCTGGATCGGCACCGAGTGCTTCATCGATCTTCCAACGTGGTCGCTCGCCGGAGGTCGGCGCCAGAAGGTTCGCTGGGCGCGCAGCCACGCGCTGAAATTGGGCCTCTCGTGGCGCGAGGCCCGTCCCTCGACGGCGCCGGACGACTTCACCGGACTCGAACACATCGAGAAGCGATGGAAAGACGAGCGGCGCGAGCGGCGAACCGATTCGTTCCTGCGCAACTCGTTCACCGAGTTGATAGCACTGCGGCGTTACTTCGTGTGCGAGGGTCCCCAAGGCATCGTGGCCTCCATCAGCTGCACGCCGATCAACGCCACCGGTTGGTACCTGCAGGATCCGGTGCGCGAACCCGGGGCCCCGCGTGGTGCGTTGGAAGGGGCGATGGCCCTCGCGCTCGACACCTTTCGCGACGAGGGTTACGCCGTCGCGTCGAACGGGCCCCTGCCCTTCTGGGACCCCGAGCACGACGGCACGACCCCGCACACCTTTGGACCCCTCGGTGATCGGGTGCTGGCCTACTTCGATCACCGCTACCGCTTCCAACACATAAACCAGTTCCGCTCGAAGTTCGTGCCCGACTCGACAACGCCGGTCCACCTGGTGCGCTCACACCGGGTGATCACCCCCAGCGTCGTACGCTCGCTCACCCGGCTCCTCACCAAGGCCCCCCGGACCCAGCGCGCTCCCTGACGTTCGCCCCTGCGAAAGAGTCGCGCGCCGAAGGCGGCCCGATTCGAGCCGCACACCGGGCCTCGTTGCGGCCCGCGAACGCGCTCGATGCATCGCCATTCCTGGTCAACTCCAGTTTTCAAACATGAGCAAACTCTCATCCGCCTCTCATGGACACGAAATCTTGTGGGCCGATACTTCTGGCATGGAACTTCAGCCCACGTCCCCACCCAGCACACCGCTCCCGTCGGCGCACGCCGCGGGTCGACCGGTGCCGACGCGATCGGTGTCGCGATGAGCGCCGGCGCACGTTGGCTCACGGCCCTCGTGACGGGCAGCGCGGTCATCGGCGCGGGAGCCGCGCTCGCCAGCGCTTCACCGTCGAGCCCTTCGACCACGGCGCCCGTCACCGTGGCGTCCGCGCCGATCGACCCCGCCACCGTCCAGACCCGCTCGGTCGTCGACCAGGCCCGCCAGCTCGCCGCCGAGATCGCCACCATCCAGGGCGAGCTCTCCCAACTGGAGCGTCAGGTGCCCATCGCGCCCACCGCGCCAGTAACGGTCCCGAGCACAACGACCACCGCGCGATCCCAACTCACGCCCACCACGACCACGGCGCCCGTCACCCACACCACCACCGGAGCCAGCTCGACGGCCTCGAGTGATGACGGCGGAGGCGATTGAGCACCGTGAACGCCCCCCAGCCAACACCATCGCCCGGGACCGTGCCGCACGCGGAACTGCTCCCCGACGAACTGCTCGCGGCAAACCATCGAATGGCGGCGCGGCGCGCCAGGAGCTCTCGGGCGCTCGTTCGCGCGCGTACCCGGCGCCGGGTCATTCCGAGTGTCGTGGCGATCTCGGTCGCGATGGTGGGAGCGGGAGCCGCCGACGCGTACGTCAACCGCACCGTGGCCCAGCCCACCATCACGACCAGGCCCCCGGTGACCCCTTCCGCGCAGAACGCGGCGAACGCCCGGTCTCTCGCCCAGGTGTCGCGCGCCCTCGCGGCCGACCAGCGCGCCCTCGCCGCGCTCATGGCCGGAGCCCAGCGAGTTCGATCGAGTGTGTCGGGCGCACCCTCCGGGGGCGTCGCGACCTCGCCGACGCCGGCGCCGAGCACTGCACGTCCAACCCCGACACCGGCTGCCACCACTCCGGCCCCGGCGCCTACCCCGGCGCCGGCGACCCACACCACCACCGGAGCATCGAGTGCCCCAGTCGGCTGAGTGTCTCGATGACGAGGTTGTCGCCACGACGCGGGCGATGGCGACCGAGATTCATCTGCGAGCCGCTTCGATCCGCGTTTCACGGGCGCAGCTCGACGACGCCATCTCCTCGGCGATCGAGGTGTTTCACAACGTCGAGCGCGTCTGCACCCGTTTCGATTCGTCCAGCGACCTCATGCGGGTGAACGGCTCCCCCCAACGCTGGCACCAAGTGCCGGCGTCCCTGTTCGCCGCCGTGCAGGAGGCGAGTCGCGCCCACCAGCGCACCGCGGGCCGCTTCGATCCGCGCGTGTTGGCCACTCTGGTATCGCTCGGCTACGACCGTACGCTCGACTTCGGGTCCGCCACGCCGGTGGCCCGCGGCGGCGCAACCCCGAGTTGGCGCCGCCAACCGTGGCGACCGAGATTCCGCGGGGGCAGTCACGAGATCCTCGTGGGCGAACCGCTGGATCTGGGCGGCATTGGCAAGGGTCTCGCGGTGCGCTGGGCGTCCCAGCGCCTCGCCGAAGCCAGCACCGACTACCTCGTGGAAGCGGGCGGCGACTGCTACTGCGCGGGTGTCGCACCCGACGGCGACCGGTGGCGCGTCGGCGTCGAGGACCCGACCGGGGGCGACGAGCCCGTGGCCGTGCTGGCTCTCAGCAACCGCGCCGTCACCACGTCCTCGATCCGACTTCGCCGCTGGACCGCGGGCTCCGCGCCGGTGCACCACCTCATCGACCCGCGCACCGGGCGACCCGGAGGCGAGGGACTCCTCGCGGTCAGCGTCGTCGGCAGCGACCCCGCGCGCGCCGAGGTGATGAGCAAAGCGCTCTTTCTCGAGGGCCGGACCAAGATCGCCGTCGTCGCGCGTCGACACGGCGTCGCCGCGCTGTGGATCGACGAGGACGCGACGATGACGACGAGTCCCGAGATGCAGCGCTACATCCGCTGGCAGCGGTGGCAGCGATGACGCGCCCCTGGTCCGAGCGACTCGGCGGCGCAGCAACGTGGCTGCTCATGGCCGTCGCCGCGCTCGCCCTACCACTCGCGGCGGGCTTCGGATTTGCCCGCCTCTTCGCGCCAACCCTGCACAGCCGATACTTCCCGTGGATCACCGGCCGGGCGCTCGGCATCGCCGGGTACGTGGCACTCTGCGCGCTGGTCGCACTGGGCATCTGGATACGTCACCCGTGGCGCTTTCGCTGGCCACTCGTGCACGGTGAGACCCGGCTTCGCCTGCACGTCACCTTGGCGGTCGCCACGCTGGCCCTGGTGGTTGGGCACCTGACGGCACTCGCCTCGGACGCCTACGCCGGCGTTGGTTGGCGCGGGGCGTTCATTCCAGGCCTCTCGCAGTACCGCACCTTCGCCGTCGCCCTCGGGGTCACGGCCTTCCTCTTCATGGTCCTGCTCGCGATCACCGCACGCTCCGCCGGGCGTCTGGCGGGCCGGCACTGGCTGAGTACGCATCGTCTGGCCCTAGCGACCTTCGTGCTGGTGTGGTTCCACGGCGTGCTGGCGGGCACCGATACGAGTGCCCTTCGCATTGTGTACGCGCTCAGCGGCGCCGCAGTCGCGGCGCTGGCGTTCACGCGCTACGTCGCTACCCAACCAGCCGAAGCGGGACACGAACCCGACCACGCCCTCGACGTGGCCGTCGGGCCCGGCCACCGGGTGGCCCCGACACGCTCGCGGGGTCGTTCGTGAACCCCGCCGCTCCCGGCGAGACGACCCGCGAACGTGCACACGCGCGCGATACGGCGGCGTCGCAGCCCGCGCTCTTTGGTGTGGCGGGCGCGCCGGGCACACGGCTGCTGGCGGGTCCGGCGCGCTCGGCGGGCACCGAGTCGCTCGCTCAGCACCTGGCTCGCCTGGGAGTGCTCGACCTCGACGCTCGCGAACCAGCCCGGTGGCGCGAGATAGTTCGTGAAAGCGGGCTGCTGGGGCGTGGCGGGGCCGGCTTTTCGACAGTAACCAAGCTCGACGTGGCCGCGTCCGCACCGGGCGCGCCCCTCGTGGTCGTGAACGCGAGCGAGGGCGAGCCCGCGAGTCGAAAGGATCGCACCCTCCTCGAGCTTCGACCCCACCTGGTGCTCGACGGCGCCGCACTCGCCGCGCGGGCTGTCGGCGCCGACGAGATCGTCGTCTACCTTCATCGCGAGCACCTGCGCTCGGCCGCGGCGCTCGATCGGGCCGTGGCCGAGCGGGGAGCAGCGGATCCCTCTGGGGCTCGTATACGCGTCGTCGACGCGCCCGCGCGCTACATCGCGGGCGAGACCAGTGCCGTGGTCTCGTACCTGAGCGGTACCGGTGCCCTGCCCCAGCGACGGGCCGTGCCGGTCGCGCACACCGGCGTCGCACAACGACCGACGGTGGTGAACAATGCCGAGACATTGGCTCACCTCGCCCTCGTCGGCCGCTTCGGCGCCACGTGGTTCCGCCAAGCGGGCACGCCCGAGGCGCCCGGATCAACCCTGATCACCCTGACCGGCGCCGTCACCGTGCCCGGCGTCGTCGTCGAGGTCATGGCGCCAGTGGCGCTGGGACGCGTGCTCGAAACGATCGGCGGGCTCGACGCCGTGCCGCGCGCGGTGCTGCTCGGTGGCTACGAGGGCACCTGGCTGAGCGGGGAGATCGCGTGGCGGGCGCCGCTCGATCGCCACCTCCTCGGTGCGTCGGGTTCGTCACTCGGTTGCGGTCTGGTCGCGGTGCTCGCCCAGCACGCCTGCGGGCTCGCCGAGACCTCGCGACTCTTCGCCTGGCTCGCTGACCAGTCGGCCGGCCAGTGCGGACCCTGCGTGCTCGGTCTGCCCGCCCTGGCCCAGCTGCTCGACGACGTGGTGGCCGGGACGGCGCGCCGACGCGACATTCGCGAATTGCACGAGTTGGCGGCGTCGGTGCGTGGTCGTGGCGCGTGCGGGCATCCAACGGGGGCGGTCACCCTGCTCGAAAGCGCCCTGGAGACCTTCACTCCCGAGTTGAAGCACCACCTTCGCGGTGACGCCTGCACCACGGTCTCGGGACTGGGCCAGTTCCCGCTCCCGCGCGAGTCGATGGGGACGCCGTGAGCGAGCGATCCCTGCGACTCGTCGTCAACGGTGCCCAGTGCGACGGCCACGGCATCTGTGCCCTGATCATTCCCGAGCGCATCTCGCTGGACCAGTGGGGCTATGCGTCACTCGACGATCGGCCCCTCGACGAGGGATCCACACTGGCGCGCGCCCGACGCGCGGTCAACGCCTGCCCGGCCCGAGCCCTGTTGTTGAAGTGATGACACACGAGCGTCCCGGATGTAGGAAGATTGTGCCATGGCCGCACCGCACTCGAGCGACGTGACGCCGACGCCCAAGAACCACCGCGGGGCCGCGGGGGCGCGGGCGGGCATCACCGCTCCGTTCCGCTGGACGCTCTGGGTCCTGTCGAGCGCCGTGGCCGCCGGCACCATCGTGGCGCTGGCCCACATCGGTGCGGGCGGCGCCGAGACCCAACTGCCCCCGACGGTTCAGGTGGGCAGTCAGGCGGCGACCAGTACCGTGACCACCATTCCCGTCACGTCACCCACGGCACCGACGAGCACCCAGCCCACCACCAGCACCACCAGCGCCCCCACGACCACGACCACGATCGGGCGCACGCTGGTGATACGTCCCCAGCCCACCATCACCAGCGGTGACGACAACCACGGCGATGCACCCGACGCGGGCTCGGGCACCACCGTGACGAGTCAGCCGACAACTAGCACCGACAACTAGAGGAAGTGGTCGATCACGTGGTACACGACGCATGAGACGCCGGTGGCCTTCGACCCGACTGACCGCGCGACTCGGGAGCGCCGGACGCCTCGCCATCTACCACTCGTTGATCCTCACCGTCGTGCTCGGCGCCGTCGTGCTCGGCCTGATACGGAACTTCACCTCGAGCTACCAGACCGTCGCGGCCTCCAGCATCGGCGCCGAGCTGCGCGACTTCCAACAGCAGGCCCTCCAGCGGCAACCGACCGACCTGCAGCGTTTCGCAGTGAACTTTCTGCGCAACCACACCCTCGCACCAGGCGACGTCGTGGTGATCAACCTGAACGGCGTCGGGCGGGTCGCGACACCGCGTTCCCAGCCCGTCCTCGCGAACTCCATCGTCCAACCCTGGTTGAGCTCCCCGCCCACCCAGAGCGTCGCGGTGTCGACCGTGATCGACGGGCACCCCACCGAACTCGTCGGAGCCCCGATCATCGCCGGGAGCCAAGCCGTGGGCACCTTCATCGCCACCGCCGACATGAGCGCCTTCGCGAAGGAACGCTCCCGCGAGATCGCGCTCTCCATCGCGGAGGGCGTGATCGCCCTGTTGGTCGCCATCGCGGGAACCTTCTTGCTGCTGCGTCGCCTGCTGCGCACCGTGGGGCGCATCACCACCACGGCAGACGAGATCGGCAGCGGCACGTTGGATCAGCGACTGGGTGACCAGGGCAGCAACGACGAGGTCGGCGAGCTCGCCCGAACGTTCGACTCGATGCTCGACCGCATCCAGGTCGCGATGGACAGCCAGCGACGCCTCCTCTCGGACGTGTCACACCAACTGCGCACCCCACTCACCGTGGCTCGCGGTCACCTCGAGATCCTCGGTCGCGGTAGGGCCGACGATCCGATCGAGGTGCACGAGACCGTCCAGATCGTCATCGACGAGCTCGACCACACCCGGGCCGTGGTCGAGCGGCTCTTGAGTCTCGGTCGAGCCATGGAGCCCGACTTCCTCGACACCCGCCCGGTGGAGCTACGCGTCTTGCTGCGCGAGGTGCACGACGCGGTGGGTGTACTGGCCGACCGGCAGTTCCTCCTGCCCGAGTCGCCCGACCTCGTCATACTGGTCGACGTCGACAAACTGCGCGGCGCCCTGTTGAACTTGATCGACAACGCCGTGCGCGCCACCGCGCCCGGTGACGCCATTGCCCTGGTGGCCGAGGTCGATCCCCGCGACGACCTCCTGCTGCTGTCGGTGGAGGACTCGGGTCCGGGCATTCCCGAGGATCAGCGCGCGGCAGTGCTGCAACGCTTCAGCCGACCCGGCTCGCGCAACCAGGACGGATCCGGGTTGGGCCTGGCCATCGTGAAGGCGGTGGCCGAGGGACACGGCGGATGGATAACAATTGGAACCTCCGACCTCGACGGCGCACGGGTCACCATCGTCCTGCCGGGTGCGAGGATCTGGGCGTCCGAGGAGATTTAAGCGTGCGAATTCTCATCGTGGAAGACGACACCGGCATCGTCTCGTTTCTTGTGAAGGGGCTGCGAGCCGAGGGCTACGCCACGGTGGTCGCCCCCGATGGCACCGACGCGCTGCGCCTGCTCGCGTCGGGGACCGAGTCCTTCGATCTCGTCCTGTTGGATCTCGGTCTTCCGGGCACGTCGGGCGACGACGTACTCAGCGCGCTGCGACAGCGCGACACCGCGCTTCCGGTCATAATCCTCACCGCGCGCGCCGAGCTCGCCGACAAGATCCAGGGCTTGGAGCTGGGCGCCAACGACTACGTGACCAAGCCGTTCTCGTTCGCCGAGCTGCTCGCTCGGATTCGCGCGGCGCTGCGCAGCGCCGCGCAGTCGAGCTCCTCGGAACTCGTCGTGGGCGACCTGCGCCTCGACCTGATGACCAAGATCGCGTGGCGGGGCGGACGGCGCATCGACCTGGCCCCGCGCGAGTGGGCCATGCTGGAGTTGTTCATGCGACACCCCACCCACGTGCTCTCGCGCGCGCGCATCCTCAACGAGGTGTGGGAGTACGGATTCGACCCGGGCAACAACGTGGTGGACGTCTACGTCAGCTACCTGCGAAAGAAGTTGAACATCGTCGGACTCGAACCGCTCATCCAGACGGTGCGCGGAGCGGGCTACCGCCTCATCGCCCCGTGAGACGACCGCTACAGCCAGCGCTCGTGTGACGCGTTGCCCACCAGCCGCACGCTCGCCCCGCCCGTGCTCGTGACCGGGGTGCCCGGGGGCGTGGCGCGCACCGAGCGTAGCGCGCGGGGATCCACGTGAACGAGGTGGCGTTGGTGCGAGCGGGCGACGAGCCACACCTCATCGGGCGCGTGAGCACCGCGCCCGGAACCGGCTCCCTGCATCGCACCTCCCTTGGACAACGGCGTCGCAACGCCTCACTTCAACGCTAGGCCCACCGCGCACCGGCGACTGCGTCGAAGCAGGGACCAAGGTCACAGAGTGCCGCGGCCACTCAGCGGGCCGACATCGTGATGAAGTCGCGTGAATACGCCGGGTCGAAGAAGCGCGCCGGCGTCTGGATCATCGTGGGCAGCAGATCACGACCGTTGCTCGCAGCGGCGTAGCCCGTCGGGCTGGTCGGCGCGTACGTCGCGAACACCGGCCACCAGGGGTTCATGTCGAGGGTCATCGCGCGAACCGCGCCGACGCGCACAAGCAGTTGAGCCAGTTCGACGATCGTCATGGGTCCCGTCACGTACACCATCGCGCCGTCGGAGGTGACGCCGATGCCCGAGCGCGGCGTGTTCACCACGCCGTTGAGCGCCGCCCCCCAGGTCGCGATGTCGGTGGGCACCAGGTGCGCCGCGGCCCGCCCGTGATCGACGAGCAGGGTGAGGTTCTGGCGAACCGCGACGACGTCGGGCGTCATGCGCACGTCGCGACCCCACTCGCCCACGGTCATCGAACCGTTGCGATAGATGACCAACGACGCGGCGCCGCGTCGAAGCGGTGCGACCAGATGGCCCTCACTCAAGTAGCCGCCGTGCGACTGCTTCAGGAGGAATCCCCCGGCGAAGGCCGCTACCAGAGTCTTCGCGGCGGCGTGCGACACCGGTGCGGTGTACTTCCAGAACAACCCACCCGGACTGAGGCTGCCCGAGTAGAGCCGCGCGCGCAACAGGGCCGGATCCATCCAGGCCAGGCCCGCCAGGGTGGTCGCGGCGCCCGGGAGGCGAATCGTCGTCGTGTAGACCGCCGCCCGACCGCGGACGAACCGTCCGGCGCTGTGCCACTGTCCCTGGCCAGCGAGGGGGAACCCGACGTACGGCGCGACGGGAGCGGGCGGCGCCAGCACCGAGGCCGGACGGTGTATGAGGTGCGCGGTCGGCGGCGGCGCTGACGAGTTGGTGGCGCCCACTGAGGTCACCACGGCGCCCACGACCGGCGAGAGCGCGACGCTGGCCAGCGCGAGCGCGACGAACGCGACGAACGCGAGGGGTCGGGGGCGCCGACGGCGAGTGCGAACGTGCGCTCCACGGGTGAGGTGGTGCGGCCCGCGACGATGCATTCGTCCAACGTAGCGAGCGCCTCCGCGTCAGCGGCAGGCAGGTACTAAGAACCCGCTAAGAGTTGTCGCAGCTGCGCACCGCGGCACGGCTCGCGCGACGACGCCGCGAGATGGCTGCAATTGGGCGGGCCGGACCGACTCAACGCGCGGCGCTGGGCACCGCCACGACCGTCGCCTCGTCGGCGAACGAGAAGTAGTTCTCGTCCTCTTGGGCGGTGTGCATCTTCAAGATGGCGTGCAGCCCGTAGAGCATGCTGCGCACCTCGGCCACGTCAGTGTCCTCGACGCGTGCGTCGCCAATATCGTCGAGCAACTGGCCCAGTCGGCGGATCCGGTGCGCGATCTCGATGTGGGTGCGACTCATCGTCCCCATCGGGTCGCTGCCGCCGAACAGTCGACCCAACGCCGGATACAAGACGCGCTCTTCGGCCTCCTCGTGCGGCTCCACCTCGTCCACGAGCCGCCGATACACGTGGCCGATGCGCTCGACGACGAGAGAACGATCGAGCGTGTCGAGCGCCACGGCGACCGCAGCGAGTTCGGCGATGACCTCGCGCACCTCGCGGTGCTCGTCGCGAAAGTGCCGGGCGAGCGCCGAGTCGGCGTCCGTCAAGTGCAGACGCTCGCCGTCGCCGCGCAGGGCACGCAGGGCGTTCACGATGACCACCGCGTCGATCGCCTCCTGCAAGAGGGCACCCGACACCGCGGGCAGCAGGCCAACGGTGGCCACGCCCATCGCCGCCAACGACATCACCATGCCGCTCACCATGCTCTGCATGGCGATTCGCCTCGTGCGCCGCGCGACCCCGATCGCCTCTTCGAGCCGGTCCAGACGATCCACGCTGAGCACCACGTCCGCGGCTTCGGACGCCGCCGTAGCGCCCCGCGCGCCCATGGCGACACCGACGTCGGCCAGGGCCAGCGCCGGCGCGTCGTTGATCCCGTCGCCGACCATGATCGTGGACGCGTTCTTGGTCTCGAACTGCACCACGTCGAGCTTCTCCTGGGGTGAGCGCTCGGCGAGCACCTCGTCCACACCGATCACGGCGCCGATCGTCTCGGCGACGTCCGCCCGGTCGCCGGTCACCAGCACCACGCGCTTGATCCCGCCCCGGCGCAGAGCCCGGATTGTCCTCGCCGCGTCGGGCCGCAGCGGATCGTCCAGAACCAGGACGCCCGCCGGAACGCCGTCCACCGCCACGAACACGGTGAGCGCTCCTTCGAGACGCGCGCGGCGCCGCGCCGCGCGAGCCCACCCGGGAGCGCCGAGCACACCGGTCCAGGCCGCGTTGCCCACGGCCACCTCGTGTCCCGACACCACGCCACGGATTCCCCGTCCCGCGACCTCGTGGACGTCCGCGGGCAGCGCAAGTTCGCACGAGCGCTCCAGTGCTGCGCGCACGACCGAGTCAGCGATGACGTGCGGTGACATCTGATCGAGTGAAGCCGCGAGGGCGAGTAGCTCGTCGGCGGGCATCGAATCGGCGCTGATGATCTCGAGCAGTTCGGGGTGTCCCATCGTCACCGTGCCGGTCTTGTCGATGAGCAGCGTTGTGCTCTTCGCGAGTCGTTCGAAGACTCCTCCGCCCTTCACGATGATCCCGCGATGCGCCGCGCGCGACAACCCGGCCACGAAAGCCACGGGGGCGGCCAGAATAAGCGGGCACGGCGTCGCCACGACGAGTACGGCCACCGCGCGACTGGCTCCGCCCAGCGCCCAGGCGCCCGCTGCACCCAACAGCGTGATCGCGAGGAACACCAATGCGTAATGGTCCGCCATTCGCACGAACGGCGCCTGGGACGACTCCGCCTCGGCCACCAAGCGCACGATGCCCGCGTAGGTGCTGTCGCGCGCGCTGGTGGTCGCCCGCAGATCAAGAGGGGATCCCGCGTTGATGACACCGCTACGCACCCATTCACCCTTGGTGTGCTCCACCGGCAGGGGCTCGCCCGTGAGGGCCGACTCGTCGAGCACCGCCGAATCCGACACCACCGTCCCGTCCACCGGTACCACTTCGCCTGAGGCCACCATCAAGAGGTCGCCCGGCACCACCGAGTCGAGTTCCACCGTGTCCAGAGCCCCCTCGCGGTAACGGTGGGCGCTCGACGGCGCACGCGCCAGCAGCGCCTGGAGCTCCCGCGTGGCCTGGCCGGTGGCCCAACCCTCGAGCGTCTGGCCGGTGGCCAGCATCAGCGCGATGATGGCCGCGGCGAGGAACTCGCTCACGGCGATGGCACCCACCAGGGCCAACAACGCGATGACGTCCACGCCGAGGCGCCGGCGCACGAGGCTCCGGACTATCGAGGTGAGTGACAGGGCGACGCCCGCCACGCCGATCGCAATCCAGAGGGCGTCACCCAGGCGCCCCGAACCCCTCCAGTGCGCCAGCCCCCCCACGAACAACCCGACCAGCATCGCACTGAGCGGCACCCAGGTCGACACCCGGGTCCACGACGCCGACTGAACTAGCGAGCGACCTGCCATGACGCTCACCGTAGGTCACGCGGCGCGTCCCCGTTAGAGCCAAAGGTCCGAGGTACCAGGCGTCGAACAATGGATCGAATGACACCAAGGGCAACGAAGGGTTCCGGTCCCCGACTGCGCAACGCCGCGCTCGGCGCGTGAGAAAGCACACGAGGAGTTGAGTCACCCGATCGAGTGACTCGAGTCCCGCGCTTGCCCGGCTCTAACCGAGGGCGCGGTGATCGACGACGCGCTGGTCGCCTCGCTGACCACGGCCCGCGCGTCGCGGTGATGCGACCACTCGTGCGGCGCCGCAGCGGTGTCTAGCGATCCTCGGCGGCGTCGGTCGACGGGCCGACCGGCGGCATCTCAAGACGCGTGCGCGGGAGCGCCGAGGGCTGATGATCTCTGAGGTACGCCACCAGGTGCTCCCGCACGGCGCATCGCAGGTCCCACGCCTTACCCGAACTCGCCGCCGACACCATCGCTCGAAGTTGCACCGTGTGCTCGGTCGCCTCCACCACCTGTAGCGATGCCGCCCGGCCGTCCCACAGCGGACTCGACCCGACGAAGTCCAGTAATTCGCGACGCACGTCGTCCACCGGCACCGTGTAGTCGCAGTAGAGCATCACCGTGCCAAGGATCTGCGAGTTGGTCCTCGTCCAGTTCTCGAACGGCGTAGTCACAAAGTACGACACGGGAAGCACCAGGCGCCGCTCGTCCCAGATTGCCACCACCACGTAGGTGAGCGTGATCTCCTCGATGGTTCCCCAGTCACCGTTGACGACCACCACGTCATTAATGCGCAACGCGTCGGAGAACGCGATCTGGATGCCGGCGATGAGATTACCGATGGTCGTCTGGCCGGCGATGCCGACCACCAGACCGAGCACGCCCGCCGAGGCGAGAATGCTGGCCGCGATCGAGCGTCCCTGGGAGAATGACGTCAACACGGCCAGTCCGGCGACCAGCACTATCACCACGGACGCGACGCGACGCATCACCTGGAGTTGCGTGTGCACTTTGCGCGCGCGCCGATTGTCACTCGCGCTGATGTCAAAGCGTCCCTCGATGAGGTCAACGAGGATGCCCGACGCGATCAGCACGAGCCACGCGAACGAGAAGATGATTGCGATGTTGGCCGCTTCTTGAAGGTTCGCGCGCAACTGGGGATCGACGAAGCGCACGCACTCGGCGCCCGCGACCGACACCACCAGGGCCCGCAACGCCCGCTTCGACCGGCCGAGCATCGTGAACAAGCGCACCGAGGGCGCCCGGTGAATCACCATGCGGACAAGGAAGAACACAATCTCCAAGAGCAGCAGCGAACCGACGACCGCCAGGATCGTCGCTCCCCACGCACCCAGGGGCAGGCTGTTTCGACTCAGTGCAATCATCAGAATTCCAATCGGCATTCGAGCGCAACTGACAGACTCCCGGCGCCGCGCCGGGGATGCGTCGGGATCTCGAAAAATGCTACCTCGCCGGTGGCGTCCTCGCGCGAGCGCCGTCTGGCGGCGCCCCATCGTCGAACAATCGGCGCGGTGCGATCGCTAGTGAAGGTCGAGGCGATTGAACGCCCACAGCGCGAGTGCGAACGAGCACGCACCCACCGCCACCAGCACGCCGAGCGAGCCGACGTTGAGACCCCGGCTCAACTGCGCGTCGCCCACCGACCAGTAGAAGAGCGACGCGAAGCGGGCGGGATGCATCCAGTGGATCACGGGGGCGAGCGAGCTCACGAGATACGACGCCGCGGCGAGCGAGGACGCAACGCCGAGCGCGGCGCCGCGACTGCCCGTCCACGAGCCGAGCGCCATGGCCGCCAGACCGAAGTCCACGCCGAGCAGCGCAACACCAACGGTGGCCCCGAGCAAGTGCGCGAAGGGAATCGTCAGTTGAAACCCACGGCCCACGAACATGCACGCCATGTTCGCCACGGCCAGCACGAACGCCTGGACAACCAGGGCCACTACCTTCTCACCCAGAATGCGCCGTCTCGACATCGGCAGGGTCGCGGCCAGGGATAGGGTCCCCTCCTCATCCTGGCCGGCGAGTGACGACGCGCCGTAGCCAATGGTGATGAGCAGCATGATCAGGGGCAGGAAGTTCCCGTACAGATTGGCGTTGAGCCAACCCGCCGGCGAGGTGATCGAACCGGTGATACCAAACAGCGCGGCGGCGGTCGAACTACTCTTGACCAGATCGTTGAGGCTGGTCGAACTCTTGAAGGCCGGGTACAGCACGACGATGATGAGAGCGTACGCAGCCGTCCCGAACGTGTAGCCGAGCAACGAGCGCCGGCGAAGGCGCAGATCAAAGTTGGTGACGTGAGTGCGCATTACCGTGCTCCGTCGCCGATCTCCGCACCCTGGGGCCGGTAGTACGTGAGAAAGAGCTCATCGAGGTCCGCCGGGCGCGCCACGACGTCGATCGGTTCGAAGTCCAACGCCACCCGCAGCACGGGCGCGACCGGTCCGTGCAGGACCAGGGTGATTCTCTTCGCCTCGACGTTGACGACGCGAACCTCGGGCAATTCGCGAAACCGCTCGGCGTCGGCATCACGCGCGAAACGGAACTCGATGGTGCGCGGTGCACTGCGCCGCAGGCCTTCCACCGTGTCGATCACCACGAGCGCACCGTCTTTGATGATCGCCACTCTATCGACGACTCGCTGCACCTCGTCGAGCTCGTGCGATGAAAGGAACACCGACTTGCCCTCGGCGACCTTCTCGCGTACCAGGCGCTGGAACTCGTCCTGCATCAACGGATCCAGTCCCGAGGTCGGCTCATCGAGCACCAACAGCTCGGGGTCGTGCATGAAAGCCAGCACGATGCCGATCTTCTGGCGATAGCCCTTCGAGAGCGTGCGCACCGGGCGGTCAACGATGACACCGAAACGTTCCACCAGTTGATCGAGCATCGCGCGGTCCTCGAGTCCCCGAACGCGGGCGGCGAACTCGATGTGCTGGGAACCCGTCAGGCGCGGATGCAGCGCCAACTCGCCGGGCAGATAGCCAACCCGCGCAAGTATCGAGGTCGGGGCGTGCTCGACATCCTGGCCGAAGAGCACTGCGTGGCCCGCGGTGGGGCGAACGAGGCCCAAGAACATGCGGATGGTGGTGGACTTTCCCGCGCCGTTGGGTCCGAGAAACCCGAAGACCTCGCCCCGCTGCACCTCAAAACCAAGATCCGTGACACCACGATGAGGTCCGAACGTCTTGGTCAATCCGTCAGCGACCATCACGCTATTCATGTGGGCTCCCGAGTTGCACCAGAACTTGTCGAGTCCAAGCAATGTAACACCGCGGCGACGTGGGTCGAGCGCATCGTCTACGACACGCCGTCTCGTTCGTCGATCACCCGCAAGAACCTCTTAGCGGCCACGGACGGTTCTCGATCTGAGGGCCACACCGCGCGAATGGAGCGCTCCAGTGCAATGTCACCACAGGGGACCTCCACGAGCCGACCCTCGGCGACGTCGGTGTGTACGGCCAGGCGACTCAGCACGCCCGGCCCGCTGCCCGCGCCCACCGCGGCCTTGATCGCGGTGGTCGACGGGAGTTCGAGCAGCGAATCCATGGCCACGTTGTGTCGGCGTAGCGCCTCCTCGAGTACCTCGCGCGTGCCTGAACCCTCCTCTCGAACGACCAGCGCCGCGGACCCCAACTCGCGCGCGCTCAACGGTCGACGCCGACGCGCCCAGGGATGTCCCGGCGGCACGACCACGACGAGGGAGTCCTCCATGACCACCTGGGAGCGCAGGGCGCGCGGCACGCTGTGACCCTCGACGAAGCCCAGGTCCGCATCGTTGCGCTCAATGCCCCCGATCACCATCTCGGAGTTCCCCATCACCAGCGATACCGCGGTCGCCGCCTCCAGCGTGTGGAATCGGTGCAGCCACGTCGGGATGAGGTACTCGGCGACCGTCATGCTCGAAAGGATCCGCAGGCGGCTCCTGGACCGGTTACGAATCGCCGTGGCGCCCACGACGAGGCTCTGCACGGCGTTGAGCACCTCCTCGCCCCATTCGACCACCGCGACGCCCGATTGGGTGAGTGTCGCGCGCCCCCTCGACCGGTCCAGCAGCACGACGCCCAGCGTCGCCTCCAACGCGCGGAGGCGCATGCTCGCCGCGGGCTGACTGATGCCGTGCGCCGCGGCCGCGCGGCGGATCGAGCCCTCCGACGCCACGCTTCGCAGGAGATCCAGTGATCGGATGTCGGGAACGGGCTCGGAGAGTGGCATAAGGAAATCTTATAGTGTGAAAACGACATCACCCCTAGTCACGCCGCGCATTCGCGACGAGGCTGGTGTGCGTGACCAACGAGCTGGCTCCGACGACGTCCACGAGCACGGGCGCGGCGACGCCCTCGAAGGTCACGACGACGGTGGGCCGCGCCCGGGCCATTGGCCCGGGCTTGGTCGCCGCCGGTGGGCTCGCCGTGGTGGCGACACTGCTCGGCAACCACTTCCGTATTGTCGGCGCGCCGGTGTTCGCGATCCTGAGTGGCATCGCGCTCTCGCTGTTCATCGCGCGCGACACCCCCCTGCACCCCGGTCTGAGCGTTGCCAGCAAATCGGTGCTGAAGGGATCGGTCATCGTCCTGGGCACCGGACTCTCGTTTCGTGAAGTCGTGACGACGGGCGGCGCCTCCATACCGGTCCTGCTCGGTTCGCTCACCATCGCCCTGGGTGGCGCCTGGTTAGTCGGACGCTGGCTCAACGTGCCCGGCGATCTGACCACACTCATCGGGGTCGGCACCGCGATCTGCGGCGCCTCGGCGATTGCCGCCACCGACGCGGTCATCGCGGCACCCGAGGCGGACGTCTCCTACGCGATCACGACGATCTTCACCTTCAACATCGCCGCCGTACTCACCTTTCCCGCGATCGGCCACGTGCTGCACATGTCGCCGCACACCTTCGGACTCTGGTCGGGCACCGCGATCAACGACATGTCGTCAGTCGTCGCCGCGTCCGCGGTGTACGCCAAGAGTTCGATGTCCTACGCCGTCATCGTGAAACTCACCCGAACCCTCATGATCATTCCGATCGTGCTGGCGCTGTCGCTGTGGCGATCGTCACATCAGCCGGGTGCGCCCACCAGCCACCTGCGCCGGATTCGCCGGGCGTTCCCCCTCTTCATCGCCTGGTTTCTCGTCACCGTCCTGGCGAACTCGCTCAACATCATCCCGGCCAACTGGCACGGTTTCCTTGGCGACCTCGCGGGCTTCATGATCACTACCGCCATGGCCGCGATCGGCTTATCGAGCAACGTGCGCGCCATCGCGCGCACCGGAGTGCGACCCCTATTCCTCGGCGCGGTGCTCTGGTTTCTCGTATCCAGCTCCAGCCTCGCGTTGCAAGTGCTCAGTGGTGGGCACCTCTAGGTCAAGTGCCCGAACGCGCCGACGTAGCCACGTTCTGGCCCGTGTCAGTCGAGTTCGGCCATTTGCGGCTCGGACGCCCGAGTATCGAACTCAGCGGCGCCCCGGCGCGCTCGACGCACCGAGAACGCCGCGCCGATGAGGGCCAGCGACGCGAAAAGCAGCGCGTTGCGCGAGACGAAATCAATCGTGCTCTGCCACCAATAGGCGTGTCCGGACTTTCGCAGCACGAACCAGGGCAGCATCATGACGACGGCACACACCGTCGCGACTCGCGCGAAACTCGCGCGCCAACCGAACTCGATCGGGATCACCAAGAGCAGCGGCGCAAAGACGAAGTAGTGATCCCACGCCACGGGCGCACCCACCGCAGTGCCCACGAAGACGATCACTAGAGAGCTGAGCGGGTACCCGAGCAGCCACAGTCGATGACCGGCCCACAGAACCGCCACGACCACCAGCACCATGAGCGAGAGATTGATGACGTTGTTCACGTTCTGGAAGTGGAACGGCGGTCGCATGAACAAAGCGGTGATGCTCGAACTAGCCAGGCTCTCGGTCCCACTCTTGAAGCGAGCCAACTCACCTCCGCCGAAGAGCTCCGAGGAGAAGAAGGTGAGCGTGCTGGAGGGCCAGAGCGCCAGCGCGAGCACCAGCGTCGAGGTCGCAGTTGCGATGGCCGTCAGCGCCTCGCGCCACTGGCGGCGCAACATCCAGGTCACAATGAACAGGCCCGGGTAGATCTTGAACGCGGTGGCCAGACCCACGAGCACCCCCTTGGAACTGCCCCGGACCCAGAGAAAGTCGACGACGACCGCCGCCACGAGCAGTGTCCCGGTCTGACCCCACCAGATGTCCTCGGTCACGGGAGGCACCGCCACCACACAGAACGCCGCGAACCACAGCGCGGCGCAGAGCGCGCGCGCGCGGCCGACGTGCGACACCTGGTTGATCATCACGCCGAAGCTCAACACCAGCATCGCGACGCTCAGTGACGTCCACGCGATCGTGAGTGCCGACAATGGAACCCACAGCAGCGGCCAGAAGAGGAAGATTGCCGACGGCGGATACGTAAATGCCTCAATGCCGTAGGGCGAGTAGATGTTGCCCGTAGCGCGAAGGGTGAGCAGGTTTGAGTACCGGCCATAGAGGTCGCCGAACTGACCGAACTGTGGAGCCACCCGGTAGACAACGAACAGCGTCGCGCCGACCAGCACGGCCAGACCCACGAACGTGGACCACGCCACCCAGCGGGGCGACCTCCCCGCGAGGTAACGCCACAGTCGATTCACGAGATAGGACCCGGTAGTGGTGTTCGACAAAGCGCACGAGTCATCACTATCGTCTTTCCTGGTCAGCCGTTAGCCAAGTCTAGGACGACTCGTGCGGGCGCCGTCTGGCGCCCTCGAACTCAGCGGCCCAGGGGGCGAGAGCCTGGGAGCCGGGTGCGATGATGCGCCAACACCTCGTTGAGGAAGCGCTCGAGTTCGCGGTCCAGGGCTCGCGCACCCCTCGAGCGACGACGGGCGCGAACCACGAGTGCCGCGGCCACGACCGCGTAGGCCACGACCGTCAACAACGACAGCACCAGCACCACTGCGATCACCGCGCCGACGAACACTCCCATGAGAGCAGTATGAACGCCCGTGACGCACTTGGATACCCCGATACCACGGGCCGCCGCTCCGAAATCCCACGGGCGACTCCGTGAAAATACCTACCTCAGCGCAGGCCCTCGCGGACCCGTCAGCGCCGCTCGATCAAGTCCAGGTACTCATCGCGCCACAGATCGAAGTACTCCTCGGGCAACAGCACGGCGTGGGTCGGCTTCAACTTCTCGACGAAGCCCCGTTCGTGACTCACCGCGACGATGGTGCCCTTCCACTGATGCATCATCTCGCCCAGCGCCTCAACGCTCGCTGGATCGAGGTTGTTCGTCGGTTCGTCGAGCAGCAGAAGGTTGGCGTCCGAGGCCGCGAGGATCGCGAGCGCGAGTTTCGCCCGCTCCCCCCCCGACAGCGTGCCAGGCATCTGGTGGGCCGCCGAGCCCTTGAGCCCGAAGGCGCCCAGCAGCGAGCGACGCTGCACGTCACTCTGCACGGTCGCGTTGTCCAGGTGCGCGAGCACCGTCTTAGAGAAGTCGAGCTGCTCGTGCTCCTGGGCGAAATACCCCACCGTGACGTTGGCTCCGAACTTCACGGTGCCTGTCTGGGACTTCTGGGTGCCGGCCAAGCAGCGCAGCATGGAGGACTTGCCGGCCCCGTTCTTACCCACGATGAGAATCCGATCACCGCGACGGGTGATGAAGTTCACGTCGCGCAGAACCTCCAGTGATCCGTAGCGGACCGCCACGTGCTCCACCGTCATCGGCACGTCGCCGCTGCGCGGGGGCAACGGCAACTTGAACGTGACCTTGCGCTCCTTCTTGGTGACCTCGACGCGCTCATCGCGCATCTTCTCGACCTTACGGTCGAGCACCTTGGCGAGCCGAGCCCGCTTTTCGGTCTGACCGCGCATCGAGTCGGCGAGCGTCTTCAGACGTCCGATCTCGGAGTCCTGGTGCGCCGCAAGCTTCTCCTCGCTCAGGCGCTGCGCCTCTTCTTGTTGCAGGAACTTCGAGTAGTTGCCCTTGTATTCGCGCAACTGCCCCTCGCGCAGCGCCAGCACCCGGTCGATCGCCTTGTCCAGCAGCGGCAGGTCGTGGCTGATGACCAGCACGGTGCCCCGAAAGCGCTCGAGTTCGTCGAAGAGCCACCGCTTGGCGGTCTTGTCCAGGTGGTTGGTCGGCTCGTCCAACACCATCGTCTCGGGTTGCTCGTAGAGGACGCGCATGAGGTCGACCCGGCGCCGCTGGCCGCCCGACAGTGACGAGAGATCCTCGAGCAACAACGACTCCTCCAAACCGAGTCCCGCGGCCAGACGGGCCACCTCTGACTCGGCCTCGTAGCCACCACGTTCACGAAAGTCCTCCTCGAGCGCGGTGAAGCGCTCGATGGTCTCCTCGGTGGGGTTAGCCGCCAGTGCGTGGCGCGCGTGCTGCATGTCGGCGTCGAGGCTGTCGAGTCCGCGAGCCGAGAGAACGTGCGACAGTCCGATGGGCTCGACACCTAGTCCACCGGGAACCGGCTCCTGGGGTAGATGGCTGAGCGCGCCCTGGTGTTGAACGACGCCGCTGATGCGCAGGTGCTCGGGTGTCTCGCCGAGCAGCACCGACAGCAGCGTCGACTTACCGGCGCCGTTGCGGCCAACGAGGCCAACCTTCTCCCCGTTGCCGACGGTGAATGAGACGGGGTTCAAGATACGGCGCGCGCCAATCTCAATTCCTAAGTCACGAACTATGAGCACTTAGCGTCCTAGTGCGTCGACGATGCCGTGCGGCGCCACTCGCACGCGAGGGCGAGCGGCGTGCGCGTCGAACAACTCGAACGCGAGGGCGATCGCAGTCGTGTTCGGCTCGCGCACGCGCGAGGTGATGAGGGAACCCGCCACGGGGCTCCCGGTCAGAAGATCAATCATTTCCCTCAAGTCTACGGGCGATGCGCCGCAAGCGGCGAGGGCGCCAGCGATCGACCGAGCGGCCACTCGAGCCCGTAGCGCATTGGGGGCACAGATGCCCTAGGTCCAGCGCGCCAACAGCACGGCGCGAGACGCTTCCTTCGAGGATCCTGCCTCAGCGAACGTCACGCTACGGACTGAACTCGTGCCGGGTAGAGCCGCGAGAGCCCGTCGATCCGCCGGTCGCCCGGGCGGGCTCGCAATCGGTGGCCCAGACGTGATCGTGTGCGACCATTGGCCCGTGGATAGAACCTTCTTCATCGATCTCTGGAGTGATGTGGTGTGCCCGTTCTGCTACCTCGGAGCCCACCAACTCACGGCGGCGCTGGAGCAATTCTCCCGACGTGACGTCGTGGTGATCCGACGTCACGCGTTCGAGCTCGACCCCGGCGCGTCGACGACCGCCACCACGGCACTCGCCGAGGGGCTGGCCCTCAAGTACGACATGACGCTCGAGCAGGCGCATTCGCTCAATCGTCGGCTGGAGGGTGAGGCGAAGGCCCTCGGCATGGACTGGTCGCTCGACGTCGCGCGACCGTGTTCGACCTTCGACGCCCACCGTCTGATTGCGCTGGCCGACACCCAACAGTTGGCTGAGGCAATGAGCGAGCGCCTCTTTCACGCCTACTTCGCTGAGGGCGCGGTCATCGCCGATCGCTCGACGCTGGACGCCTTGGCGCACGACGTCGGGATCGCTGGCAGCGATCGCCTTTGGCGTGGCGACGATTTCGCCCAGCAGGTGCGCGACGACGAGACCACCGCGCACGACCTTGGCATCTCGGGTGTGCCGGGCCTGGTGCTGGACGGCAAGTTCATGGTCGTGGGTGCCCAGGGGACCGCGCACTTCCTTGAGGTGCTGAACCGGGCCTGGGCCCGACGAACCAGCTAGTCCGCGTCCGCCTCGACGACCGCGGCCGTCGCGACCGAGTGACCCTCGTCGAGATTCATCACCCGCACGCCCGTGGCGTCACGACCCTGTGAGGGAACCTCGCGGATCGACGTGCGGATCAGCACGCCTCCGCTCGAAGCGAGCAACACCTCGTCGGCCAGGTTCGCCATGAAGGCGGCGACCACGAATCCGCGAGCCGCCGTCAACTTGATCGCCCGCACGCCCTGACCACCGCGACCCTGTCGATTGAAGCGCTCGGTCTTCACCCGCTTGCCGAAGCCGGTATCGGTGACGAGGAAAAGATCGGCGTCATCGCGCACAACGTCGAGCGAGATCGACTTGTCGTCGTCCTTCAACTTGATACCGCGCACGCCCGTCGAGTCACGTCCTACCTCGCGCACTTCGCCCTCATTGAAGCGGATGGCCATGCCGCGATAGGTCACCATCATGAGATCGTCGGATCCGCTCGTGGCCACGACCCGCACCACCTCGTCGCCATCACGGAGCTTGATGGCGATCCATCCCTCACGACGTGACTTGTCATACTCGCTGAAGGCCGTCTTCTTCACCGTGCCGTTGGCGGTGGCAAACACGAGGAACTTGTCGTCGGGAAAGTCCTTGGTCGTCACGATCGCCTGGATCGACTCGTTCGGTTGAAGGTTCAAGAGGTTTACCACCGCGGTTCCCTTGGCGGTCCGCTCCTTCATGGGAATCTCGTGACCGCGAAGTCGAAACACACGACCCCGGTTTGAAAAGAGCAGCACGTACGCGTGCGTGGTCGTGTGGATGATCTGGTCGACGAAGTCCTCGTCACGCAGCTTCGCTCCCTGCACCCCTCGACCACCGCGCCCCTGGACGCGGAACGATCCCGCCGCGACCGACTTCACGTAACCGGCGCGGGTCATCGTGATGACAATGTCCTCGTCGTCGATCAAATCCTCGGCACCCAGTTCGCCTGGATCGTTGACGATCTGGGTCAA